>Ga0233426_10000455_pt1 | contig 43919 bp, 39 predicted proteins | sample SI_118_April2016_6_FD_179875 | JGI IMG/M metagenome (GOLD analysis project Ga0233426, IMG submission 179875) | Seawater microbial communities from Saanich Inlet, British Columbia, Canada - SI_118_April2016_10_MG | ecosystem: Environmental > Aquatic > Marine > Inlet | place: Canada: British... | reverse complement strand
TAAGTTTATTTAATATTGCTTCTTTAAATTGGTTTGAATACCTTTGGTAATGCACTGTTGTTAACTTACCGCTCCCTGTTTATTTATAAAATCAATTGAGGCGACAACTATCCTGACACAGGGGGATAATAGGAAAGGGTGATTATCTTAATTGACCTTATAGGACTGAATATATGTTTGCAATTTATACTCCAAACGGAAGAACATTTACAGGCACATTAGAATCATTAAGGGGCATCGAAAAAACAACGCTTTCCAGTAACATAAGAGAGCAACATGTAACGGATGATCCATTTTCGTGCACTAATAAAGAATACGCTTTGCACTCTAGAGATATTGATGCTTATAAAAAAGCCATTAATCAGCCTAAAGATAAAGAAATTATTCGTCATGCTTTTCAAATAATGAGCTACCCTGTTCATCCGATAAACTGTGAAGATACCATCAAAATGGCTATCAAAAAGTTTAAGCAACACCCCTTTCAAGAATTTCCATTAATTGATTCAGCACATAAATTAGTTGGCTCTGTATCAAGAGAAGACGTTTATGAGCAAATAATACAGCATGATCTTTTACAAAAAGGGGAGACTAAAATAAAAGAAAGATTTCTCGATATAAACTCGAAAATATATACTTCAGAGCCTGTCACAGATATAAGACGAATTTCAGCACTATTTATAGAAGAAGGATTGCACACAATGCCCATTGTAGAAGATAATGGTGCGATTGTAGGTATTGTATCAAGAACAGACATCATTAAGGCGTTTATTACAGAGCCACCTTTATCCCTTTGGTGTTAACTTAATCTTTATTGAGGTTTTATAAGTGTTGGATAAGCGTTTTAACGATATTAACTTTAAGGGTGATATATTTGGTGGTGTTACCACTGCAGTAATTTCTTTACCTTTAGCTCTAGCGTTTGGTGTTGCGTCTGGAGCAGGTGCGGAAGCTGGACTTTGGGGCGCTATTTTAGTCGGTTTTTTTGCAGCAATGTTTGGCGGGTCAACGAGTCTAATTTCTGAGCCAACAGGACCAATGACCGTAATTATGACGGCTGTTTTAACCAGTATGATGGCCAAATACCCTGAAACAGGGTTAGCAATGTCGTTTACTGTTGTAATGATGGCAGGCGCTTTTCAAGTACTCCTTGGCACATTAAAGCTTGGAAAGTATGTCACACTAATGCCATATAGCGTTATTTCTGGCTTTATGTCTGGTATTGGCGTTATCTTAATCATTCTACAATTGTCTCCGCTCTTAGGGCATCCAGCTCCTTCAGGCGGTGTATCAGGTACATTAGCCGAACTTCCCAATACTATTGTAAATTTAAAGTTCAGCGAACTCTTCTTAGGGATAATGACCTTATCTATTTTATTCTTTTATCCGAGTAAATTTAAAAAATATGTTCCTGCACAACTAATCGCTTTAGTCATTGTTACATTAGTCTCAATGATGTTATTTAGTCATGATACTGTCCGAAGAATAGGAGAAATACCGGTAGGCTTGCCCGATTTTGTTTTTCCACAGTTTAATGCTGACATGTTCACAACAATGATCATTGATGCACTTGTTCTAGGGACTTTAGGCTGTATCGACACTTTACTTACCGCTGTTATAGGAGACTCATTAACGCGAAAAGAGCACGATTCAGACAAAGAACTTCGCGGGCAAGGCTTTGCAAACATCATCGCAGGTTTTTTTGGCGCATTACCTGGCGCAGGTGCAACTATGGGAACAGTTACCAATATACAAGTAGGTGCCCGTTCACCTTTATCTGGCATCATCCGCGCTTTAATACTCGCATTAGTTGTTCTAGTCGCTGGAGGGCTAACAGAGCCGATTCCAATGGCAGTATTGGCCGGCATAGCAGTGTATGTTGGTTTTAATATTCTTGATTGGAGTTTTATCCAAAGAGCTCATAAGGTCAGCCTTCAAGGTATGATAGTAATGTATGGTGTAATGCTCTTAACTGTCTTTGTCGATTTAATTATAGCCGTAGGTCTTGGTGTCTTTATTTCAAACATTATGATTATTGAAAGACTGAGCAGAGAACAAGCCCGTCAAGTAAGAGCAATAAGTGATACAGACGGCGACAATATTCCTCTTACTGATACCGAAAGAGCTTTATTGGATAAAGCCAATGGAGAGGTCCTATTTTTATACCTGTCAGGCCCAATGATATTTAGTGTCTCAAAAGCGATTTCGCGTCAACACTCTAAAGTTTCAGACTATTCTGCCATGATATTAGATTTAACAGATGTTCCCCTGCTTGATGTTACCGTTGGTTTAGCACTTGAAAACGCGATAAAGGATGCCTTGGACGCTAAATGCGAAGTTTTTCTATTGTGTCCAAATAAGCACACTCATCAGCAACTAGAAAAATTTAATGTATTGGATTTAGTACCAGAAAATAATTCATTCTCACAACGTTCCGATGCATTACAAGCAGCGCTGGACTATTTAGGTAAAGGTTGAGTATAAATTCATTACTCATTGTTTGACGTTGTGTAATGAATTAGCATTGTGCTTTATTGATAAATTCTTATTGATATTCGCTGATCTTTAATGTCTGTTAACACGTATTAAAGGTAAGTTAATAAAAAATAAAGAACTAGCCGTATGCATTTTAACAAAAAAAATCTCATGCTAATGCCGTCTCGTTACCGAGCTCATATGGTTAATAGTTTATCGGGGTTTAAAAGTGCTAATCTTGTTGGGACTATTGATAAAGCAGGACTAACTAATCTCGCAATAATAAGTTCAGTTGTGCATCTTGGTGCTTCACCAGCTTTAGTTGGCTTCATTATGCGCCCAACAACCGTTGAAAGGCATACCCTTGAAAATATTCAACAAACCAAACAGTACACTATTAATCAAGTCAATGAAGGTTTTTGGCAAGCTGCTCATCAAACATCAGCAAAATACGCCAAAAATGAGTGCGAATTTGAAAAAACAGGGCTAACAAAGAATTTTGTCCCCGATCATAAAGCTCCATTTGTAGCTGAAAGCCACTTAAAGTATTCATTAAAACTACAAGAGATAGTCCCTATTTCAGCTAATAACACGCTGTTAATTATTGGAGAAATTGATCATATCATTTGTGACGATAGTGCGATTGGTGAAGACGGCTATATCGATATTGAATCGTTAAACACAATCGCCGTTTCTGGGTTAGACAGTTACCACAAAACGCAACGTTTATCTCGCCTAAACTATGCAAAGCCAATCAAATAAATACTGATATAAACAGAGTGTTGCCTGAAGGAAGTTTAGATGAGTGATTCAAAAATGATACCTGTAGATAATATGAATATTTTAACTATATTTTTTGATGGCGCTTGCCCGTTATGCAGCACAGAAATGAAAAGTCTAAAACAACATGATAAACAAAAAAAAATAACACTTGTCGATTTACATACATTAAATTTTGAACAACTTTATCCTCATATTGATATAACAAAAGCAATGAAAATACTTCACGGAGCTTATCAAGGCCAAACATTAATAGGACTGGAAGTTACCCATCGAGCATGGACGTTAGTAGGAAAAGGCTTTTGGGTTGCACCGCTTAACTGGCCAATTATAAAAACGTTAAGTCATTACGCATATTTAGGTATCGCTAAATATAGGCACCCTATTTCTAATGTTATTTCAAAATTGTTTAACTTGAACGCTAATACTTGTAAAACAGGAGTTTGTTTTGATAAAACCTCAAACACTCATCATCGGCGCAAATAGTGGTATTGCTAAGGCAATTGCAGATCAAATACTAAAGAAGGCTACAGACAATCTAATTGTTATCAGTAGAGACTTGAGTTTTTATAAAAATAAAGGGGTGCCATCAACCCATCAAATTGAAGTAAACGACTATTCAGCCATTTCAATTACACAAGCAGTGGAAAAAATAAAAGACTTGGAGATACAATCAATTAATCGTATTTTCATTTGTCATGGCGTATTACACACTAACAATATTCAACCTGAAAAACGGCTAGAAGACTTTGACGCTTGTAGCTTTGTTGAGGTAATGATGGCTAATGCATTAACCCCGATACTGTGGATCAAATCATTAGCACCTATGCTAAGTAGTAAACACGAAGGCAAGATCACTATATTCAGTGCGCGGGTTGGCAGTATTAGCGATAATAAGTTAGGTGGCTGGTATAGTTATCGAGCTTCAAAAGCCGCATTAAATATGTTGTTGAAAACGGCAGCAATAGAGCTTAAGCGAAGAGCTAAAAATATTAAACTCATTTCATTTCACCCCGGCACTACAGATACTGAGTTATCAAAACCCTTTCAAAAAAATGTCCCTGATGGCAAGCTTTTTAACGGTGAGTTTGTGGCAAAACAATTAATCTCAATTGTTGACAATATGCCTATAGATAACACACTTAGCTACGTTGATTGGCAAGGGAAAGAGATTGATTGGTAGGTCATTTAATAGGGCGGCATGAATCATCGCATTCTTATTTCCAGCCAATTAGCCACTCTTCTTTTATTTTTAAATCTCGCCAATTAATAGAATAGGTATTTTTAGTCATAACCGCCTCAATAACACAAGCAACAACCTCCTGCTCTTCATTAAACTTTACCTCAGTGATAACAAAGTGCTTTTCTTTATTAGCGATATTAACTTTCGTCCACTTGCTATTAAGTAATGCTTTAGGGCTGATTTTATTTAACTTGTTTGTCATTAGGCGTAGTTATTCCGATAAATTTCGAGTGTAAAAAGTGATAACGAGAAAGACCCTGGAATTTTTTTAGTCAATAAAAAGCCAGTTTCACGAATGGCTTCAGATGTTAGTAAAGGTGCACCTTCTATAACTCTGCCACGAAAAGACGCTTTAAAGTCGCTTAACAGAAATTTAATTCGCTCACGTTTTCCAAGTGTTGTATTAAAGTCATGCTTGTAAGCAAGCCTATAGCCATCTATAAAAACTATCATTCTTATTTGATAGGTCGAACCATCGCCAGCGACGTCAATTTCAACAACATCCAGTCCACTTGGTAATGGTTCAATTGATTTTAAAATAGCACTAAAACCGCCATTATTGTCTAATGATATATTGCCAGAAAACACACATAAATCATTAATGTAATTTAGTCCTCCTTGAGACAACCCTCCCATTACTCCATCATTGTTGGAACGCCAAAATTTAACTTCAGTGTGTGTAAAATCAATCATATAATTATGCTCATATATTACAGGTATTAACGTCTGATTAGTCGCCATAACGGTATGGCTATAAAGAGTTATTTTAAAAATAACCGCACCAATAATTAAAGAAAGTATCCGAGCATTCATGTCTATATTTCTCTATATTTTAAAAAGGTAAAATATAATTTTCATCATTTTTTAAATGACTAAAAAGGTAAGCACCAGAAAAAAAGTAACACATGCACATTACGATCTTATACACCAAAAAGATCAATTATCTTTTATAAAATAAGTGCACATAACGTAAAATTATTTTCAATAAAAAAAACTTTATGACAAACAGCTAACTAAAAGCATGATCCAATATAGTTCTGATCTATAAAGAACCTTTATGCGTATTTGATGATTGTTAACAATATTTATCTCAGGAGTTAGGTATAGTCATGCATTTAAGTATTCATGAATGATTTAATGTGTGCGATCGGTATAGCAAATGTTTCCTAGCTTTAAGTAACAAAATTTAATCAGTTTTCTTCGTCCGTTTATTTAACATCTCGAAGAAAAAAAGGCAATTTATTCCAAGAGGAAGAGACTAATGAAAGCATGGCAATCACTCGGTTATTTAGGATTATTTCCATTTTTTATCAGCTTGGTATTAGGCTTATTTATAGAAAACTGGCAAGACAATGCTCAACAGGCATTTATCTTTTATAGTGCAATCATATTAAGTTTCATCTCAGGTACGCTTTGGCAGGTTCCTGAAGGCTTAAATAGGCAAAAACAACAAATTGTCAGTAATGTTTTTTGTTTACTGGCCTTTTTATCACTCATGTTGGCCCACTCCATCGCATTGGTAATATTAACTTTTGGTTACATACTTATCTTTTTTTACGAAAAAAGCGTAAGGGTCTACATTCCAAAAACCAAGGAATATCTCAAGATGCGGTTTCGACTTACGCTCATCGTGGTTTTATTACATTGTTGTGCTTTAATGATGTCTTTTTAAAAGTAAACCTAAAGATTAGGACTTTGATTGTAAGAGCTATTAATACGCTTTAAGTTAAGTCAACGTCCGTAGAAATTAACTTACATTTAGTAGTAAATTCATTCAATGTATCAATATCTTCATATTCAACACTAAGTTTTCCATGAAATAAGAGAGTCGCTGTGAGATCTTTGTAGGCAAGCCAACATGTGTATCCGTCAAAATCATGCCAAGCACGAATATTTTCTAACTCCCAAACACCATCGTACTTTTTACCTTTACTAGAAACCATATCAAAGATGTGAAGAAGTGTTCTTGTTGTAAATTCATGTATCGCCATATTTATTCCTTAAAGCTTAAAGTTGACCTTTAGTTCCTCCGAACAGAGGTCTATCAGATATTTTTAAGATAAATATCCAATAGCAGCACTAAATAAACTTTACGAAATTAGGTAATATAAGTGCTGATCAATATCACCTTTCAATACGACTTGCCTGATAAGAAAGATCAACCATGCTTGGAATTGATTAAACTCATATGACGAGATTAGTCACGTCGAAAATAACAACATCCCGTTAGGAACCATTAAAATCAACATTGAGTATAAATCGATAGCATTATGTATCTATCAATTACCTCTTTCACTTATTACAATAAAAGCGGCAACAATAGTCGCCATTTTTCAGTGTTATCCTGCAGGATAAACATAGCTTGATTGAATACCTAACGGTATACCTAAACTCCAATATAACAGCAAGAATGCAGTCCACAGCAATAAAATACAAATAGAATACGGCAACATGATCGACAGCAATGTACCAATACCCGTTGATTTTACATATCGCTGACAATACACAACGACTAAAGGAAAGTATGGCATCAGTGGTGTGATGATATTAGAGGAAGAATCACCCAAGCGATATGCTGCCTGAGTCAAATCTGGTGATATGTTTAATTGCATCAACATTGGAACAAAAATCGGCCCTAATAAAGCCCATTTAGCTGACGATGAACCGACAAATAAATTCACAAAAGCGGTAAGGAATATAATACCAACAATAGTGACCATACTAGGCAATTGTAATGTTTTTAGAAATTCTGCACCTTCAATAGCCAACAACGCCCCTAAATTTGATTTACCGAAGGCATCGATAAACAAAGCACAGAAAAACGCCATCACAATATAATAACTCATCCCCTGCATTGCTTTGGTCATGGTATCAATAATATCTTTACTGGTTTTAAAGGTTCCAGACATATAACCGTAAACAACACCCGGCATCATAAAAAGTAAAAAGATTAAAGGCACAATTGATTGCATAACAGGCGCTGCAAATGAAGTTAATTGCCCATTCGCGTCACGCATAGGTGAATCACTGGGCACTAAAACAAATATCAAAGCAGCAATTCCAGCTAACATAGTAAGGCTGGCAAATTTAAGAGCACGTGTTTGCTTTTGATTTAGCTCATCAAAACGGGGGATTTCATTAGGATCGCCGTCGACTTCAACATTTTTAAGGCGAGGCTCAATCACTTTATCAGTTATATACCAACCGATGGAGACTACAAGCAATGTAGAGGCTGAATTAAAAAACCAATTGTTAAGAGGATTAATTTGAATATCTGAATCCATTAATTGAGCTGCGCTTTGCGTAAAACTCTGAAGTAACGGGTCAATAGCTGAAGGAATAAAATTAGCGCAAAAACCGCCACTAACGCCGGCAAATGCGGCGGCAATACCCGCTAGAGGATGACGCCCTAAAGCATAAAAAATAACACCTGCAAGTGGAATAACCAGTACATAGCCTGCATCGGTAGCGGTATGACTAACTATAGCAACTAGGACAACCATCGGTGTTAATAGCGCTTTAGGTGTGCGATCGAGCATTCGTTTTAAACCAGCGCTAATAAAACCTGAGTGCTCAGCTACCCCCACTCCCAACATAGCAACTAAAACAACACCTAGAGGGGCAAAACCTGTAAATATTGTGACCATTCGTGATAAAAAATTGGCAAGGCTGTCACCAGTTAAAAGGTTATTAACAACCACAGCTTCACCACTTCTTGGGTCAATAGTATCGAAAGTGACTTGTGAAAAAATCGCAGATAGAATCCAAACAGTAAACAAGCAAAATGCAAAGATAACGGCAGGATCTGGTAGTTTGTTTCCTACTTTTTCAACCTTATCGAGTGCTCGCATTGTCCAGCTAGTAGAAGTTGACATAATGACTCCATTTTATTTTTATAATTAATTTACTCTCTTGCATAGTTGATTTTGCCACAGCTCTAGAAAGCTTACAAAATAAAAGACAATAAACCTAACAAGGCTTACACACGCCAAGTTTATATTTAGTTAAAGCTCGCTAAAACCAAACAGAGCTACGTAATGCATTTCATAAGAATAAACCGTTAATAAAATTTCTTTCATTAATAATATTCAGAACAATCATCATGATGCTTTTTCAGCTAAAAAACTCAAAAAGCATCACCATAATCATAAGACTGTTAATTACAGATTTTTGCTTAATTCACTCACTAGCCATTTAAAAAATTACTGTTCATTATTTCTTAATACTGAATCTTCACTTTTTTGTACTTGTTGTTAAAAGTTTGTTAACGTCAATTTGAAAATAATAAATACAACTGTTAGGGAACGTTATGGTTAAGAAAATATTTAAATGGCTTGGAATTATACTACTCACAGTAATAGTGATTGGTGGCAGTTTCGCCGCTTACGAATGGAATGCCGATAAGCCTTTTCGATTTCGGTCTTTTGTCGATCGTGAAGTGTTGAAAATGGCATTTGAAAGCCCTGAAACATTAACCTCATTAGGTTTTTTAGAGTCGTTTGGTATCACTGGACACAACGGTAAACTTGATGATGCAAGCCTTGCTAAAGCAGATGAACTGTTTGTCAAATTAAAAGAAGTGCACAAAACGCTTAATTCTTATGAAAGCGATAGTCTAAGTGAAGCCGATCGTTTATCTAAAGAAATAGCGATGTATTTATTAGATTTTGCGAAAGACTCAGAGCAATTTCGTTATCACAGTTACCCTGTAAACCAATTGTTTGGGATTCAAAATGGCTACCCTAGCTTTATGGAAGCTCAACACCAAATCAATAGTACTGATGACGTAGAAAATTACTTATTACGTTTAGAATTAATAAAAGTAAAATTCACTCAAGAACTTGAAGGTATCAAACTAAGAGAAGAAAAGGGCATTATTCCGCCATTGTTCGTTATAGAGCGTGTGCTTGAAGAAATGAATACATTGGTAGATAAACCAATAGAAGAAAACATTCTGTATACATCATTGGCAAAGAAAATGTTAGACAGTGGTAATTTTGATGATGCCGAACAAACTGACTTATTAGCTAAAGCAAAAGTTAATATTACTGAGTATGTGCATCCTGCTTACAAATTACTGATTAATTATTTTACCAATTTACAATCAAAAGCAACAACCGATGATGGTTTTTGGCGTTTACCTAGTGGTGCAGCGGCTTACGCCAGTTCATTAAAATTTTTCACCACGACCGATTACACGCCTCAATATATACATGAGATTGGCTTAAAAGAAGTCGATCGTATTCAGTCAGAAATCATGACGATTCTTGCTAAGCAAGATTATGATGTAGCAGAAGGCTTCAGCGCTGCTATAGAAAATCTAGCCGCTCGAGAGAGTTTTTATTATGAAGATAGTGATGCAGGTAGAGCACAAATACTGGTTGATTATCAAAAAATTCTTGATGAAATTGATGTTGGGTTAGATTCAGCCTTTAGAATTCGCCCCAAAGCAGGAATGGAAGTGGTAAGAATTCCAGAATTTAAAGAAAAAACTTCACCGGGTGCATATTATCAACAACCTGCTATTGACGGCAGTCGTCCTGGAAGATTTTTTGCCAATCTCTATGACATAAAAGCAACCCCTAAATATTCAATGAGAACGTTAGCCTACCATGAAGGTATTCCAGGTCATCACTTTCAAATTGCGGTCGCGATGGAGTTAGAAGGTTTACCTTTATTTAGAATGTTTTCTCCTTTTACTGCTTATGTAGAAGGTTGGGCACTGTATAGTGAATATCTCGCGTGGGAAATGGGCTTTCAAGACGACCCATTTGATAATATTGGCCGTTTGCAAGCCGAGCTATTTAGAGCAGTTCGTTTAGTCGTTGATACGGGGATTCATTATAAAAAATGGACCAGAGAGCAAGCGATTGATTATATGAAAGCGAATACGGGGATGGCGCAATCTGATGTAGTTTCAGAAATCGAGCGTTACATTGTCATGCCTGGACAAGCGACATCATATAAAGTTGGTATGATGAAGATTTTAGAACTACGAGAGAAAGCGAAATTAGCGCTTGGTGATAAATTTGATCTACGTGATTTTCATGATGTTGTTTTAAAAAATGGCGCGGTTCCTCTTAATATTTTAGAACGATTTATTGATAATTATTTAGCGGATACTTTAGCAAAGTAATTCTCATGAATGACGTCATATAGCAATATTATTGAAAAGGTCAGTCATTGGCCTTTTCAATAATTCCATCATTTAAATTTTGCAGCGAGTCTCTCCCCCTTCCGATATGGCATAAACCTGATTTCAATCAATTAATACAAAATAAAGCTATCTAAATTGCCTAGCTGATAATGCTAGCCTAGTATTAGTGAAACTGAGCCATGCTTACCCCATTCCAACACTATAAAAATCAGGTCATATAATGAAAAAATGTCAATAAAGTGTATTCCGTCTTATTTATTTTAGCGTTCATTATGTCGTGTGCAGACTCGCTATCCCCTTTATTGACATAAAGGGGATAGCGAGTCTGCGATTTTTTCTGCTTCAGGTAAATACGTAGATGAAAATGCATCTTGGTAGACAAAGAAACTTACGCCGTTAGGCAATAAATGAATAAAATTCCCTCCATAACCAGACATTCTAGGTACCCAATATTCGCACTCTAGATGTGTGCTTTTTTTCAACCAAAATGAAAACCGATATCGAAGCGTTTCATCTTCCATAGAATTTTCATTATGAAAGGGTAGTGATTCCATACTAGAGAAGCCTGTAGCTTGTGTTGTCACATTAGTATTAAGTAGCGCTTCACCATTGTGCATACCTTTATTTTGCAGCAGTTGACTAATCAATGCGGTATCAATGGCCGTAGGAAATAGTCCCGTTCCAAACAAAGGAATACCGCGAGAGCCGTCTTCTTCTATCGTATGAATCGCTGGCAGTACGGAAATTCCAATGGGGTTAAGTACTTCTTTAGTATAAAGATCCCATATATTAACATTACTTCCTTCCTTTCTTTTCACTAAAGCATCTAATACTGAAGCAAGCGTAAATGTATCCATAGTTCGGTAACGGAAGACTTCCCCTGGCTCCCATCCATAATGAGGGTAATCATTTGAAATATCGAGCTTATCTTGTGCTGTATACGCCCATGTCCATGGACCAGTTTTTTCATTGTACTCATCTGAAAACGAATCATTTTCAGGTGCTTCTCCTAATTCGCCAATACTCGTACTCATGTCTACCAAATGCTTAATAGTTACTTTACTCCACCTACTATGTTCTGACTCAATCTCTAAATAATCGGTAACTGTATGTTGCAATATATCTTCACCATATCGTTGAACTAGCCACATTAACACCATGCCTGCCCCCATACTTTTAGCAACAGAAAAGCTACCGTGCCGCATTTGACTACAAAATGGAAAATCACCATATTTGGTTGGGCATGCTTGTAAGTATAAACTTTGTTCAAAGTGCAGCCCTATAGCGCTGTAGTCAGCTCCATTTGTGTCACTCATTATCGCATTAACATGCTCTGGCGAAGCTATATCAGCGAGTTTTTCCCAAGGTTCAATAGTAGGCATAGCATTGAGATAGTGATTAAATAGTAATTTTTTTTCATTTAAATTAGTTGAGGTTGAATTTTCAAATACCAACGATAATTGCCCCCAAAAGTCATGCTGAAAATAGCTCGCTGTTTGTTGTATGATTTGAAAACGAAAATACGACACTTTGGCATCGCTTTCTTGATACAAAAATGTAGCAATACCATTATGTGTTTGATTACGTAACCTATCAGTAAGCACAAATGGCAGCGCTACCCTATACCAACCATCATCTGAAGGTTCTGACCAAATTTTGCCGGGAGATAAAATAATTCCCCAAAAACTATCTTCCCCACTTGAGTACATAATATCTTGCTCAGTTGGAACAAAATAACCTCCTTGAGTAAAAAAATCAGTACTAAAACCAGGAAAAGTGAGGTACCCCTCTCCTCTGTGATCAGCATCTGGCCCGCTACCAAGCATTTTTGCTTCACTGAGTAATAAACGTCCTGTGAAGTTTTCAGTCAATTCATTATCGGCATTAATAGCCATAAAATGGCTATTATGTATTGGTGATGGTTCGCTATATTCCCCCTGCAGCAATTGACTAGCTGTTAACCATGCTCTGCTATTCTGATCTGATGGTTGTAAATAACTTGTATCAGGTTTTTCAGGTGACTGCTCGGTTTCTACTTCTCTTTTGTCGTTGCACCCTATAAGCAATATCGCTAAAACTATCGCTAAGCAAATTTTTATCATAGCTCTTCTCTGTTTTTAATTTCCGTTGATAAACCTTATACCTCATGGCACGATGTAATATCCCGTAATCTTTAAGAAAAAATGTGATTTTTTTATGATATTTTCAAAATATGGATAAATCATGACTGAAAATCAACATGAAATAGACTTTCAGCAATCATTCAATGTTGGGCAATATACTGTCGTGCCTGAACACCATTACATTGAATTAAATAAGCAAAAAATCGAACTCGAACCGTTAGCAATGTCAACGCTAATTTATCTAGCAAAGCATCAAGGGGAAGTCGTCACAAGAGAGAAATTATTAGCTACATTGTGGCCAAGAAAAGTAGTCAGCCAAGGGGCGCTCACTCGTATTATTCGCATATTGAGAATGGCATTAAATGACAATGTTAATAACCCAAAATATATAAAAACCATACCTAAACAAGGTTATTGCTTATTTGCACCTATCTCAAATATTCAAAAAGATTCCTCTGTAATTAGAAAGTCATCATATCGAGCTATTTCAATTGCCGCCCTTTGCTTATTTAGTGCTGCCATTTTTGCATTTTTAAAGCATCAAAATACGAATTATAGCAATTCGTATTCCTTTAGTTCATTGACAGGGGTTTCAAGCTTACCCGGCACCGAACGTTTACCCATCATGTCAAACGACAAGAGCCAAATAATCTTTAATTTTCGAGCAAAACAAGAAAACTTCGACACATTGATGATTCAAAATCTGAACAATCAAACCACCAGCATACTGCAAAAGACAAAGGCAAATTACCAAGATTTAGCTTGGTCGCCGAATCAACAATATATCGCCTATGTCACACAGAAAAATGGTACGTGCTTTATAGAATTAGCAACTTTGACCTCGGATAAAAAGTCGTTAATTGATATCACAAGAATTGAACAGTGTGGTGCATTTTTTACGACTGAAATAGTGTTTAGCAATGATAGCCAAACACTATATACCTTAGCCATCAAAGAAATGGGAGGATATATAATTAGTGCTTATAATATCAATCAAAATACATATACACCTTTGCTCAATAAACTTAATAAACAAATATATGCTGCACATTTAACAACCACAGATAAGCTTGGTAAGTTAGCATTTATTGAATCGAGTTCATTTTCTGATCCGGCTCATGCCATCTTATTTTCGATTCCATCAGAAAAAATGTACAAATTCACACATTTTCCCTCCATGCCAAACCAGTTTGCTTGGGTTAATGCTAGGCACGCTTTTATTGTATGGATCAAAAAACAATACTTCATGCTCAACATGAATGGTTCAATGTTAGAAGTGAATAACACAAGTGATTTTGAATTACACGAGTTGTCGGTTGCAAATGATGGAAGTTTGCTTTTCAGCAGTGATTCTCAATCTCATTTTGTAGAAGAGCACAATAACCCACTAATTAGTGGAGGTTCTGAAGTCTTGCGGGTTGCAGAATCTAGCTTAATTGATGGGGCGGCAGCTTATTCCAATCAAGGTAATCGAATAGCAATGTTGAGTGATCGTCGACGAAAAGGAATAGAAATATGGCTAATTGATAAAATTCCTACTTTACTGAGTTCAGACGCTCTTGATATTCAATATGGACCTATTAAATGGTCGCCTGATGATAAACATTTAATGGTGCTAACCAAGCAACAACGCTTGGCATCCATAAACATTGCAACCAAACAGGTAACATATTTAACAGAAGATGGCGAAATTGTTTTGGCAGGAAGCTGGGGGACGACTTCCGATACGGTATATTTTAGTAAACTTGTTGGCGAAACGTTTCAATTATTTTCACTACACTTACCTGATAATTCGGTTTCTCAACTCACCACTAATGGCGGATATTTTGCACAAATTAGCCGCGATGAAAAGGAGCTTTATTACACTAAGCGTAATGAAACTGGCTTGTGGAAAATGAATACCCGAACAAAAGAACATGAATTAATATCAACGGTATTTGGTAGTAGAAATTATTCACGATGGCAACTAGTTGATAACGGTATTTATTACCGCCATCACAAAACTTACGGTGAAGGAATAATATTTTTCGACATTGAGAACCAATCTCACAAGCTGCTATTGGATGACATAAATATCTGGATGTTCCATGTATCCAATACCCAACAAAAAATACTACTAACCAGGGTTGAGCAACAATCAGACATTCTCTCTTTATCAATTGTTACAGAAGAAGATCACGACTAATCTACTAATAAATTTTTATAGTAAAATCTCTGCCTTTCAATTTTGGCTAGTACACTAAATTATCAAAACCATTAATTACAAATAAATCAAAATAGACTGCTGATCTTTCTTAGTCATTTTGCTGACCACCAACATATATGAGTTATCTACCATCCGCTCAATTTCGCCTTGCGGAATTGAACCATCTAAAATGATCGTATTCCATTGTGCTTTATTCATATGATAACCAGGTATAACAGAAGGAAATATATCGCGAAGCATTTCGGCTTCCTCAGGATCGCACTTTAAGTTAATACAAAAGTGTCCGGCCATTTTACCGTCAGTTCCTTTTTCATTACCTTTACCTAAAGCCAATGTCGCAAACATCTTAGTTTTTACTCGAAAGACTTTTACTTTGTCACCAAAGGGATAGTAAAGCGATGTTTTAGGTTTTGACAGTAAATACTCTTCAGCTTGTTGTTGATTCATAAAATACACCTTGTATTTGACACAATCTTGATTGATTTAAAATATATAACAATAGTTTAAATAAGCGATAGAATATTATTATATAGAAACTAAAAAGCAGGAAATAATTCCTGCTTTTTAACTACTCATAACGGCAAGCTAAGTAAAGTTAATGATAAGACACTTGCATAGGTATAGTTAAAATCCCTTTACCAAAGCGCTTTAGCCAAGCATATATTAATACAAATATTCCGATCACGATTCCTATTGCAATACTAGAATAAAGAGGCTGGCTCGTTAACATTGCTAATTGATAAGTAAATGTTGCGGCTAGATAAGCTAATGCAAAACTCCAAAGTGCAGCAAAGCTTGCCCATCGAGTCCCTACTTCACTTTTAATTGCGCCCATTGCAGCCGCGCAAGGTGTATAAAGCAATATAAAAAGCAAATAGCTAAAAGCACCTATTTTTCCAGCAAATGCGGCTTGCATTACCGTAATGGTACTTTCTTCAACGTCCTGCTCTTTCGCGGCAATTTCAATGGTAGAAACATCGCCAATATCAGTTCCTAATGGATCATCAGCTTCAATACCTAACAAATTCTCTTTAATAGAACCTGTCGCCTCTGACCATAAGTCACTTATAGTAGCTAATTCTTCATCTTCTTCGGAAGGAACAGAATACAAACTGTTAAACGTAGCGACTAATGCTTCTTTAGCAAATAACCCTGTAATAATACCAACACTCGCCTGCCAGTTATCTTCTTTAACTCCCATAGGAGTGAGCAAAGGAGTAACCACTTGGGCGCTTTTACTGAGTATTGAACTTTGGGAATCATGATGACCAAACTCACCATCAGTCCCTAATGAATTAAAAAAGTTTAATATGCAAACAACCATAACAATAGTTTTACCTGCACCCACAATGAAAGAGCGTGTTCGTTGCCAGACGCGTTGTACTAAGTAAGATAGCTTTGGCATTTCATATAAAGGTAACTCCATAATGTTAACTGAGTTAGCGCCCATTAAAACGGTGTACTTTAATAAAAGTCCAGTACAAAGAGCAGCGACAATACCAATTAAATACAAGAGAAAAACAAGGTTTTGGCCTGACTCTGGGAAAAAAGCCGCAGCAAATAATGCGTATACAGGTAACCTTGCCCCGCAAGACATAAATGGCGACATCATTATGGTGGTAATTCGTTCTCGCTCACTGTCAAGAATTCGTGCTGACATTACTGCGGGCACAGTACAACCAAAGCCAACAATTAGAGGAACAAAAGCTTTTCCAGGTAATCCAATTTGCTGCATAGCAGAATCTACAACAAAAGCAGCGCGAGCCAAATAACCACTACTTTCTAATATCGACAACCCGATAAATAAACAAGCAATAACCGGAATAAAAGTCGCGACGGTTTGAATACCTAAACCAGCGCCCTCACTAAGGGTTAATAGCCATTGAGGTGTACCAAGTTCGGTTAAAAATTGTTGAGGATAGTCAACAAATATCGCGCCTGCTAGAATATCGAAAAAATCGATAAATGCACTGCCAACATTAATGGCAAACATAAACAGTAAATACATCATGCCAAGAAAGATAGGCACTCCAAGCCATGGGTGTAAAATAAATTGATCTAATCTATCGCTAAAGCGTGTTGCTGTTGATGAGTCATTTTCTACATGTTGCAATAGTTGCTGAATAAAGTCATAACGCGCTTGCATGATCGCCAGTGCACTGTCATTTTGAACGCTACAACCTGTTGTGCCACAACCGCCCTTTTCTAATTGAAATAATTTTTGGTGACTGTCTTTTTGATGAATAATAATATTTTCAGGTAAGTCTAACGCCGCTAATTGTTGAGTTGCAGTAGGTAAATTTTTCAACTCATCAGTAAATTTTTCAGCTGTATTTTTATCTAAACTGTTTGCCGTAATAACGGGACAACCAAGCTCTTTCGCTAATTGAGCTATTTCAACATTTATCGCTTCTTGTCTATCGGTTTTATTTAACACCACTAAAACCGGCAAGCCTAATTCGAGTAATTGTGTCGTTAAATATAATTGACGTTTTAATTGAGTGGCATCAACAATATTAATCAAACAATCTATTTTTTCATCTTTGATAAAGTCTTGTGTAATTGATAAGTCTTTGCCCTGGCTTGAACGCTCAGATAAAGAACTAATACCAGGAAGGTCTGACAATAATGTCTCTTCTCCATTGCATATAAAGGTCTTTTGTTTGGTTGAAACTGTTACACCTGACCAATTGCCCGTTTTTTGTTTGGCGCCACTTAACGCATTAAAAAAAGTACTCTTTCCTGAATTAGCAAAACCGACTAATGCAATATGTAAATTTTGCGACATTAGACGATTTCTATCCCTATTTGTTGAGCAATTCTGGGGGAAAGGCAAATTTTTGTGCCGTGAAGATTAAACGCAATGGGACCATTAAATGGTGCTTTATGGGCAAGGGATACTTCCGCTTTTAGAGCCAAACCTTGCTCAATCAACTTCGCTGTTAAGTCAAAACTTTCAGGAAGCGTGCGAATAACAGCACGTTGAGAACGAGTTAATTGTGAAAGTGTCATGGCACCCCAAACAAATAGTAATGATTATCATTCATATTACTTTAAAGTGAAAAGTCGAGCAATGAATTATCCTGTTTATTTTGATCTATATCAGCCTTTCCTCTTGTTTACTGCGGTTTAAGAATTGCAAGCAAAAAAATGCTTGCTGCACTAAAGCAACAAGCATTAAAACACAAAGGGTGCAGTGTTTAAAAACTATAGGTCACTTCTGCCCAAGCACTCATACCTTCTGAGGTTAATCGATTCATTAAAGGAATATCACTTCCTTTAACACGATTATAACCACCTAAATGATTACGGTATTCTTTATCAAGAATGTTATCTACGCCCGCACGTAAGGTAACTTGATTATTAAGGTAATACTGGAAGTCGACATTAATAACACCATAACCTGCACTCTTTTGTTCATTATTAGTCACTGATACATCATCTTGTGCAGCGGCTAATACGAATGCTATGTTTGTTGACCAGTTATCACTATAGTAAGTCGCATTAACATTACCGTTTAAAGGTGCAATACGGTATAAATTGTCATTGATATCGCGACGTTCTCCTTGTACATAGCTAACTATCGCAGAGAATCGAATTTGGTCATTCACTTGAAAATAACCATTCATATCAAAACCATATAGCTTGGCATCTACGTTATTAAATTGCAGAGGATTTTCGTCACCCGCCATCATATTAGCCATCATACTTGCAGACATGTTATTCATACCCAAAGGCGTACCTTGAATATAATCATCAATGTTTTGATAAAAGATATGTGGAGAAACCATGACAGTTTTAGATTGATAGGTTAAACCAAAATCGATTTGCTGCGCTGTTTCCGACTCAAGATTAATATTACCAATGTAAGTATTTCCGTCTGCTAAGCCACCCGTCGCTTCCATAGGTGTCCACAAATAACGTTCTTGATAAGATGGCGCTCTATTTTTTACTCCTAAACCTAAATACATAGAAAGAGCTTCATTTATTTCGGTTTCAATACTTAACGCGATATCAAGGTTATTATCAGAGACTTTTCTATTGGCATGATTAAAGCCGTCTCGTAAATCAATCGCTAGTTCAGACATAGTAGGCATTTTCATGGTGTTCCCCATATCCATACCGCTGTTCATGTCGCCTCCCATGCCCATTCCGTCACCTGGAATTTGCATCATCATTGCCATAGAGGTTGCAACTTCACCAGCATTCGCCTCTGCACGTTTAAAACGTAACCCTAATTGAACTTGTGTGTTGTCATATTGTTGTTGCCATTCAACAAAGGCACCATAGCGATTATCTTCAACGCTTTTGAAGTTGACGACTTCAAACACCATATTATTTGGATTTGTGATCACGGAATCATGCTCAGCGATATAGCCATCAATACCAATACTTAATTCACCAAATGAAAGAGCTTTTTCTAGCATGAATTTAAAATCGGTTGTTGTAGCATTCGCATTATTTCGTCGATACTTGCTTTGATCTGAGTTCATACGCATGGCAAAGTTTGTCATGCCATGATCAGCATCAAGGTAGCCTAATAACCAATTTGCTTCCCAGTCATCTAGCATAAATTGGCCATCTAAATTAACGCGATGGCTAAAAACATACTCAATATCCATAGGAAGAGCAGGTGTACCAGAGTCTTGAGTATCGATGTAATGATAACTAAAGCCTGTTTGACTTGATGCACCAAAGAATCTAAGGTCAGTACCAAATTGACGTTTCTCAAAACCTGTTGGGGAATGCTATTACCACCGCCACTTTTCAAATCATCCCCCGCTTGCCAGTTGCCATAAAACAAGCTAGCGTAATTATCTTTAGCGATGTTAACGACAGAAGATAAAGTACCTGCGCTATTATTACTTCGCGCTCCCGCCTGAATGTCACCGGTAGTTTGCCAGACATCACTATTACTGCTTTCGGCTTTACGCATTTTTATATCAATAGCACCGCCTAAGGTATTAATCCCTGCAGAAACAGGTGCAATACCCCGATAGACTGTCATCGAGTCAACAATTAAGGGCGTTGAGTAACTTAGCGGAGTATCCATAGCATTTGGACCCGCACCAATAATTGTATGACCATTTAATGTCGCAGATATCCTATCGCCATAAAGCCCTCGATATTGAGCAATACCTGTCACCGGTCCATTAGCGTTTACATTTGCTCCAGGTACTGATGTTAACCAATTAGCAAGATCTGGTTCCGTTGTTTTCCCTTGCGCGTAACTTTCATTATTTTCTAAACCTACATGGTGACGTTGATTAGTAATAGTAATCACTTCAATATCGTCAATACTCTCTTTCGTTCCAATTATCGGCGTATTCGCCCAAGCTTGAACAGAAGCTATGTTTGCAGAAAGTAAAACGGCGTTTACAGCGAGTGCGCTTACCTTAAGAGGAAAAGCCTTTACGGGATATTTCATAGTGAATTCACTTACCTGTTTTTAATTGCCGCTATTTTGTAAGCAATTAAATTTTAAAACAAAGAAAAAGTGAGAAAGTGCGACATAATGACGCAGAAGAATTTCAATAAACTCGATTCACATTAAACAAGCTAAACCGTAAAGAAAAACAACGTTATTGTAATAAAATCAATCGTGTTTTTTAGAGATTTCAATTGTGAAAATCCACCGAATCTGTTCATTTTTATTCACTGTTTTTATAATAAACGCAATAAGAGTCATCTTTCTATTTTTGTACTTTTGTACTTTGTTACAGTGTTTTATCGCCTTTATGCGGATAATTAATGACAATTACTTAAACAATGGCACAATAGCCCAGAGGAAAATAAAAAGGATAATAAATGAAGGGCTTAATAAGTTTGTTCCTAATACTGGTCAGTCAAGTCAGTTTTGCCGTAGAACAAGCAGAAACCATTTTCAAACAATTAGCACCATCACTTTATCAGATAAGATTAATCGATAAAGCGAGTGGCGAAAAATCATCAATTGGCTCTGGCTTTCAAATTAGTAGCGATGGATTAATAGCCACTAACTATCATGTTATTTCTAGCTTTGCCCGTCATCCAGAAAAATACCGTATTGAGTATTTAGATGATAAAGGCAATAAAGCTCCACTGACATTAAAAAGCATTGATGTCATTAATGACTTAGCTTTAGTGAAAAGAGAAGTTGAACAAGAAATGTCATTTTTTGTTATTTCTCAAAGCATTCCGACAAAAGGAGAAGAGCTTTATTCTTTAGGTAATCCTCACGACCTTGGTATGATAGTGGTTCCTGGCACCTATAACGGACTAAAAAAAGAATCCTTTAACGATCGAATTCATTTTACTGGCTCCGTTAATTCAGGCATGAGCGGTGGCCCTGTTGTCAATAAAAACACTGAAGTTGTTGGGGTCAATGTAGCAACATCGGGTAATCAAATTGGTTTCTTAGTACCTCACGATAAACTGTTAAAGCTTTATTCACAGTATCAACAAGAAGAGCTTTTAACCATTGATGAGCAAATGGAAAGTCAACTTCAAGCCAATCAACAAAAGTTAGTTGAAACACTTCTCAATAGCGACTGGCAATTAAAAAAACTGGGTGAAGGCTTAATACCTACCATTGATGTACCTTTCATTCGTTGTTGGGGAGAATCAAACGCAGATAAAGATGATGCGCTCATTATGCTTGCGGTTGCCAATTGTTCATTAGATGAAAATACTTATATTGCAGGGAATTTTTTCACTGGTTCTTTAGAAATGGAATACCGTTTCATGCAGGCTAAAAAATTATCTGATACAAAGTTCTATCAATTGTTTCAACGTCAAATTGCACGGGTAATGCCTGGAAACAAAGCAGGTAAAGACGATGTTTCAGAATTTGAATGTCAGCATGACATTATTATGCCCGAACACCAAAAAATTAATAATAAAGCCGTTTTTTGTACTAGAGCGTACAAAGACTTTGCAGACCTTTATGATGTTTTATATTTGGGCGTTTCTATAGACAGACATGACCAAGCGCTTCTAAGTCATTTTACCTTCGCTGGTGTTTCTCAAAAAAGTGCCCAAGCGTTTACTAAGAAATTTATGGAGTCTGTCTCATGGAAATAATTATTGAAGAGATCAGCCGAGGCCAAAAGTTATTAGGGCGACATAAATTCAATAAAAACAGTATTAACATTGGTCGTGGTTACCATAGTGATATTATTTTGTCTGACCCACATGTATGTGCAGAACATGTGTCTATAGAGTTTGATGGCGAAAACTGGCGTGTAGTTGACCTAAATAGCATTAATGGCTGTTTTTTAGGGGAAGGAAAAAAACCAGCAAATGGCCACATTATTCATTCTGGCGATGTTATCACCATGGGTAAAAGTCAGATCAGAATTGTATTCCCGCATCACCCAGTTGTTGACAGTATTACCCTCAGCCCTTTTGAAAACTTAATTAATTTAACAAAACAACCTGTGGTTTTAATCATCAATGTACTAATTTTTGCGTTGTTAACCGGTTGGATGTTCTTTTTAAACAACCCGAAAGAAGTCAATTTCACGCAATTGTTTGTGCCTGCTGTCGGCTTAACACTAATGTTCGCTATTTGGCCTGCGGCCATTTCATTAGTATCACATCTAACAAAACATGATGCTCGCATTTTTACGCAATTAGGTATTTGTTTTGTGTTTTACAATTTAAGCTGGGTGATTGATTTTATCGAAGCTTTGGTTAATTTTAACACGTCAAGTCAATCGCCTTTAACCGGTTTATTAGTTATCTTGCCCATTACCCTAGCTTTCTGCTTATTTTGGCTAAATTGCCATATTGGTTTTCACATGAGCAAAGTCAGAAGAGTGGTCGTCGCAACATGTTTAACGACGTTATTATTTGGCGGAACGTTCTTAATTCAGCTCAGTAAAAAGCCTGACTTTAGTGTCAGACCTCAATTTAATTCAACATTACTTACGCCAAACTTTATGTTTGCTCCAAGCAATAATGTCGACGAATTTATTGAGAACAGCGATAAGCTTTTTCAACGAGTGCAGGAAACAAAAAATAAAGACGATTAAACGTTGAGCGATTAACTAACAATTTATTAAGTACAGCGAAAAAAGCTCAGGTATTGATACTTGAGCTTTTTTCTTTATATGGGTTTTTATTTGTCGTTTAGAAATGATTTATCAAAAAATTGCGCTTTGAGATAGCTTTGCAATTTTATTAAATCCTGTTCATTAAACCATTTTTGATGGGCTAAATAGTAATCATCACTACGGTACATTGTATCTAAAATAGTATTAATAGCAGCGATAGCATCAGCCCCTTCATCACTTTTTGAACAACTAAAATGAGCGATTAAGTAAGGAGGTGCACCTGCAATAGCATATTGTTCTAACGGTAGTTTTTGTTCTAGGGTTGGATTCATATCTATAGGTAATGCTAATAAATAATCGACCCGTTTCGAATATAACATCGCTTCAAGTGCCGTAACTCGATTAATACCGCCACGAAAATAAATATTTTCTTTTGATAGAGTATCTATTTCACCGTCAAGAAAAGGGCCAAAAGAAACACCACCAGCCATGCCAATAACTTGGTCTGGTGTATGCTTAAAAACATCTTTAAGCGCAGTGATTTCACCCGCTGAATTAAATAAACGTTTATCAAGTGCCTTGCTCTGATTAAATCGAAAAAGCTTATGTGTTAAATAAAATGCCTGAGGACTCGAAAATAACGAATACTTCTTTCTCGACTCAAGTTTTGCACGATTAGCAGCGCAAGCATTAGGCGTTGTTTTAAGTGTCTGTTCTATACGCTTGATCGACATTCGTTTAACTTGAATGTCATATTGCTGTAACTGAGCAATCATACGACTTTCGATGTATGAGGCAACAGAAGTCGTGGGAGAGGTAAGCGCTAAAAGATTTATATTCTCTTTTTTATCTTCAACCAACCATAAAAGTGATTTTCTCTCACTACTTTGAGAAGGTGAATTGTGTGCTTGAGCGTTGGCATTGTCTCCAATCGGTAAAAATAAAATAAAGAAAACAATCGTTACTATGAAACGGGGCAAAGCCTTCAAGCTTTCATCCTTTAATCAATCAGCAGAAAGTGGAACGACTAAAAACATTAATGAAAATGGCTAAAATTATACTCAGCCATTTTATCAATAAGGGTTAATAGTAATTTAAGGTCTAGCGATAAAGCCAACAGCCTCATAAACCGATGTTAAAATTTTACTTGCTCGCTCTGAAGCTTTGGCAGCGCCATTACGCATCACCTGCTCCATTAAAGCTTGATCATTGCGATACTGATGATATTTTTCTTGAATAGGTTCAAGCATCGCTACAACTGCGTCTGCAACATCACCTTTTAAATGCCCATACATTTTGTCTTCATATTGAGGCACTAATTGCTCAATTGACTGACCCGTAGCACAAGATAAAAGTGACAATAAGTTAGAAACACCTGGCTTTTCATCAAAATCAAAATAAATTCGCGCTTGCTCATCTGAGTCCGTCACGGCACGTTTTATTTTCTTTGCTATTTTTTTGGGTTCTTCTAATAAGCCAATAAAGTTACCTGGATTAGTATCCGACTTAGACATCTTTTTAGTCGGCTCAAGCAAGCTCATCACACGAGCGCCGTGTTCTGGTATATAAGGATCAGGTACGACAAAAATATCGCCATAAAGGTTATTAAAACGTGTTGCAATATCACGCGCCAGCTCTAAATGTTGCTTTTGATCATCGCCAACCGGCACACGGTCTGCGCGATATAATAATATATCTGCCGCCATTAATACCGGATAAGTAAATAAGCCCGAATTCATATTCGCTTCAGATTTTTGTGACTTATCTTTGTATTGCGTCATGCGATTTAACTCACCCATTTGGGTGTAACAACTTAAAATCCAACTAAGTTGAGCATGTTCAGGAACATGTGACTGAATAAAAATAGTGCTTTGCTCAGGATCAACACCACAAGCTAAATATAGCGCCAAACCGTCAAGGGTTGCTTTGCGTAATGCAGCGGGATCTGGACGAACAGTAATTGCATGCTGATCCACCAACATGTAATAACAATTATGGGCGTCTTGCATATCTACCCACTGTTTAAGTGCGCCCAAATAATTGCCAATGGTTAATTCGCCCGATGGCTGACAGCCACTTAATACAACAGGTTTACTCATGAGATTGTTTACCTAAATAACTATTTATACCGATTAAAAACTGATTAATTCAATCAACCTTTAATTATTTTTTTACCGTCGCGAGCTGATCTCGCATTTCATCTATCGCTAACTTATAGTCAGGTTTGGAAAAAATAGCAGAACCTGCAACAAACATATCAGCCCCTGCAGCAGCAATTTCAGCAATGTTGTCTGCTTTAACGCCACCATCCACTTCTAAACGAATATCACACCCACTGGCATCAATTTTTTCGCGAACTAATTTTATTTTATCGATAGTAGTTGGAATAAATGACTGACCGCCAAATCCTGGGTTCACTGACATTAATAAAATCACGTCTAACTTATCCATCACAAAATCTAAACAATGAAGAGGTGTTGCAGGATTTAATACTAAACCCGCTTTACATCCGTGATCTTTAATAAGTTGTAAGGTTCTATCAATATGATCACTACCTTCAGGATGAAAGGTAATTATATCGGCTCCCGCTTTAGCAAACCCAGGAATTAGACTATCAACGGGTTTTACCATTAAATGCACATCAATCGGCGCTGTAATGCCATAATCACGCAAAGACTGACAAATCATAGGGCCGAAGGTTAAATTAGGGACGAAGTGATTGTCCATAACATCAAAATGAACAACATCAGCACCCGCGGCTAATACCTTGGCAACATCATCACCTAAACGAGCAAAATCGGCTGAAAGAATTGATGGTGCAATTAAAAATGAAGACATTATTTTCCCCTTTAAAAAACAGCGCTACTTTACCTAAAACACGACTAAAAATGAAGTATAAAGACATATTTGAGCATTTTAATTTAGTTAACAGACCATAATATAGAAAAATTAACATAAACAATTCTTTACACTTTAACTGTGCGACTAATTCGACTTTTCTTGTAATTAATGATTTTTACCATTAAATTTCTTTTTAGTTTAACAAGGAATGTTAATGACAGTTTTAGAGTGAGGTGATTCTAAAATTGTCAAAAAGGATTTTTATGAAATTAAAAACAAGATTATTACTTACCTTTCTTTCTATCGGTTTATTCCCTACATTAATCATTGGTTTTATCGCTAATCAAATTGCAAGTAATACCATAGAAAATCAAGCTTTTTCAAAATTAATCGTGGTTCGAGAAATTAAAAAGCAACAGATTGAACATTATTTTCTTCAACGAAAAGTCGATATTGGAATGTTAGCTTCAAACATTCAAAACACACTCAATTTTACTACCGAGGAATCACTCAGCTTAAGTGCGCATTCGAACCAAGCATATTTTCAAAAATTCATAGATCTCTATGATTATTATGATTTATTTTTGATTAATGAAGATGGGCTAATTTTTTACACAGTAACGAAAGAATTGGATTATCAAACCAACCTAGTTAACGGAGCGTACCGCCATTCAGGGTTAGGTGAATTATTCCAGAAAGTTAGTCAAACTAATAAACTAACAATATCTGATTTTAGTCGTTATGAACCCAGTAATAATGAACCGGCTGGTTTTATTGCATTGCCTTTTTCAGTCAATGGAAACAACAAAATTGTACTGGCCTTACAACTGTCGATAAAAAAAATAAATGAGGTAATGAAACAAAGAGCCGGAATGGGTGAGTCTGGTGAAAGCTACTTAATTGGTAGTGATTTATTAATGCGTTCTGATTCATATTTAGATCCTAAAAATCATTCAGTGAGCGCTTCTTTTGCTGGCAATGTTTCAAATAACGGCGTAAACACTGAAGCCGCAAAGTCAGCTATTCAAGGAGATATAGGGAGTAAAATCATCATTGATTATAATGGAAATCCTGTACTATCGGCCTTTACTCCTATTGATATAGACGGAATACGTTGGGGGCTTCTTTCAGAAATAGATGTTGCTGAAGCATTTAGTCCAATACGAATACTAAACTGGAATATTTTTATTTTAATAATCTTAAGCTCTGGCATTGTTACTGTTCTTGCTTTCTATAGTTCTCGATCAATATTAAAACCTCTTGGCGGTGAACCTCATGAAATGCGATTAATTTCTGAGACTATTGCAGATGGTAATCTGACGGTAGCTTTTGCACAAAAACATGAGACTGAAAGTGTGTATGGTGCCATGAATAAAATGACACAAAACTTGCAAACCGTCGTAGGAGAAATTATTACCAGCAGCAATAGCCTGGCGAGTGTATCGGAACAAACTAGTGCCTTAAGCCTTCAGTCATCAACCAGTTTACAAGGCAACAATCTAGCATCGCTCAGGTTGCAACCGCTGTAGAAGAAATGTCTGTCACAATTAATGAAGTAGCTAATAATGCAGCTCTAGCCTCTAATTCTTCTCATACTGCAAAACAATTATCCGCTAAAGCTGATATACAGTTGAACCAAACAATCGATGAATTAAATGTCTTGGATTCGGAAATTGAGCAAGCCAATTTTGTCATCATGGGCTTAGAAAAAGGATCCAATGAAATTGGTTCTGTTTTAGAGGTGATTAGAAGCATAGCAGAGCAAACCAATTTATTGGCATTAAACGCAGCTATTGAAGCAGCGAGAGCAGGAGAGCAAGGCCGTGGCTTTGCGGTGGTTGCAGATGAAGTTAGAACATTAGCGTCTAAAACACAGGAGTCCACTACTAATATAGAGAGTATGATCACACAATTACAAACGGCTTCAAAAAGAGCAGTTCAAGCGATGGACGCCAGTAGAAATGTTTGTGCTCATACCATCAAGAATGCTGAGCAGACTGCTCATGCAATCAAACATATGAATAGTGAGATAAATAATATTTCACAAATGACAGAGTTAATTGCAACCTCCGTTGAAGAGCAGTCAAGTGTTTCCAATGAAATAAGCCAGAATATTAATGAAATTAATGATGTAGCATTTGAGAATTCATCCAGCGCAGTCGAAGTGTCAACCGCAAGTCAAAACATCAACTTTATTGCTGCAACCCTGAGTGATTTAACATTAAAGTTCAAAACAACTTAACATTGAAACTTATATACACGCACCTTTTTTGATCATTTTATTATAACGTGCACTAAAATCGAGCATTATTAATTTTTAACTTATGGCTAATAAAACTTAATCCATTGTTTATTAAAGAAAATAAAAAGTAGATTAAACAGGCACTTTCTTTGCAAACTCAAAGTAACAAAAATAAACTAAATGAGTATCACATGAAAAAAACACTATTAAATATCGCACTTACCTCATCACTTTTAACGGCTTCTGTAGCTTCATTCAACGCAAGTGCCGAAGAAGGCCTTGGCGGAATTGAAGGTTTAAGCGGAAACGTTGGCGTTGTATCACAATACTTTTTCCGAGGTATAGCTCAAACAACTACGGCTTCTGCAAGTGGCGGGTTAGACCTTGAAAAAGGTGGTTTCTATGCGGGCACATGGGCTGCTGACGTACAAGACGGTATCGAAATTGATTTTTATGCTGGCTACGGTATAGAAACTGATAGTGGTGTAAGTTTAAGTGCAGGTTTCACCACTTATCAATACACAGGTGACTTTGATTCAGCGTATAACGAAATTAATTTAAGTGCCGCTTACGGTGTATTCTCACTTTCTTACAATGTTGGTACACACGAAGAAGATAAAGATTTAGGTATAGGCGAGTCTGATTATGACTTTATTTCACTTACTGTTGAAGGTGAGTCGGGTCTTTACGCTACGTTTGGTTCATGGGGTAAAGATTTTGAAGGTGAATACGTAGAGCTTGGCTACGGTACTTCTATTTCAGGTTTTGATATTGGTGTTGCACTCATTTCAAACTCAGATGAATTAGATGTTGAATCGGGTAAAGGTGAAGAGTCATTAGTATTAAGTATTGGTGCTTCATTCTAGGCGCTCTTACTTTAAAAGTAATATACCTTAAACACAAAAAACGCATAGATTCTTCTATGCGTTTTTTGTTTCTTAGTTTTATAGAAAATTAGAAAATAAACTTAACTAAAGTGACAACTGCCATCACACCCAAAGTAAAGGGCCAAAAATACAGTTTTGGCATTAAATTGTCATCCGCCATAATAAATTTTGAAGAAACAACTCTTCCTCTTGAGAAGAAATAAGTATTAATTATGAGCATTATCATTAAAAAGTACATCAACAGAAAAAAGTATTCGATATAAACAATACCGTCTTCAGAAAATTGCTCGCGTAGTTGAATGTGCGAAATTAGCACGACAAAAAACAACGCTGAGACAATTGAAATAACGCCTGTGAAATTAAATCCTACAGCCTCAAGTTTTTTAGGATCTGCCGTTACTGTCATTAGCAATGCAAACAGAAGAGTAGCAACTGTTAATAAAGGTACTAAGTTAATAATAAATGAGTTTAAAAACTTTCTTTTAACAACTACATTGAAATACAGCTCCGGGTATTCATAATGCTGAGCCTTAAACTGAGTGCCAAAATTAGTGTCGTACGAAACCGTTTTATAATCGAAAAATGTTTCATCAATCTCCCAGTCTTCAAGAACTAAACCTTTATCGACCCCAAACGTTCTGCCTACTTCAGTAGATTTATAGCTGTCTAAAGCCGGTGTAAAAATTATATTGCGGTTAAAATGAGAGGGGGAAAATCTAATCCAAACTGTTTTATGATCTAAAGGGTAATTGAAAAAAAGTAGGATATTCGCCACATTAATTTTCTAGCTTTGCCTGGTTCACCTGAAGATATCATTAATAGAATAGCCCTATAAAATATTATTATTTAGGTTAATATACACAAGTCTATCATTAGTCCATAGCCTTGCTATAAACTTAATAGACATTGAAGGCTTGCTTTTATTTAGTAGCTCTAGTCTACTATATAAAGGTCTAAAAATAGGTTATAGGATAAGTATGAGCCAGAATATTAGAAGCACCATTAAAAGTGTAGCCTCTGCATTTTTAGGCGTTCAAAGTGATAAAAATAGAGAAAGAGACTTTACTGAAGGTAAATTTAGCCATTTTGTCATTATTGGCTTACTTGGAGTTATTCTGTTTATTGGTGCGTTAATCTCGATAGTTTCTTTGGTATTAAATTAATCTTTTTTTTATCTCAAATTCAACTATTTTTTCGAATTATAAAGCACCATTAATTCAGCCACCTTTTTTCGTCCTCCCCCCTTTTGGCTAATTGTACGAGCCACTTGAATTGATTTACGTTTATTAGCACCTTGATAAATCTTACGTGTCCAAATTGTGTCATGATTACTGATTAATACACTAACATTCTTTTTATCAACGATTTCTTCAGCTGCATTGGCTAAATCAGCCTGTTCGTCTAATCCAAAGCCATTGCCTGCATAGCTCGTGAAGCTTGCAGTTTTGCTTAATGGCACATAAGGCGGATCGCAATAAATTACATCTCCATCTTCTGCTCTTGCAAATGTCTGTCGATAACTTTCACAAATAAAAATCGCATTTTGTGCTTTTTCAGCAAAAAACCATAATTCATCTTCAGGGAAATAAGGCTTCTTATATTTTCCAAAAGGTACATTATACCCTCCAGATTTATTATATCGGCATAATCCGTTATAACCATGGCGATTCATATATAAAAAAAGTAGCGAGCGATAATATTTATCTACAGTCGCGTTGAATTCAGTTCTTAAATGATAATAAGCTTCCGCTTGATTATTTTCAGGGCAGAATATTTTTTTAGCATCGTCGATAAATTTTTGAGGTTTACTTTGAATGATTTGATATAAATTAATCAGATCTTTATTAATATCGTTCAATATGTAACTTTCATGGTCGCTATTTAAAAAGACGGAGCCAGCGCCAACAAAAGGCTCGATTAGCCTATCACCTGGTGGCAGCATTTTATTGATAACATCGCTTAGGCTGTATTTACCCCCAGCCCACTTTAAAAACGCTCGATGCTTTTTTACCATTTAGCTTAAAACCCTAATACGACAGATTAGCCCTCAATGGCTAAGAAGCGGGAATTGTAACTTGATTCAATGCTGATTGGGAGCGTTGAAAGTGATTGATTTCATCATTAATGACCGATATTGCTTTGATCCAAGGAGATCTATCTTTAATTGCTTGTGGTAATTGAGCAAATGCCTGTTCAGCTCTTTCACGATTTAAATGATATTCTGTGGTTAATATCGTCATGATTTCATTATTCACTAATCGGCGGTATTGAAATAATGAAAGTTCTGGAAAATCAGCTAGAAACTCTTCTAAAACATCTTGTTGACTAAAACCGGCTATTTGAATAACAAAGCCCTGCTCCTGTCCCTGATATTGGTCATGTTCAAAAAAGGCTTGTTCTGCGGGTAACTTTACACTTGCTTCCACAATGTTTTTTGACGAAATAGTTGTATTCGATGCTGTAATTATCGAATTAATATTGACGGATATTGGCTCAACGATATTTTCAGTATTTACTGTTATATTTTCAACTTCGACAATTGTATTACTTGCCGATACCACTTCATTCGATAGAGTAAAAGATTCAATGGCATTAATAATATCAATAGGTTGAGCTTTTTCAGGTAACTTCTGTTCGTTAACTTTGTTATCTATAGGTCCTTCTACAATCGATGTGAGAATATCATTTACGGAAGCTTGTTGTGAACCAGTCATTATTGCATTTGCATCAGCTGGCACTGAGACAAAAGTGTCAGAAACCTGTCTTGAATGCATTTTAGTCATTGGTTGACTTGTTGCTAATTGACTAATTGTGACACTAAATGCAAAAACATCACGTTTAAATAATAAATAAACACTTCCAGCTGCAACTAATGCTAAAACAAGAAAAAATGCTATCCACTTTTTCATTGGTGTGATCGCTAAATAATTTATTGGCGGTTTAAACTGCTTCGAATTATGCGAAATTAATTGCCCTGATTGAGCAGAAATAATAGCTAATTTTTTATGAAATAACGTTTGATTCTGACATATTTTCAAACCACCTTGTGGTGTTGATAACATCAAAATACTAATATGATGGTCTGATTTTTTGGCTATTTCAGCTAGCTGGCATAACTCATGGGTTAACTGTAACGAGAGTAAATGTGCATTATCAATAACAATACTTACAGGTTGCTGATGCTTTTTGACCAGATTAATTAAACTTACCGCTATAGATTGTTCTGGATCGAATAACGTATTACCAAAAAGTTGCTCTATTATTCTGCAGCGAACTTGTAAATTATTCAATTTTGCCGACATGCTGATGTATGCAGCATTGTGATCAGAAGATAAATTACTAAGGAATTGACTACCAACACTTGAACAGAGAGCTATTTGTTCATCAACAACCATCACGGCTTGTTTTGAAAAACGTAAAATATAATCAACACGTGCTATCGCACTAATTGTTGTGACACTTTCTGGCTGTGTTGGAGTTTCAAGAGCTTGCGCTAACGAAGACATATTTCACCTTTCTGTAAATTTTTACAGAATTTGCTGAAGCATGTCCTCGTTAATATCATCACGCATTACTGACTTACCTATTGCGGTTGGAATAATTAAACGTAATTTACCACCAATGTTTTTCTTATCGCGGCGCATATGTTTAATAAACTCATTAAAGCCCATGGTTTCTGGCGCTATTAAAGGTAATTCAAAGTCAGTTAATAGTTTTTCAATACGACGAAGTTCTGACACTTCAAGCAAATTCATTGCTACTGAAAGTTTAGCAGCAAGTACCATGCCAGTAGCCACTGCCTCGCCATGTAACCATTTACCATAACCTTGTTCAGCTTCAATAGCATGACCAAAAGTATGTCCTAAGTTTAATAATGCACGAACACCCGCCTCTGTTTCGTCAGCTGACACGATATCAGCCTTACATTGGCAGCACTTCTCAATCATCCTGATTAATATTTGCTGATCACCCGCTTTTATTTCTTCGCTATGTTTTTCTAACCAAGCAAAAAAATCTCCATCGCCAAGTATTCCATATTTGATCACTTCAGCCATTCCTGCTGAAAACTCTCTTTTAGGTAATGTTGTTAAGCTATCAATATCAATAAGCACAGCTTTAGGCTGATAAAACGCCCCAATCATATTCTTACCTAAAGGGTGATTAACTGCAGTCTTTCCACCGACAGAAGAGTCAACTTGTGATAGAAGAGTAGTTGGAATTTGAATAAAGTTGATGCCACGTTGATAGCATGCTGCTGCAAAACCAGTAATGTCGCCAATAACCCCACCACCTAAAGCAATCAAAGTAGAATCCCTACCATGAGTGTTTACTAATAAATGAGACATTATTTTATCAAAATTCGATAAGTTTTTTTCCTCTTCACCGTCAGCAAGGATCACTTCATCTACCTGATAATCACCAAGCTTTGCTTTTAGTTTTTCGAGATAAAGAGGTGCAACAATGGTATTTGTTACAATACATACACGCTTCGCGCGAATATGTTTAGAGAGTAAATTATTTTCATTTAATAAGTTACTCTCTATATAAATAGGATAGCTTCGCTCGCCTAAATCAAGCTTGAGGGTTGCCATCAATTAGAAGTCTAATCGTTCAACGATTTTATTAGCCACTACTTTTGCGCTTTGGTCATCGGTTTGAACAATGACATCAGCTATCTCTTCGTATAGCGGATTGCGTTCAACTGCCAGATTTTCTAACACTGTACGAGGTTCTTCTGATGTTTGTAATAAAGGACGACGACGATCACGTTGAGTTCTAGCCACTTGTTTATCAATTGTTGTTTCAAGATAAACCACAATACCGCGTGCAGATAATCGATTGCGTACGATGTCACTGATCACTGAACCACCACCAGTTGCTAGGACGATACCTTGCATTTCTGATAAATCATCAATAACTGTTTCTTCTCTTTTGCGGAAACCTTCTTCCCCTTCAAGGTCAAAAACCCAAGCGATATCAGCACCAGTACGGCGCTCAATTTCTTGATCGGAGTCAAAAAACTCTAAGTGAAGCTTATCAGCTAATTCTCTACCTATTGTGCTTTTGCCTGCACCCATAGGTCCTACTAGGAAAATGTTACGTTTTTCTGCCATGAGACTAACTTAATACTCGTTTAAATTGCGTTTACAGGTAAGAGGGAACCTCCCTCGAAAATTTTAAGGGCGTAATTATCGCAATTGTTGGGTATGAATTGCAAGTAAGCAATGTACAAAAGTACAGCTTACTTGCAAATAATTTAAAATCTTTCAGTAACTATACGGGGTGTAACAAAAATTAGTAGCTCTTTTTTCTCATTAAAATTGTTACTATTTCTGAACATCCAGCCAAAATATGGAATATCACCTAATACTGGCACTTTAGAAACACTGCTAATAATTGATTGCTGGTAAATACCACCAAGTACGATTGTCTCGCCATTATTAACTAATACTTGTGTGCCTATTCGTTGAGTATCGATAGCAGGTGCCGAACCGCTTTGTACATCTGAAACTGTGTCTTGCGTTACAACCAAATCGAGAATAATTCTATCATCAGGCGTAATATGTGGCGTAACAGTTAAACTAAGAACTGCTTTTTTAAATTGTGTAGCTGTAGCTCCACTTGAAGCCGCTTCTTGATAAGGAATTTCAACACCTTGCTCAATATAAGCTTCTTTTTGATTCGCTGTAGTGATACGTGGACTGGCTATGATTTCGCCTTTGTTCTCTTTTTCCATCGCACTCAACTCAAGATCCAGTATTGTACCATCAGCCAGTCTTGCTACTTGAAAAGCAATACTTCCCGCAGGGTTTGCTACAGGCAAATTAACATTCAACCTATCAGCAAGCGCAGGGATAATACCCGCATTCGCTGAATTTGCACCACCTATACCACCTGAAGAAGCAAACTCACCATCAGTATCTGTTACCCCCCAACGAATGCCTAACTCTTCGTTAATGTTATCTTTAACGGTCACCATTCTCGATTCGATAACCACTTGGCGAACGGGTATATCTAAAACACTTACCATGCGCTTAATGTCTTCAATACTTTTAGCAGTATCTCGAATTAGTAAAGTATTGGTTCTTTCATCAACGCTGACACTACCACGAGATGATAATATAGAATTGTCTTCACTTTTAATCAGCGCAGCAAATTCGATCGCTTTAGCATAATTAACCTGAACATATTCAGAATATAATGGGGCTAATTCTGCAACTTGTTGTTTAGCTTGTAATTCACGAGCTTCACGCGCAGCTAATTCATCGCTAGGAGCAACCATTAAAATATTGCCCTGCATTCGCTTGTCTAACCCTTTTACTTTAAGGATGATATCTAACGCTTGATCCCAAGGAACCCCATCTAATCTTAAGGTAATGTTACCGTTTACCGTGTCACTGGTAACTAAGTTAAAGCCATTATAATCTGCAATTATTTGCAGGACTGTTCTTACTGGAATATCTTGGAAATTGAGGGAAATTGCACGTCCAGAGAAATCCTCAGAGTCACCTAAATAACCAGGCACTTTAACTTTTTCAGTTACAGTTAAGGAAAAAATATTATTTAATTGCTGATGCTTAAAGGTAAAATTATCTGCGATATCAACAACCAAACGTGCATTTTTTCCTTCTCTAAAGGTTTCAATACCTTTAACTAAAGTACCAAAATCTGTCACATCTAAAGTATACAATAAATCATCTAAAATCTGAGTGTTATGAAATTCAACGTAAATCTTACCTAAGCGATCGCTAACATCAACGGCAACCATGCTATCGTTAAGATATACTAATAATTGTCCTTCATTTCCTTGACCACGTTTAAAATCAATTGAGGCAATATTATTGATAAATTCTGAACTAACTGGGGTTAAATTACCTAAAGATGTCACCGTGCCTTTATTTAATAATAAATGAAATTGGTTATCAGTTTGGCTAACATCAAATATTGATAATTGATCTAAATGAACTGATGCAACCACCTTCCCTGCTCGTTTCTGAATGGAAACTTCTTTAACACCCGCATGAGCTACAATGGTATTAGCTAATTTTTCGTCAAAACCTTCAACATCGAAAGTTATATCAATTCGCGCAGGGTTAACGGAGGTTTTAATAGTAGGCTGCGAGGAAATATTGTCAGATAAAATAAACACTAGCTCTATTTCATCATTTTGCATGGTGTTATAGCTAACAGCTGTTATATCTGACCCAATGGCAGTATATGAAAAAAGAGTAAGTGCCAACATTGTGACAATTTTTTTAGTCATACATATTTTCAATTTTTTAATTATTCTATTAAATTGCAAAATCACTTCCTTTGCCCCTCTGAACCTGACTCAACCATTGCGACAACAGTTTCGCGTTCAACCCAACAGCCTGCACCATCTGGAATTAATTCAATTACTTTAACATTATTTTGACTGACGTCGGTGATTCTACCATGATATAGCCCAAGATAATTACCTACAGCAACTCGATGTAATGTTGCATCAGATGCTTCAACCAATGCCCAAGTAATTCCTAGTTCGCCCAAGGTTCCTCTCATCGTCAAATCACTTAAAGAAAACTTTTCTAACGGTTGTTTTCTTCGACGAGGATCAGGGCTCAAACATCCAGACATTTGCTGGATTTTTTCTTGAATGGCTTCAGGTCTCGGAACATCAAATGGGCTACGCAATGAAGTCACGGAATAATCAAAATGATTAAATACCGGCACTGACGGCATTGGATCTATTCGTTTTTGTGTATTCGCTTGAACTTCAGCAATATGAATTTTAAGATCGCTTGTATCATCAAAACAACCCGCAATAAATAATAATGGTATTAAAATGGCTAATTTTTTCATTGTACTTTAGCCTCCGAATAACGATAAGTTTTTGCTTGTAGTTTCAAGTTTAATTGACCGTTAGCTTCTTTATTTATATCAATATCAAAATCATGCAAGGTTACGATTCTTGGCAAACCAGCTATCTTACTGACAAAATTACCGAACTCATGATAAGTACCTATAACTTCAATATCTATAGGTAATTCAATATATATTTCTTGAGTAATTTCAGGTTGCCAGTTTAATTTAACAAAATTAAGCCCGCTAGTTGTACCAACAAAAGTAATATCATCAAGTAAACCGGGGGTTTCATGACTTTCTGGAAGACTTTTAAGTTGTGTCGCAAAAAGGTTTTCAGCTTCAATCATTTGTTGCTTAAATAATTCTAAGTTAGCTGAAATATGGTACTTAGCTTGATACTGCTGCTTTAACGTTGTTTCTTCAGCAACAACTCTATCTAATGTTTCAATTTTGCCACTGATTAGTAGTACATAACCTAATCCAAGAACGACTATCGCGATAAAGACAGAAAAAACGCCTTTCGCTAATGGAGGCCACTGAGCAATATTGTCTAATTCAAGGTTATCAAATTGTGAAAAATCTATATTCACTGGCTAGCTCCTTGAGTAACTGTTGCATCAGTGAGTCCTTTTATTCGAACTCTCATCTTAAAATCACTCAATAATTTACTTTGTGCATCGTTAGCAGTAATTGATTCTAGAACAGCGTCAGTAAACAAATCGGAGCTTTCGATTTTTCTGATCATATTGGCCAAGTGATTATTAGATTCACTTTTACCTAAGAGTTGTAAGCTATTGCCTTGCTTCTCCATTTTGATCAAATATATTCCAGTAGGTACGACTTTAGCGATTTCATCCAGCACCTGTGTACCAACATTACGACTTCGTTGCAGTTGTTCAACAACTGCAGTACGTTTTTGTAGCTCACTTTTCTTTTCATTCAGTGTTTTAATTTGGCTAATTCGTGCATCTAAAATTGTAATTTCATTTTTGATGAATTGATTACGGCTATTCTGACCGTCAATTCGCATTTGATAAACTTGGCTAACTAAAAAAACCACAGCAAATGCACCTAAAGCAATAGCCGTTAATGTCGTAAAAAATTCTCGCTGTTTTGCTTTTTCAGCCTCTTCTCGCCATGGGAGTAAATTTATATGTGCCATGAAGAAAAACTCCTTAAAGCTAAACCTGTTGCAACCATATATTGTGATGCAGTTTGATTTAATTCTTGTTCATCAATCGATGAAGATAGTGTCATTTGCGAAAACGGATTAGCAATTACGGTATGAATGCCTAATTCTTCATTAAGTAATTCGTGAATACCTTCAACTTGAGCACAGCCTCCTGAAATAATTAAATAATCAATTTTTCCTTTACCGCTCGACGTCAAAAACATTTGAATGGCACGTCGTATTTGTTGAACTAATACCGTATGGAAAGGTGCCAGTACTTCAAAGGTATAATTTGGCGGTAAATCATTACTTACTTTTATCGCTTCAGCTTCTTCAAACGATTTATTGTAATAGGAAACAATGGAGCGTGTATATTGTTCACCGCCAAACATTTGGTCTCGACTATATAAATGCTCGCCTGCATGGGTTACAGAAAAGAGTGTCATCATCGCGCCAATATCAACAATGGCAACGGTTTTATCTAACGCATCATCGGGTAATAACGGTAAAATCAAATCATATGAACGACTCACTGCATAAGATTCAACATCGACAACTTTCGTTGAGAATCCACCAGCTTCTAACGCAGATACTCTGGCTTCAACAGATTCAGTGCGAGCAGCACTGAGTAAAACATTAATCTTAGTCGGATCAGATTCATTCACATCTAAAGGTTCAAAATCTAAACTAACTTCATCAAGGGGGTAAGGGATTAAACTATCAGCTTCTATTTCAATTTGACTGGCAAGCTCTTGCTCATTAAGCGAAACATCCATATAAATAACTTTGGTGATAACGGTTTGCCCAGAAACAGCTGCTGCTGCTTGTGTGGCAGAAGAAGTAATCTTACTTCGCAGCTTTGCGATAACTTTACCAACCGCTTCAATATCTTGAATTTCTCTGTCGATAATAGCACCTCTAGGCATAAGCTCAGTTGCTAATGCCTCCAACACATATCCTTCGGCGCCTTGATTGATTAATACGGCTTTCGCAGAATGAGATCCAATATCTATCCCTACAACCAAAGAAGTTTTCTTTTTCCATAGATTTTTCAGCATAACTTCCTACTAAATCATTTATTATAATAATATAGATATATTTTCCAGATAAATACATTTATTACATGCTTTTAAAGGATATACTAGTAGTAATCAGCAATTTTTTTAAATTTTATTGAGCATCAAATTTTGTTTTCATTCAAAAATCTCTTAAAAGTTGGATTATTTTCATCTCTTTTTGGCCTCATAGCCCTAATCGTTGTGTACTTTTCACTACGCAGTGAATTACCCAGTGTGGAATCATTGAAAAACCTTCAATGGCAAACACCTATGAAAATATATAGTGCCGATGGCCAACTGATGAATCAATTTGGCGAGAAAAAAAGGATCCCGTTAACGCTTGATGAAATGCCCAAACAACTAATAAATGCCATTTTAGCGACTGAAGATGATCGATTTTACTTACATTTCGGGGTCGACCCAATCGGTATGACTCGAGCAGTTATAGGGCAATTAACAGGCAACAATAAAGGTGGTGCTAGTACGATCACTATGCAAGTTGCTCGTAATTTCTTTTTAACAAGAGAACAAACTTATATACGCAAAATTAGAGAGATATTTACCGCATTTCATATAGAGTATTTATTAACTAAAGATGAAATTCTTGCGCTTTACATGAATAAAATTCCTTTAGGCCACCGTTCTTTTGGCTTCGGTGCTGCAGCTCAAGTTTATTATAATAAAGATGTCAAAGAGTTAACTCTTGCACAAATTGCCGTATTAGCGGGTCTTCCTAAAGCACCTTCAACATTAAATCCTATCAGTCGACCAGACAGAGCTTTATCAAGACGAGCGATTGTTTTACAACGAATGTTAGTAACAGACTACATCACCAGAGCCGAATTTGAACAGGCCATAAACGCCCCTATTTCCGCAAAAAAACATGGCGCTATTATTGAATTAAGTGCTCCTTATGCCGCCGAAATGGCTCATCAGGAAATGATTGACAGATACGGTAAAGAACAAGCTTATACAGGCGGTTATAAAGTTTTCACAACGGTAACCTCAAAACTCCAAAAGTCTGCTGAACATGCTGTTATTGCAAACCTTCTTGATTACGACTTACGCCATGGGTATAGAGGTCCTATAACGACACTTCGCCCACAAGCAGCTAACAACGATGATTTCGCTATTTCTGATGTAGATCCTCTCAACGCGACTGAAATTGCAGAAACATTGGCAACGATAGAAAGCTATCCTCCACTCATTCCTGTCGTGGTAACAAACATCAATGAGCAATCTATCGAAGTGACTTTTCAAAACAATGATGTTGTTACCATTTATTGGGAAGGCTTATCTTGGGCAAGAGAATATATAAATGATGATAAACAAGGACTACCACCTAAAATAGCAAGTGAAATAGTGAATTATGGTGATATTGTCTATGTCACACAGAAAAATGAACAATATGCCTTAAGCCAGTTACCATCAGCAAGTTCGGCACTAGTTTCATTATCACCAGATAATGGTGCAATAAAAGCGATTATAGGTGGCTTTAATTTTAAACAATCACAATTTAATCGTGTAACTCAGGCAAAGCGTCAAGTAGGCTCTAACATTAAACCGTTTGTTTATTCTGCTGCCCTTGAAAATGGTTTTACGCTTGCTTCACTAGTTAATGATGCACCTATAAATCAATCGAATGATATAACAGGTGTTGTCTGGCGGCCAAAAAATTCTCCCCCAACTTATGCCGGCGAAATTAGAGTAAAAAGAGCTTTAGCAGAATCTAAGAACGTTGTTGCTGTTCGACTCTTTCGAGAAGTAGGTTTAAATAAAATAATTCCTCATTTAGCTTCTTTTGGTTTTGCTCCTGATGAATTACCTCGAGACGAATCACTTTCATTAGGCTCTGCATCGTTAACCCCATTAGAAGTTGCTACTGGCTTTGCAACGTTCGCTAATAATGGTTTTTTAATAGAACCCTATATTATTGAACGTATTGAAGATTCATTTGGCAATATCGTTTACCAAGCGAATCCTGCAATTGCTTGTGATGACTGTAGCAATGTTGAAAACAATCAACATTTAACAGCTGAAATTAATCACGATCCAGAGTTTTTAATGAATACCTCAACATTAGAGCCGCAAGCATTCTCAAAAGAACTCCCTATAATAAAAGCTGAACGCGCCATTTCGCCACAAAATGCTTTTTTAATCACTCAAGCTTTAAATGAAGCTATTTGGGGCGCAGATTGGTCATTAAATCCAGGCTGGCAAGGTACCGGCTTTAGAGGAAGAAAGTTAAAAAGGCGGGATATTGCTGGTAAAACAGGCACAACAAACGAAGCTAAAGATGCATGGTTTTCAGGGTTTAGCCGCAGAATTGTGACTACTGCATGGATTGGTTTTGATGACCCTTCACGTAATTTAGGCAGTTCATCGTATAATAAAAACCTAGATAAGAACCAAATTGTAGGGAAAGAATTTGGCGCGAAATCTGCACAACCTGCTTGGATTTCATTTATGAGAACCGCGCTGGAAGATCTTCCGCCTGAACCTTTTATGCAACCAGAAAACATTGTCTCTGTTCGTATTGACAAATTAACGGGTAAATTAACTAAGCGTAATGATAACACCAGTATCTTCGAATATTTTAAAGTAGGCAGTGCACCTACTGAATATGTCACCAAAGATAATAGCTATGGAATTTTCGACAATAAAACAGTGCCAGAAGAAATTTTCTGACCAATTCCTAACTATTTAGTCAAGTTTTATTTGTTGAAAACTTCTTTCGTTTCGAATGAATTTTTCACTGAGAAAGCGGAATATCTAATATATATTCCGTTTTTTTGTGTATATTCCTACATTTTCATATAAATATAAAAAACCTATATTTCTCCATTTTTTCTAGCCTTGCTTTAAATCACCATAATAACTATTCATATAATTTGAAATTAATTTCACTATAAATGAAAGTTATAGTGAAAACTTTCACATCGAAACAAATTTTTCTTTCGTTTTGTTTGAAAATCGCCTAAAATTGCGCCCTCAACATTACCTTGAACTTTAAAATTCACAATATCGTCATACTTTAGGAGCTTATTTGCTATGACTGCTTTGCCAAAAACTATCGATTTAACTCAATACGGCATCAATAACGCGACAGAGGTTGTTTATAACCCGTCTTATGATTTGTTATTTGCGGAGGAAACTAAATCTGATCTTGAGGGCTATGACAGAGGTGTTGTCACTGAACTTGGTGCAGTTAATGTTGATACGGGTATATTTACCGGTCGCTCACCTAAAGATAAATATATAGTTCGTGACGATACTTCACGCGATACCGTATGGTGGTCTGATCAAGGTAAAAATGATAACAAGCCAATGACACAAGAAACTTGGGATCATTTAAAGTCATTGGTAACTACCCAGCTTTCAGAGCAACGTTTATTCGTTGTTGATACTTTTTGTGGAGCTAATGAAGATACCCGCTTAAAAGTTCGTTTTATCACACAAGTTGCTTGGCAAGCGCATTTTGTTAAAAACATGTTTATTCGTCCATCGGATGAAGAGTTGAAAGATTACGAACCTGATTTCGTAGTGATGAATGGTGCAAAAACGACTAACGATAAATGGCAAGAACAGGGGTTAAACTCTGAAAACTTTGTTGCTTTTAACCTAACTGAAAGAATTCAGTTAATTGGTGGTACATGGTACGGCGGCGAAATGAAAAAAGGTATGTTCTCAATGATGAACTACCTATTACCTTTAAAAGGTATAGCGTCAATGCATTGTAGTGCTAATGTATGTAAAGATGGTGAAGTTGCTGTATTCTTTGGTCTTTCTGGAACAGGTAAAACTACACTTTCAACTGATGCGAAACGCGCCTTAATTGGTGACGATGAACATGGCTGGGATGACAATGGTGTTTTCAACTTTGAAGGTGGTTGCTATGCAAAAACCATTAATTTAAGTAAAGAAAATGAACCTGATATTTATAATGCTATTCGTCGTAATGCTTTGTTAGAAAACGTTAGCGTAGATGAAAATGGTAAAATTGATTTTGACGATAATTCAAAAACAGAAAATACACGCGTTTCATACCCTATTGATCATATTGAAAACATTGTAAAACCTATTTCTCGTGCAGGACATGCTAAAAAAGTAATTTTCTTAACGGCCGATGCTTTTGGTGTTTTACCTCCAGTTGCAAAATTAACTCCAGAGCAAACTGAATATTATTTTTTATCAGGTTTTACAGCGAAGTTAGCCGGTACAGAACGTGGAATAACTGAGCCAACGCCAACATTTTCTAGTTGTTTCGGCGCTGCATTCTTAAGTTTACACCCGACTAAATACGCAGAAGTTTTACGTAAACGTATGGAAGCAGTTGGTGCAGAAGCATACTTAGTCAATACTGGCTGGAATGGCTCAGGTAAGCGTATATCAATTAAAGACACTCGTGCAATAATCGATGCTATTTTAGATGGTTCAATTGATAATGCAGATACTCGTACATTACCACTGTTTAATTTAAATGTACCAACAGAATTATCCGGTGTTAATACTGAAATTCTTGACCCACGCGATACCTATAAAAATGCCGCAGAATGGCAAACTAAAGCACAAGATTTAGCATCACGATTTGTGAATAACTTTGATAAATTCACGGATACTGATAACGGTAAAGCACTTGTTAAAGCAGGTCCAACCCTTTAACTTACATTCGATTTTAATATTTGACTCTCATACTTTGAAGGTCATGACTTAAGCATTAAGTATTTTGACCATCGAGTAGGGTGAGGCTCATGCCTCATCCCTCTCACAGAACCGTACGTACGGACCTCGTATACGGCTCATGCATTCCTCACATACCATCAACTTATTTTCTAAAAGCTGATAGAGCAAGCCATCC
>Ga0233426_10000451_pt1 | contig 44019 bp, 48 predicted proteins | sample SI_118_April2016_6_FD_179875 | JGI IMG/M metagenome (GOLD analysis project Ga0233426, IMG submission 179875) | Seawater microbial communities from Saanich Inlet, British Columbia, Canada - SI_118_April2016_10_MG | ecosystem: Environmental > Aquatic > Marine > Inlet | place: Canada: British... | reverse complement strand
CGTTCCCATCCAACAGGCGCATTACCTCATGGGCCACGACCCTCTCCTCCTGTCCTTTATCGTTGTAATAATTGGCGGCCTCGGCTCCTTGCCGGGAACCATCATCGCCGCGATCCTCATTGGCATGGCAGACGGCATCATCTCTGTCTTCTTCACGCCGACACTCGCGAAAATCTTCGCCACGCTGGTCGTCGCAATGGTCCTCGTCTACCGCCCAACGGGGCTGATGGGGAAATCCACCGCATGACCGACACTGCGAAATCAAACGCATTGCATTTCGGCCTTCTCGCAGCCCTTGCAATCGGGTTTTTCATCCTCCCAACCTACCACTCAGGCAACCTCGCGCGCATCATGATCCTCGCGATCTATGCAATGGGCTACAACGTTCTGTTCGGCTACACGGGCCTCCTGTCACTCGGCCACGCACTGTTCTTTTCCGCTGGCATGTACGGCCTCGGCCTCACCATGCACTTGGGCGGCTGGTCACCCGCGCCTGCCTTCCTTGCCGCGCTCCTTGCCTCGGCCATAGTTGCAACGGTCATCGGTTTCCTCGTCTTACGCACCACAGGTGTCGCCTTCATGATCGTTACCCTGATGTTCGCGCAAGCGGGCTACCTCACGATCCTGTATTTCGGCACATACACTCGTGGCGATGAAGGTTTCGCGTTGAAACAAGCCACCCGCCAGCTAATAGGCCTCGATTTAACCGACCCCATTGTGCGCTACTACACCGCGCTCATCTTGTTCGCCACCGCGCTGCTTTTGCTCGCCTACATCATCCGCTCCCCTTTTGGACGCACCCTCATTGCCATCCGCGAAAACGAGGAACGCGCCCGCATGCTTGGCTACAACGTCACGGCAATCAAACTCAAAGCAGTGATCCTCTCTGGCATCATCTCAGGCGCATCCGGTGCCGCCTACGCCCTCCTTTTCGGCTACGCAGGGGCAACTTTTGCCACCGTGCAATACTCCATCCTGCCGCTTCTTTGGGTGCTGGTGGGCGGCGCAGGCACAACAACAGGCGCGTTCATCGGCGTGCTGTTTATGACCTACCTCATCGACTACGCATCGGGCCAAACCAACGCCTACCTTATCGTTGTCGGCGTGGTCCTCGTGGCCGTCACCCTGTTCCTGCCCCACGGCATCATGGGCACATTGCGCAACAAATACGCAGGGTGGTTGCCATGATCCTGTCCACGCGCGGCCTAACGAAAACCTACGCAGGCGTTGCCGCCAACACAGACGTCGATTTCGATCTGCCACAGGGTCAAACCCGCGCCATCATCGGTCCAAACGGCGCAGGCAAATCCACCTTTGTCGGCATGGTCTGTGGTCGCATCCCGGCCACACGCGGCACAGTCACATTCGACGGCGCAGACATCACCACCATGGCTGCTCACGAACGCATCCGCGCTGGCATGGCCTACACCTTCCAAATCACATCCGTTTTTCCGGGCCTGCCGGTGCGCGAAAACGTTGCCCTTGCTGCACGCCGTTGGCTCGGCTCCAACAAACGCGCTGTCACCAGCAAAACCGACGAGGTCCTCACCCGCCTTGCCATCACAGATCGCGCTGATCAACTGGCAGGCGATCTATCTTACGGCCACCAACGCATCCTAGAAATCGGCATGGGCTTGGCCCAAGACCCCCGCCTATTCATCCTTGATGAACCCACACAAGGATTGGCCGAAGCCGAGGTCGAAGACTTCAACCAACTCATCAAATCCATGGACGCGGAAACCACAATTCTGCTGATCGAACACAATATGAACGTCGTTATGGCCGTCGCCGAATACATCACCGTCCTTGACCAAGGCATGGTGCTCGCCAATGGAACCCCTGCCGAAATCCGCTCGAATGCTGCCGTGCAAGAAGCCTATTTGGGGACAGGTCATGCTTAACCTTTCCAACCTCCAATCAGGCTACGGCGCGGTGCAAGTTCTGTTCGACCTCTCCCTCACCGCAAACGCGGGCGAGATTACCTGCATCATGGGGCGCAATGGCGCAGGCAAAACCACCACACTCAAAACCATCATGGGTCTGTTGCCGCTCATGTCTGGCAAGATCACGCTAAACGATACGGACCTCGCGACAATCCCACCCCACCAGATATCCCAAAGCGGCATCGCCTACGTCCCCCAAGGCCGCCGCCTATTTTCCGAACTTACGGTTGCGCAAAACCTCGACGTCGGCCTCCTGCACACCCCCAACAAATCGGATGTACGCGAAGAACTGCTCACCCTGTTCCCGCGCTTACGCGACCGCCTCAAACAACAGGCCGACACTCTGTCAGGGGGCGAACAACAAATGCTCGCCATGGCTCGCGCCCTTGCCATTAAACCATCGGTCCTTCTCCTCGACGAACCAACCGAGGGTCTGCAACCCTCCATGATCGACCTGATCCGCGAAGTTGTGCTGAAGATGAAAGCCCAAAACCTCGCCGTAATCCTTGTCGAACAACGCATCGACGCGGTCCTCAGCATCGCTGACCAAGTTGTATTCGTCGAAAATGGCCGTAGTCTGGAAACAACCGACACCGACGCTCTGCGCAATGAACCCGAAAAACTGCACCGCTATTTAGGGGTATAATCATGACCAAAACTGTTATCAAAAACATCGGCCTGCTGTTGTCAGGCAAAATCGAGGCCCCCATCATGGACGCGGATTGCATCATCGCAATCGACGGTAAAATCGCTGAAATCGGCTATGGCAAGGGCATGGATATCGATCAAGCCGACACCATGATCGACGCAAACGGCGTCACCTGCGCACCGGGCCTCATCGACAGCCACATCCACCCCGTCGTGGGCGACTACACCCCGCGCCAACAACAACTCGGCTGGATCGATTCAACGCTAAACGGCGGCGTCACTACATTAATTTCCGCAGGCGAAGTCCACATGCCGGGCCGCCCCAAAGATATCGTCGGCCTCAAGGCGATGGCCATCGCCGCACAGCGTTGGTACGAAAATTTCCGCCCCTCAGGGATGAAAGTCCACGCAGGTGCGCCCATCATCGAACACGGCATGGTCGAACAAGATTTCAAGGATTTGGCGGACGCAGGCGTCAAACTCTTGGGCGAAGTCGGCCTTGGCACCGTAAAAGATGGCAAAACCGCCCAACAAATGGTCACATGGGCACGCAAATACGGCATCCAATCTACCATCCATACAGGCGGCCCCTCGATCCCCGGCTCTGGCCTCATCGACGCCGATATGGTGCTTGAAACAGGAACGGATGTTGTCGGCCACATCAACGGCGGGCACTCCGCGCTACCCGACGATCAAATCATCTGTCTGTGCGAAAACTGCACCGCCGCGCTGGAAATTGTGCACAACGGCAACGAACGCGCCGCACTCCTTACGCTCAACACTGCCCGCGAACTGGGAAAACTCGACCAAGTAATCCTTGGCACCGATGGCCCCGCAGGATCAGGCGTGCAGCCCCTCGGCATCCTGCGCATGGTCGCGATGCTTTCCTCCCTCGGCAACGTCGCCGCCGAAACCGCCTTCTGCTTTGCCAACGGCAACACGGGACGCCGCCGCGAACTCGACACGGGCCTGATCGAAGTCGGCAAATGCGCCGATTTCGTGCTCATGGATCAGGCGCAACATGCGCCAGGCAAAAACATCCTAGAATCCATCCAACTCGGTAACCTACCAGGTGTCGGCATGACCATCATCGACGGCCTCGTCACCAGCCAACGCTCCCGCAACACCCCGCCCGCAGATCGCATCCCAGAGGTAATCACATGACCGATACACGCACCGGAAAATGCTACTGCGGCGCACTTACCTACGCCTCCACAGGCGCATCCCAGTTCAAAGCACAATGTCACTGCCGCGAATGCCAATACCACTCTGGGGGCGGCCCAAACTACTTTATGTTCGTCCCCGACGATGGCTTCAGCTACACTAAAGGAACACCAAAAACCTTCTCCCGCCCCGATCTGGACGCCCCTGTCACGCGCGAATTTTGCGAAAACTGCGGCACCCATATGCTCACGCGCCGCACGGGCCTCGATCAACTGATTCTCAAAGTTGGCACGCTTGACAACGCGGACGAATACGCCCCCGCGGTGGCGATCCACACATTGGACAAACGAGATTTCCACCTGATCCCCGATGGCATTCCAGCCTTTGAGCGCCTTCCACCACGCCCAAAGAAGTAGCTCAAAAATAGCCAACGTCACCTCCGCTCAAACGGTGCGCGACGCAGCCAGCTTCAAAACATCCCAGTAATTGCGCCCAATTCGCATGTCATCCCCATACCCTTTGGCAATCATCAGTCTGTGCAACCGTGGCAAATGTCGGCAAGGCACATGCATAATCAGGTGATGTTCCAAATGATAATTCACATAATACGGCGCCAAAAAAAGCCGCATAATCGGCCCCGCCTTTGTTGTTCGCACATTGCGCAACGGATCGTCTGAAAACTCGACCACACCGTGTTCCGCAATGTTTCGCACCCGCAGCACCAATTGATACCACGTCAACAACGGCAGCGCCCAAAACGCGAACCACCACCACCATGCCCCGACGGCCCACATCAGTGCAAAAATCACCACATTAACCAACATCGCCTGCCCTAAAACAGGCCCAGCAAAGGCCTGTGCAAGGTCATCATTGGTTAAATCATCGTCCTCGCCCACCAGCTTGAACGCCATCATCACCTGCTGGCTACGCTGTTTAATCCCCGTTTGCCCTGAAATATCGCGCCAAACCTTGCGCCACATACTGGCTTTTGTTGTCGGAAACGCGCGCGACAGGTTAAGATCAGGATCTTTGTCGGTCTGCGTGTGCTGATGGTGTTGCAAATGGTACCTGCGATATTCAAACATATCCGCCAAGATGGGCCGCCCACACAGCCAAACACCTGCTAACTCATTCGATCTACGTGTTTTAAACAGGGCTACATGGGCAGCCTCATGCATCAAAATTGCCAACCCCAACTGGCGTGATCCGATCACCATTACCGCCAATACAAAGGTCAAAATATTCGGCCAAAGCCCAAAAATCAGCAGCGCGCCCGCAATAATGCCCCAACAATGCACAACCAGCCACAGCCCCCAAAGATCAGAACGACCATTAAAAGAGCGGATTTCGTCACTGCTCAGAAATGCTTTGCCTGGGGTCATGTGTTTTGTCGTGCCTCCCGCCAAATAATTTCGGGTGGATCAAACGCCTGAACGCGAGGTAGTTCAGCACTAAACCTTTCCACATCCACCAAACAAGAATGCGCCGTCGGCCCCTGCCCCAACTGCGATGTTCCGACATCCCGCGTCAGCGCATTTGGGTTCCCGTGGCGACACATGCCATTCTCATCTGGGTCCCACCAAGCCCCCGTCGACATCACAATCACGCTTTGGCGCACTTCATCCGACAAAACCGCCACACCCAACGCCGCACCGCGATCATTGAACACCTTAACTGCATCGCCATCCGCAATCCCGCGCGCCGCCGCATCCGCTGGATTCAAAACCACAGGTTCGCGCCCCTTAATCTTTCCAGTTGCTGCAACGCCGCCTTGATCCAGTTGCGAATGCAGCTTTTTACGCGGCTGATTGCTCATCATATGCAACGGGTGGTCCCCCACCGCGCCCAACCATTCATAAGGTTCGCGCCAAACAGCGTGCCCTGGGCAATCGTCATACCCAAACCCTGCAACTACATCCGAATAAATCTCAATCTTACCGGATGGCGTCGTCAAAGCATTTGCAACAGGATCATCGCGAAATTCGCGCATCATCACGGTCGGTTTTGCCTGATCTGGCGTCTTGTACCAGCCCATCGCCTGCAACTCGTCCCAATCTGGCAGTCCCATGCCTTCAGCCTCTGGATTTTGCCGCGTTTTATCCCAGATCCAGCGCAACCATTCGTCTTCTGATCGCCCTTCTGTGAATTCTTCTTCTACGCCCATTTCTGCTGCGATACCTTTGAAAACCTGATGGTCTCCTCGCACACCTTTGGGCGGTTCCACAACCTTTTTCATAGCAACAATATACGGATCACGCTGGGCCAACTGCAGGTCCTCTCGCTCCACATGCGTTGTCACAGGCAGCACAATATCGGCGCGTTTTGCCGTCGCATTCCAACACCAATCATTCACAATAATCGTGTCTGGCTTTTCCCAAGCCTTTGCAAATCGGTTCAAATCCTGGTGGTGGTGATACGGATTTCCACCCGACCACCAAATCAGCTTAATGTCGGGAAAGTCCAAGGTTTTACCGTCATATTGGGTCTTACCACCTGGATTTTCCAACAAATCTGTAACTCTGGCGACTGGAATATAGTCCGCGACTGCGTTCTTCCCCATCGGCAATCCAGCACCTGGCGTGAGCCGTGTATCGCCACCAATGCTGTTCTCTGCGCTAAAGCCAAAGGCCACGCCGCCGCCTTCCAAACCGATCTGTCCCAACATCGCTGCCAGCGTAATCGCCATCCAAAAAGGCTGTTCCCCGTGATGGCTGCGCGTCAACGACCAGCTCACCGAAACAATGCAACGTTTGGTCGCCATTTTGCGCGCCAAGGCACGAATATCCTCGGCTGGAATCTCGGACAATTCGCTTGCCCAATCCGCATCTTTCGCAACACCATCGACCTGCCCCGTCAGATACGGGACAAACCGATCAAAGCCGCTGCAATATGTATCCAGAAACGCGGTATCATGCAGATTTTCCGTGTAAATCGTATGCGCCAATCCCAACATTATCGCCACATCGCTGGTCGGTCGCGCCGCCCACCATTCCGCGTTCAAATCCGCTTCCATATCCGATTGCAGCGGGCTGATATTCACAAATTCGACGCTAGCTTCACGTGCCATTTTGAGCCCTTCACGCTGCACATGCCGCCCTGTTCCGCCCGCTTCGATCTGGCCGTTTTTCACTGGGATGCCACCAAACGCCACCACCAATTCACCTTCAATTGCGATCGAACGCCAACTGGTCGTACGGTTCATATGGTCGCGATAATTTCCCAAAACATGGGGCACAATCGCTTCGGCCGCCGCAAAAGAATAGGTGTTCACCGACGACGTAAACCCGCCAATACAGTTCAAAAACCGCTTCATCTGGCTTTGCGCATGATGGAAACGTCCCGCCGATGCCCAACCATAAGACCCAGCATAAATCGCCTTTTGCCCATGATCCCGCTTCACACGGCGCAATTCATCCGCGACCAATTTGTTAACTTGATCCCAAGTGACCTCGACAAACGCATCTTTGCCACACAAATTTGAGCGTGATCCAGCGCCCTCTTCAAGCCAAGATTTACGCACCATCGGCGCAGTAATTCGGCTGGGCGCGTCCAAGGCATCGACGATGCCATTGCCAATCGGGCTCGGGTCCACATCGTCTTCGAAATCGAGCAATTTCACAAGTTTCCCGTCACGTACTTCGGCACGGTAAACCCCCCAATGGGTCGATGTTAACGGATAATCTTCGGCCATCGCTCTGCTCCTTGGATTCGTTAAAACCCTAGGTCAACCGCGTCAGCATCTCCAGAAAAACCTTGCGTTCGCTGGCCGACAATGGCGCCAGAGTATCATCAGTCACTGATTTGCCAAAATCATGCAGCTGTTCGATCAACTCCGCACCCATTTTTGTCAGCGAAACCATTGTCCGCCGTTTATCCCCAGGATCAGGATTTAGCTGAACAAAACCCTTTGCTTTCAAACGTGTAACTACGCCTTTAATGGTCGCAACATCCATCGCCGTGCGCCGCCCCAACAGATTTTGCGAACAACTTCCCATTTCAGCCACACGCACCAAAGCCGAAAATTGCGTCGGCGTCAGCCCCAATTCAGAATGTTTGTTAAACAGCAACGCATGGCGCTGGCTCGCCAATCGCAAAATATACCCAACTTGTTCGTCGAGCTTATAGACCATCAGCGCAGCCCATCCTTGCCGATCGCGTCTTTGTGCTCCAGCCCTCCAACCCGTGGCAAAGGTCGTCCGCTGTCCGTTACTGCCACCGCCACCAAAATCTCATTTCGGCGCGGCGCATCGTTCATTCGTACCTCAATTCCATCGAAATGGCTCCGAACATAAGCCGCATCTTTATGGCCCAATGGTACGTCTAAATCCTGTCCCGGCCCGCCCATCTTTTTGGATGACGGCACCAATGCCGCACCCTTTTCAACGGCCTTGCGCAAAGGCGCACCCAACCTGGGATGCAGGATCGCTGCGGCATGCTCCAGCTCGCCATTCTCGCCAACCATCGCCGCCTTCCCATAGCTTTCGCCCTGCTCTGGCGTGATCCCTAATGCCGCGACACAGCGATCTCCAAGCAGCGCGCCCAGTTCCGCACCGATATCCATAAGCGGTTCTAAATCTTCAACAAATTTCCCCGCAAACGGGTTCTCAATCACCGCAACTGCGACCGCTTTGCGCGTTGCAGGCGCAATTGGTTTGCCCATTTCAATATGGGTTTCCTCCACCCAAACGGCGGTCTTTCTAATCATCGCTTTCATCGCAAACCATCCTTTCCTTCAACGTCATTCGCCGCCAATCCACCGACCCGCGCATGAATTCGCGCACCCGTTGTCATCACCAAAATGAACGCCAGCTCATCGGCGCGCGGCCCATCGTTCAGGCCGATTTCCATCGCATCAAAATGGCTGCGCACATAACTCGCATTGATATGCGTGATCGGCACATCCAACCGTGCCCCAACCCCGCCCACCTTTTTCGTGGATGGCACAATCGCGGCCGCATCCCCCAGCAATTCGCGCATCGCATAGCCCCCTGGTACATGCCACAACGCGCCGTGCTCGAGCTCGCCGTCGATCCCAACAATGGATCCTTTACCGTACCCCTGAACGACAGTTTCATCACCACCAAGCGCTGCCAACCCCTTTTGTGCCATCTGCAATCCCAGCGGCTTCAAATCTTCCATAAACTCAGCGATATCAGCGTGATACGCACCCGCATACGGATTTTTTATCACAGCAACGGTCGCCACACGACGCAACGGCTGATCGGGCACAGGTCCAAATTCGTGATGGATTTCCTCCACCAGCGTTACAATCTTTCGAACAACAACATCAGGCATTTGCCAACTCCTTCATTCCAACAACTCGCTTCTGCCCTTGTAGGACTAAGAACGCCGTTTTTATGCGTCCACTTCGCACCAAATCCAATGCTCGTGCCTCGCCTTTGCTAAGTGCGGCATCAATTTGGTTTAACGATAAACTACCACAAGCAGTAACAACCAAACGCTCCCCCAAATCACTGTCAGGATCAAGATCAAAGGCCCGCTCGCGAACCACTTGCGCCGCTTCCACATCCACTGCATTCGTAATCATCGTCGCCGCCACATCCGCACCCGCTCCGCACCCTGCCAAAACCGTAACGCTATCCGCAATTCCGCGCGAAAGGCTTCGCCCACCGCGCCCACTTGTGGCAATCCCACTGATCCCGTCACCCGCACGGATCGTCACTTTGCCAAGCGCCGTGGCGTCCAAGCCAGCAACACCAACATCGAACGAACCCGTCGCAAGATACAGCGCAATATCGCCACCATTATTCACGTAAGCTTTTGAGATATCACGTGTTTTCATCGCGGTTAAAACTTCATCTGCAACGGCCCCTGCAACCGCCGCCATCGGCGTCACGAACTCTGAAAATCCAGATGCGGCCCGCGCCATCCGCTGCGCAATCACCCCTTTTGGCGAAACGGGCATGGCTGTTCGCAACAATGGCAACTCCGCTACCAATTCTTCCAAAACTGTTGAAAACCGCGCTTGCGCAGTGGCAAATGCTGCGTCCCGTGCACCCTCAGCACCAACAATCAGATCAATCGGTCCATGCTGCAAATGCAGCCGGTCCCCAGATATTCGCGCGGCAATCATTTCGCCGCCTTTGTATCAACACGACGTTCGCTTCCATCCAAAACATCATTCACATTCTGAATTTCGTCAACAAAACCGCCCAACGCCACGTAATCTTCGCGCCGCATCGTAAACTCAATCGGCGCCACCAGCGCAGGTGTTGGAACATAGCCAAACGCATTGCTCGGCATTTTCGTGACATCTGCCATCACGGTAATTCCCCCGCCCGGCCAAAGGTACGCCTCTGCGCCGCCTATGGTAACTTGGGTCAACGCGTCGCGCACCGATCTGGTCAATTTCACCGGGTTTTCCGTCACACCAGCGCGCAGTGATCCGCCCGCGCCGCCCATAAACAGCACCGAACATACCGACGGTTCGCAGTTTTCTGCCACCCGCTCTGCGCTTAAACGCAACGCCGCAGACGGTTCTGCCACTTGTGGAACCAAATCGTCATCCAACTCAAAATACGCCCACTGCTCGCCTGTTGTTGAAATCATAAACAGCCGCAAACCAGCCCAAGCCACTTTTGGATTGATCGTTTTGATCACACTCAACGGCTCCGAAATATTGGTTCCTCCCCACCCTGTACCCGGCTCGGCAACCTGAAAATATCGCCCCGGTGTGGACCTTCGCCCCACCACCCGAATACCGCTTGGCGGGATGTCCAACAGCACACCCGCCTGATGTTCAGACAACACCCCTGTGATGTGATCATCCACCACAATCACCTCATCCGCATGGCCTTTCCATTGCGCGGCAAACATCCCAATCGCAGCGGAGCCACAGCCCACGCGCATCAATTTTTCAACGTCGCCGTCGATCACAGGCGCCATCCCTGCTTGCACAATCACAACCGCACCGTCATCAATTGTCACCTCAACGGGCTCACAATTGCACAAAGCCAACAAAGCATCACAGGTCACACGGCCTTCTTTTTTGGTGCCGCCCGTAAGGTGATCCACCCCACCAAGCGACAGCATTTTGCTGCCGTACTCTGTTGTCATCACGTGGCCAATGGCCTCGCCGTCGACACGCACAATCGCGCGTTCTTCCCCGATATGGCGGTCCGTGTCGATCTTCACTTTCACGCCACAATAGCTGAAAATCCCCTCAGTCACGACCGTCACCATGTCCACCCCGCGCGTTTCAGCCGATACAATAAACGGCGCAGGTTTGTAATCGGGATAGGTCGTGCCAGCGCCAATCGCAGTCACAAACGGGCGGTTTCCCTGCACGATATCACCGCTCCATTCTTGGGCCAAATCACCGCCCATAAACGGAACCGCAGGCCCGCCATTTTCAATCACTGTCAACGGATCAAGCCGCACCAGATCTCCACCATGGTTAGCATAGCGATCACACGCACCTGATCGCCCTTCGGCGATAAAACACAGGACGGGGCACGCATCACACCGAATTTTCTCTGGCCGATCAGTCATTCTCTGCCTCCAAAATTGCTGCACGCAATCGCGCAGGTGTCACGGGGACACGGCGCATCTGCACGCCCGCCGCCATATTAATCGCATTGATCAGCGCGGGTGCGGTGGGGATCAAAACATGCTCGCCCAACCCTTTCGCACCAAACGGTCCATGCGCATCAGGCTCTTCGACAATCAGGGTTTCAATCGGCGGAATATCCCCAATGGTCGGAATCAAATAATCATGCAGGTTTTCAGTGCGCCCTGGGATAAACTCCTCCATCAACGCCATGCCCAATCCTTGGGCAATACCACCATGTACCTGCCCTTCGACCAGCATCGGGTTCACCGCATGACCCACATCATGGGCCGCCACAAATCGTACAGGCGTCACCGTTCCCAGCTCCATATCCACGTCGACAATCGCCAAATGCGCGGCATATCCAAACTGCGCATAGGGCACACCCTGCCCATTTTGATCGAGCGGCTTGGTCGGCGGATCATAGCTTTCCTCGGAGCGCAAAACATACCCATCGCCATCCACATCCAAACCTGCCAGCGCAACTTTATGCACCGCCGCGCCATCCGTCACAATCACAACCCCATCACCCGCCGCGATACGCGCGCTCGCGCTTTCCACATTACACCGTCGTAAAATCTCAGCCCGTAGCGCAAGGCCAGACAGCCGCGCCGCATTTCCCGACACAAATGTTTGGCGCGATGCGCTGGTTTTACCCGCATCAGGCGTTACATCTGTGTCTGCGCCAATCAATTCCAGATCATGCACATCAAACCCCAACGCCTGCGCAAATATCTGAGAAATAACAGTATTTGCGCCCTGCCCAATATCCATCGCCCCTTGGTGCAGCACAAATTGCCCATCAAGGCGAACCCCCACTTTGATCGTGGATGGGTTGGGCAGCGACGTATTCCCACACCCATACCACCCCGCAGCGATACCAACACCGCGGCGAACAACGCCGCCTTTGGCATTAAATTCTTCGACTTCTACCAGCGCATTTTTCCACGCATCCCGCAGCGCTTCAAAACACGCGCCAATGCCAACACCTTGCTCAAACACTTGCCCACAGACCGTCGGCATCCCGTTTTTCAGCGCGTTACGGACCCGAAATTCTAGCGGGTCGAGTCCCAGTTTAGCCGCCAATTCATCAAACAAAACCTCTTGTGCAATCGCGGCTTGGGGCACGCCAAAGCCTCGAAAGGCACCACTTGGCGGGCAATGTGTGTGCACGCCCACAGCCTCGGCGCGGTAATCCTTAACGTGATACGGACCCGACGCATGAACAGGCACGCGGTTCGCCACCGTCGGCCCCCAAGACGCATAAGCCCCCGTATTAAACACCCCATCAAACCGCATCCCAGACAGCATTCCATCTACATCGGCACCGATCTGAACCGACATTTTTGCTGGATGCCGTTTCGTCGTGGATTGCATAGATTCGCCGCGCGAATAATTTATCCGCACAGGCCCATTTATCGCCTGCGCCGCCATCGCTAAAAACGGCTGGACCGAGATATCCAGTTTTGATCCGAACCCACCGCCAACACCTGTTGGCACCACACGAATTTGGCTTCGATCCAACGCTAAAATTTCTTCTAAACTGTCCAAATCCATCACGGGGGCCTGCGTACAGGCATGGACCTCCACACGGCCATCAACGATATCCGCAAACCCCGCTTCTGGTTCGATATAGGCGTGTTCAACGAACCCCGTCTCAAACGTTCCCGCCACCTGCACGGTCGCAGCGTCCAACGCCGCCGCGCTGTCTCCGCAGGCCACAAACCCGGTGATCATCACGTTGTTCGCCCGCCCCGAATGCAGTTCTGGCGCACCTTTTGCCATCGCATCTTCAGGCTCCATCACCGCTGGTAATTCCTCCCACATCAGGGGGAAATCGCCGTCTTTGAACCGCGCCATCAGGTCTGGTGTACCGACAACCGCCGCCACTGCTTCGCCGCGAAAACGGGCTTCATCCACCGCAAACACAGGCTGATCTGCAAACGGTGGGATCACGCCAAAACAATTGCGCCCCTTCACATCCGCCGCCGTTAACACGGCCAAAACGCCGTCCGTATGAGTGCGGAACCCTTCTAAATCGCCAAATCGAAACGCGGCGCGCGCGAACGGCGAACGGATCACATGCACCACGGCCACGTCCGCGCCGGCAACATCATCGCCAAACTGCTCGCGTCCAGAAACCTTATCCGCTCCGTCCAAACGGCGGATCGACGTTCCCATCGCACCCGAACCATTCAGCGGCTCTACTCCGCCAGCCGCAGCCTCGGCCACCGCATCCAAAATCTTGCGATACCCTGTGCAACGGCACAAAACCCCGCCCAGTGCATCCTCAACCGAGCCCTCGCCAGATCGCATCCAAGCCACCGCTGACACGATCATCCCAGGGGTGCAAATCCCGCATTGCGCTGCACCGTGGTTCTGAAATGCTTCGCCCAGCGCACGGCCCTCCACACTGGCAATCAGCCCCGAAACCGTCTCAACAACGCGCCCCGCCGCCTGCGCCGTTGCCGTCAAACAGGCACATACGGGTTCGCCATCGACCAGCACCGTGCACGCCCCGCAATCCCCTGCGTTGCAACCAATTTTAACGTCCTTAGCACCACATCTTTCGCGTAACGACGCAGACAATCGTTCGCCAGTTTCAACGTCCAATCCGATATCAGAACCGTTCAACGAAAACCTGATCATGGGCACAGCTGAACCATCCATCACGCCTGCTCCATCGCGGCAATTAATGCGCGTTCAATCAGCGGAACCACCACATCCAAACGATATTCGCCCGATCCGCGCACATCATCAATTGGCGATAGGTCAGATAGATGCATAGGCATTACGCACCCCCGAACATCGCGCGCACCGCGCAAATCTGCTTCCAACATTGGCAATCGTTGCGCGACCGGCGAGCAAGCACCGACAGCCACACGCAGGTCAGAAATTGCACCATCTTCAACGATCAAATACACAGCAACCATCGCGATTGAGATCACCAAATACTTGCGGCTTCCTAGCTTTGAAAACCCCGAAACCGCCTGCCCAGTGTCGGGCACATGCAGACCTGCCAAAATCTCACCTGGCGTTAGCGCCGTCTTACGCACACCCAGCAAAAACTTTTCCAGCGGCAAACGTCGCGCACCGTCTGGCCCAACCAACTCGACCTCTGCGTTCAACGTCAGCAAAGGCGGCACACCGTCCGCCGCAGGGCTGGCATTGCACAGATTTCCCGCCACTGTTCCCATGTTCTGAATCTGCACCGATCCAACCTCACGCGCCGCCGCTTTCAGCCCATCAAATCCGCGCGGTAAATCGGCGCGAATAACATCTGTCCACGTCGCACCGCCACCAATACGCCATCCCGTATCGGTTCGGTTGATCCCCGAAATCTCGTCAACGCGGCTAATATCAAGGATTGGAAAGTCGGGTAGAACATCGCCGTGACTGGGGTAAAAATCTGTCCCACCCGCCAGTATCCGCACGCCCTCAACCTGCGCATCGCGCACCGCTTGGCTTAGGGTTGTGGGCTGGAAATACATGGCGTCTCTGGCGGTTATTTGTTTGTATACTAATAAATCGCCAAATCGCAGATTCTGTCAATCAAAAATCAAGGGTACACTAACGAAAAAGGGCGCCCAATCGGACGCCCTCAAACTCTTATGCTTGGTGGCTTACAGCCCCCATTTCGCCCGTGTCTTATCAAAGAAACCCGAAGCTTTCTTCACTTTGACCCAGTTGTTCACATAGTTGATCCAAACCTGATCTTTCTGTGGCAACAACATCGCAATCGGCGTGCTCGACGGCGCTTCTGTGTTTGGAACCCGTGTAACAGGGAACTTAGACATCAGTGTCGAACCCTCGATGTTGGACGTGATAAACACATCCGCGCGGCCTGCGATCACCTCTTGATAACCACGCGCAGGCGCTTCGACGACCTTAATATCGCTGTCTGGGAACCAGTCGCGAACCATCTTTTCAAACGATGTCCCAAGCGTGGTCGCGACCTTTACGTCCGCCTTGTTGATGCTGTCCATACCATCGAAATTGGCAACCTTGTCCTTTGTTGTGAAAGGATAAATCTCTACTGACAAATAACTTTCTGAAAAGCCTGCAACCTTCATGCGTGCTGGCGAAACCGATGCCGAACCCGTCACGTGGTATTTGCCTGCAACAACGCCGTTCACCAACGTTTTCCAGTCTGTCGGTACAAATTCAACCTCGACACCGAGGTCTTTTGCCAACTCTGTCATCACGTCAATATCGAACCCTTTATAGGTGTTCGTGGCTGGGTCCTTGACGGACATGGGGTTCCAATCCCCAGTCGTCCCTACTTTCAAAACCCCAGCATCCAGAATTTCGTTAAGCGCAGATTGCGCCGAAGCAGTGACAGCCATGCCAAAACTAAGAACCGCCGCAGTTACGGCTGTTTTCCAATGTTTCATGTGTCTTCTCCGTTAATATTAGCCCGCTAACTCATTTAGCGCGGCGTTAGTCATTGAATATGGAAACAATCCCCCGCTATGTTCAAGCGAATTCGTCCCCCGCTTCGGGACATAGCCCACAGCGCGAAAAAGGCGAGGGATAATGACAGAAAATAAGATTGAAATGATCAACGTTAATAAGTGGTTTGGCGATTTTCATGTGCTTAAAGACATCAACCTAAATGTGTCAGCAGGCGACCGCGTGGTAATTTGCGGCCCCTCTGGATCGGGAAAATCCACGGTCGTGCGCTGTATCAATCGTCTTGAGCAACATCAAAAAGGCGTGATCAAAGTTAACGGAACCGAGTTAACCAACGACGCATCTGCCGTTGCCGCCATCCGATCAGAGGTCGGCATGGTCTTTCAACAATTCAATTTGTTCCCGCATCTTTCCGTGCTCGACAACCTCACGCTTGGCCCGATAAAAGCCCGTGGTCTGTTAAAGTCCGAGGCAACTGAACGCGCCATGCACTACCTCGAACGGGTTCGCATTCCCGAACAAGCCAACAAACGGCCCGGCCAATTGTCAGGTGGTCAACAACAACGGGTCGCCATCGCGCGATCCCTCGCCATGGAACCCCAAGTCCTGTTGTTTGACGAACCCACCTCTGCGCTTGATCCCGAAATGATTTCCGAAGTCCTCGATGTGATGGTCGAATTGGCCGAGGAAGGCATGACCATGATTGTTGTCACCCATGAAATGGGATTTGCGCGCAAAGTTGCTGATAAAATGATCTTTATGGACGAAGGCGAAATCGTCGAAGCAGGCCCGCCTTCGCAATTCTTTGAGGCGCCAAAATCGGCCCGCACGAAGAAATTCCTCAGCCAAATCTTGCAGCACTAAGGGTGATGACCATGAAAAAACTCCTCGCCCTCCCGCTTCTCCTTTTGCTCACTGGCTGTGGATCCTCCGATATTTGGGGCTGGTACGTCATCAACCCGAACACCTCGAACGGCTGGATCAACATCAAATTCCTGATCAACGGTATGGGCAACACGATCCTCATCTCGCTGGTGGCCGCAAGTATTTCCATCACCCTCGGCCTGTTCATCTGTCTGCCCGGCCTGTCAGAACGCCGTTGGCTGCGCATTATCAACCGCATCTACGTCGAATTTGTGCGCTCGATCCCGTTGCTGCCAATGTTGTTCTGGGTATTTTACGGCCTGCCGATCATTTTTAAATCCATGGGCTTTAATGTTCCGATTGATCCGTTTTGGGGCGCGGTTATCACGCTCGCCCTATCGGATTCGGCCTTTACCGCCGAAATCTATCGCTCGGGCATCCAATCCATTGCGCGGGGGCAGACCGAAGCGTCCCAAACCATCGGCCTGAATTACATGCAAACCATGCGCTACGTGATATTGCCCCAGGCCATCCGCCGCATCCTGCCACCCTTGGCAAACCAGTTCATTTACATCGTGAAAATGTCGGCTTTTGCCTCCGTTATTGGGATGCAAGAACTGACGCGGCGCGCCAATGAATTGGTTGTCACCGAATATCGCCCGCTGGAACTTTATTCCTTTCTTATCCTCGAATACCTCGTACTTGTGCTGGTTATCAGTGCGGGCGTGCGGTGGTTGGAGCGCCACATGGGCGCGGACGAACGCAACTAAAATAAACGCTGAAACCAAGGAGAATGCACATGAATTGGGAAAACTTCATGGATGATACAATTGCCGATATCGGCACATTGTACAAAGAGATCCCAGACACGATATCGGGCTTCAACAAGATGGGTGCCGCCGCCAAAAAAAGTGGCGCATTGTCTGAAAAAACCAAAGAGATTATGGCGCTTGGCATCGCGATTGCGACGCGCTGCGACAGTTGTATCGGCTTTCACATTAAGTCGCTTATTCGTTTGGGTATTACGCGCGAAGAACTGTGCGAGGCGCTAGCAATGGCGACCTATATGGGCGGCGGGCCATCTTACGCATACTCTGCAAAAGCGTTAAAGGCATTCGACACGTTTTCTAAATAATTGGTGTGAAAAAGAGGGGCGGTTCTAGGATGTTTTGATACCACTAAGATATCCCCAACCCTGCGCCCTTAGCACCATCATCAGGCCCGTTAATAAATTGTACAATCGTTTCTAGCAGACGATCTTTGCGCACTGGTTTGGGCAGGAACGCATCCATTCCTGCATCAAAACACTTCTTTCGATCTTCGTCTGTCACATTCGCTGTCACAGCTACAATCGGGCAACGGCGCAAGCTGTCTTTTTCTTCAAATGCCCGTATTTCCCGCGCCGCATCCAATCCGTTTTTGTTTGGCATGCTCAAATCCATCAACACAAAATCGGGGCGATTTTCGATGTATTGCGCGACCGCCTGTTCACCATCTTCAGCAAATTCAATGTCATGCCCCGCGCTTTTCAACATGGATTTGATCAACATGCGATTGGTTCGATTGTCCTCAGCCACAAGCAATCGCATCTGACCATTCTCGCTCGCAGGCGCCTTAGGAAATGTTGAATCTGTTTGGGTCAGTTTTTCGGTATCAACCTCCAAAACCGCATCCACCAAACGCAGCATATCAGGTGCGACCTCTTCCACAGCACCCGATGCAATTGGTTCAGCCTCAACCAAAGCATTCTCGATGGGCGCGACTGGAATCTTCAGTTTAAACGTGCTCCCTTCACCCACAACAGAACTTACCCTAATCCGACCGCCCAAAAGAGACGCCAAATTCTTTGCTGTCGCCAACCCCAGACCTGCCCCATCGAAACTGCGCGTGTCACCGTCATCCACTTGATCAAAAGCGTCAAAAATATCAGAGACCTTAGCTATGGGAATACCAACACCGGTGTCCACCACACTGATGTGTAGCCAATTGTCATCGTTCAATCGCGCCTTAATCAAAATATGACCATGGTTCGTGAATTTCACAGCATTGCTTACCAGCTTGTCCAAAACTCCGTGAATAATCGACGCATCTGTACGGATCACACCCTGTGCGGTTTGCGAAATATCGTGCATCAAAATTAGATTTTTATCGTCAGCATCCTTGCGATGCTGGGTCATGATCGCGCCGATAACATCGTTTATCCGAACATCTTCAAACTGGGTTTGTATCATCCCAGATTGAGTCCGCGCCATTGTCAGAACATTATCGACCAATTCCATCAATCGTTTGGCTGACGCGTCCATTATCGCCAAAGCTTCGCTTTGCAATTCACACACTGCTGTCTCGCGTAAAATCTCCATGCCACCCAAAATACCGTTCGCAGGGGTGCGCAATTCATGGCTCATTCGCGATAAAAATGCTGCCTTTTCGCGATCTGCTTCCTCTGCCCCAACCAGCGCTAAACTCAACTGCTTTTCGCGCGCCATCATATCTGTTGCATCACGCTCCACGGCAATAAAGGCCTTTAAGTTGCCGTCGTCGTCAATCACAGGGGTTTGGTGTGTATCCACCCAAATGCTGCGCCCATCACGCGTTTTGTTCAAAATACGCAACTTGACGCCTTCTTTGCTCTCCACTTCGGACTTCAATTTCGCAAGTGTCTCTTTTGACGTATCGGGATGGTTTAAAAACGCACCAGGGCTTTTTCCAACAGCAAACTCGGCAGTATACCCAGTTGTGTTTGTAAACTGTTGATTTACCCACATAATATTGAGGTCCGCATCCATCAACAACACCCCATCAGAAGCGTATTTCGCCACCAAAGCAAGCCGCTCTGCTTCCTCTGAGCGCATGATCATTTCTCTCTCCGCAAGATGCGTTCTGGCTTCACGCTGCGCCAAATGAGCGAACATTTTCCAAAGCATTAGTCCCATCATAATCAATGCCGTTACATTGACCAAAAAGGCGGTCGTGCTGAGGTCGCCCCGATAAACACTCCAAATCAGCACCGCAATGGCAGAACTGCTCAACACGAATAACCGGGCGCTGTTGGAGGGAGGGTGGTAATGCGCCACCAGCATAGAATTGATCGTCGCCCCAAATAAAACGGTCCACGCTAGCATCCGCAATTCATTACTTTGGATTCCAGCCGTGAAAATACAGATCCCAAATCCCAATGCCTGAACCGCGCTTACCAGGAAAATACACCGACTTGCGGCAGGCAAATGAAATTCATCACGCACGATCCAATACCGCAGAACCGCGAATTCAAACAAATCCACCGCCAGTACAATTGTTGCAACCAAAAGCGCAACATGAGGCGATAAAAAAATGGCCGCAAACAGGCTCATGATCAAAAGCACGCTGCCTCGCATTACCACCGTTTTGCATCGCCCATTCGCATAGCGACGCAACAACCCTGCAGGCGCAAACGCTGCATCAAAGGCTTCTATGTTTTTGTATCTGTTGCCGATGTGTTTTTTCAAAACGCTGCTCATCCAAAACATGGGGTTTCCCACACATTAGATCAGCAATCTTAACAAAACCTGTACCTCAGGTTGCTAATTAACCCTCTGAAACGCCCGCTTCTGCGAATGTTGCCATCCCTGAATGACACGCCAGCGCAGCCTTCAAAACACCGATCGCCAGCGCCCCGCCAGATCCTTCCCCAAGACGCAAACCGAGCGATAAAATCGGCTCTTTTCCAAGCGTTTTTAGAACACGTTCATGGGCTGCCTCGTGCGATTTATGCCCGGCCACTGTATGATCCAGCGCACCCTTACAAGCTGCCTCCAAACAGGCCACCGCCGCCGTGCAAATGAACCCATCAATCACCACCGGAATGACATGATACCGCGCCGCCGCAACTGCACCTGCCATTGCTGCCAATTCGCGCCCGCCCAAACAGCGCAGCGCCTGCAAACCGTTCGAACTCGCCTCTGGGTTTGCCGCCAAACCTTCGCGCACAACCTGAGCTTTTATCGCCAGCCCTGCGTCATCCACACCCGTGCCGCGACCGACCCAATCTTCGGCCTCGCCGCCAAACAACGCATGACAAATCGCCGCCCCAGACGTCGTATTGCCGATCCCCATTTCCCCAGCCACAAACAAATCCGCCTCTGGATTTACCGCGTTCCAACCCGCTAGCAATGCCGCCACAACTTCGGCCTCATTCATCGCAGGGCCAGCCGTGAAATCAGCCGTGGGGTTATCCAACTCCAGCGCAATCACATCCAACGTCGCCCCAAAGGTTTCGCACAGCTGGTTGATCGCCGCACCGCCGTGCTGAAAATTCATCACCATTTGCGCGGTTACTTCGGCAGGAAACGCCGAAACACCCCGCGCCGCAATGCCGTGATTTCCTGCAAAAACAGCCACTTGAGGTGCCGTTACACGCGGTGCTGCCTCTCCACGCCAACCCGCGTACCAAATCGCGATATCCTCTAACCGACCCAGCGCACCTGGGGGTTTCGTCAACTGCCCATTGCGTGCCTCTGCCGCGTCCAACGCCGTGGAATCTGGCCCCGTCGCGGCCTTTAAAATAGCTTCAAACTCGGCCAAGCTGGCAAACGGTTGTATCATGCAAATTGTCCTTTTTCGCGCGAAAATTATCCACGCAACTGCGTCATTGTTCCCCTTCGTCTTTAGCAATAAATTCAGCGCAGGGAAATCGGATTCGCGAAGGCATATGCGCTATGAACGACACGTCAAAAAACTGGCTCGCCAAACTTGATCTGGCCCCAACCGACATCGCCGCCGCGTTCACCCTCCTCACGCGTTTTCCTCTGCCCGTCGATCACGCCAAAACGGGCGAACGCGCTGCACACGCCGCTTGGGCCTATCCCATTGTGGGCGCAATCCTAGGCCTGATCGCGGGCATCATCGCGCTCACTCTCGCAACAATCGGTGTGCAAACAGGCATCTCTGCGGCCATCGCGATTGGCGCATTGATGCTGTTCACAGGGGCCCTGCACGAAGACGGCCTGTCTGATTGCGCCGACGGATTGGGCGGGGGCACCACCATTCAACGCCGCCTCGAAATTATGAAAGACAGCCGCATCGGCGCGTATGGCGCAGCGGCCCTTGGCGCAGTCATCCTCGCACGTTGGTCGGGTTACGATGCCGTCATCACCGTCGATTGGCTCTGGGCGTTCATCGCGGTGGGTGCCGCCTCGCGCCTGCCGATGGTGTTGGTGATGTATGCCATGCCGCTGGCACGCCCCGATGGATTGGCCGCCACCGTTGGCCTTGTCACCGCGCCAATCGTGCTCATCGCCACACTCCTAACACTCGTCATTTGCGTGCTCGCCATCGGCCTGCTCGCCGTGCCAATGATCCTGATTGCAGTGCTCGCCTGCCTACCCTTGTGCTGGCTCGCGTGGCGTCGCATCGAAGGCTACACAGGCGATATCCTCGGCGGCTGCCAACAAATCGCAGAAGTCGCTGCACTCGCCACCCTCACAACCATCCTGTGAATGGTGCGGGGCTTTACCCCTCCGAAGCCGCCTCAAGCGCGAGCGGAAACTGCAGCTCAAACAGCGATAAATCCGCCTGCTGGCCGACAGACACCCGAATACAGCGATTTTGCGGCTCCACAAACGGCATGCGCACAAAAATATCGCGCGCAATCAGCTGATCCAAAACCGCCTTCGCAAACGCCGCATCTTGCCCACAATCAATCGCCACAAAATTGGTCGCAGACGGCACAACACTCAGCCCCTGCTCGCCCACAATCATCTCAATCCGTTTGCGCCCGACCTCAATCGCTTTAACCGTTTGGCGCAGATAATTCTGATCTTTCAACGCTGCCAGCGCACCCGCTTGGCTGATCCGACACACGCCAAAATGGTTGCGGATTTTATTAAAACTGTTGATCACGCCTTCATGCCCAATCGCATAGCCAACCCGTGCACCCGCCATGCCATAAGCCTTTGAAAACGTGCGCATTCGAATGACACGTTTATCGTCAATATCCAAATCAGGCGCACTGCCTTTGGGGGCAAATTCCACGTATGCTTCATCCAAAATGAACAGGCAATCATCAGGCACATTATCAATCGCCGCCTGAATAACCTCTGCCGAATGAACCGTCCCCATCGGGTTGTCAGGATTGGCCAAATACACCAACCGCGCGCCCACTTCGGCAGCCTTTTTCATCAACGCCACAGGGTCTTCATAATCGCCATCATAGGGCACTGTAACCAGCTCGCCGCCATACCCCGAAACATGGAAATTGAACGTCGGATACGCCCCCTGTGACGTCACAACCTTCACACCTGGCTCCACCATCATGCGGCACAAATAGCCCAGCAACCCGTCGATCCCCTCACCAACGACAATATTTTCCATTCCCACGCGGTGATGCGCCCCAAGCGCCTGTTTTAAATCGAAATTTTCAGGATCCCCGTATTGCCAAACCGCGCTCGCCGCATCTGCCATTGCGGCAATCGCAAACGGGCTTGGCCCGAACACGTTTTCATTGGCCCCCAGCCGCGCTGAAAACCCGCGCCCGCGCGCCCGTTCCTGCGTTTCTGGCCCGACAAAAGGCACCGTTGCAGGCAAACTCGCCACTAAATCCGTATACACTGGTCCGCTCATGGTTCGATCCCTAAAATCCCGTTTCGCCCAATAGACCACTAACGCCGATCCGCCTCAACCCCTTGAAAACACGCGCCTTGATCCCCATCTATACCGTAACCAAGGGAGGGCTCCTCATGCTCACACGTCGTACATTTCTCGCATCCAGCGCCGCTGCCGCGTCCATTCGCGCCGTGCCGCAGATCACCAAAACCAAACCCGCACGCCACATCTTAACGCTTGTCTATGACAAAGCATTGGGCGGCCTTCGCGCGGTTGACAAGCTGGTGCGTTAACAAATTCGGAAATTGGGTTTGGGGCATCGCCACGCGCAAAAAAGGTTTTGAAATCTCCCATCAATTTCAAAACCTTAACAACTTACACTAAGTTGTTACTTACATTCCCTTGAAGGAAATCAAACAATACATACCATATAGTGTGTCACTAACTGCTAGGAGGCACAAAATGACACCGATTAAATCGACTGACTATTTGAACAAAGCAAACCGTTTGCACCGTCCTAAAACCGTCGTTGATTTGCGCGAACACAATATGGTTCACGCAGCGCCAAGGGAAAACGGGCGGCAAATCTTAACGCTTCGGTTCGACCCGCGCTCTGGCGCGTTGGTCCCGCGCGATCCAAACTTGCACTAGAAATACCTGTTGGGGTCTGTCAGCCCCAACCTGCCTCGGCTGCACACCTGCTCGCAGCCCACTTGCCCCAGCTTTGCGCTGGGGTTTTTTCTGCGATTAGCCGAGTGCGGCAACACGATCAAACGCCGCCTGCAAAGTGCCCAATTCAACACCCGCTGCATCCATCCGATCCCGGTTTTCCGCAACGACGGCCTCGGGTGCATTGGCCACAAACTTCTCGTTCGCCAGCTTGCCTTTCAGCCCGCCAATTTCCTTGGCCAGCTTATCCATACCCTTTTGAAGACGCGCTTTTTCTTCCTCGATATCAATGACATCCGCCAGCGGCAGGCAGAACGATCCACCCTCAACAGCCATCGTAACCGCACCTTTTGGTGCCTCAGAAGCCTCAGACAATTCTTCAATCCGACCCAGACGCATAATCATCGGCAAGTTGCGTTCCATCGCGCCTTTGCCAGCCGCGTCTAATTCCAACTGAACCATCGGAATTTTTGCGCCCGCATTCACCCGCATTTCGGTGCGAACCGAACGGATTTGCTCGATCAATGCGACAACCCAGTTCATTTCGCGGTCCGCTTCCGCGTCCACCAATTCCGCGCCATAGGTCGGCCAATCCGCGTGGATCAACAACTTCTGGCGCTCTGCAATATCACCCCACAACTGTTCGGTGATGAACGGCATAATCGGGTGCAACAGGATCAAACACTGGTCCAAAACCCAAGATAACGTCGCCTTGGTTTCCGCCACGGCCGCCGCATCTTCGCCTTGCAACAACGGCTTTGACAACTCCACATACCAGTCGCAAACTTTGCCCCAAACAAAGGCATACAACCCATTGGCCGCATCGTTAAACCGATACTGCGTCAGCGCGGTATCAACCACTTCGCGCACTTTCGCCGTTTCGCCAACGATCCATTTGTTCAACGTCTGCTCTACCGTGCTTGGGTCAAAACCCTCCACAGGAGAGGCTTCATTAAACTCCGCAAACCGCGCCGCATTCCACAGCTTGGTGCCGAAATTGCGGTTGCCTTTCACACGATCCGTGGACAGTTTCAACGAACCACCCAACGCCGCGATTGAGGTCATGGTGAAGCGCAACGCATCCGCGCCAAACTCGTCGATCAACTCCAGCGGGTCCACAACATTGCCGAGCGTCTTGGACATTTTCACGCCCTTCTCGTCGCGCACCAACGCATGCAAGTAGATGGTATCAAAGGGAATTTCCTTCACCACCTCCAACTGCATCATCATCATCCGCGCCACCCAAAAGAACAAGATGTCAGCACCCGTGATCAGCGTAGAGGTCGGGAAATACCGCTCCAACTCATCCGTCTGGTTCGGCCACCCAAGCGTCCCGATTGGCCAGAGGCCAGAGGAGAACCAAGTGTCGAGGACGTCTGGGTCGCGCCACATTGGAACAACCAAGCGATCTTTTTCATTAGGCATTGGTCCGCGAATAGCTGTGTCTCTATCCAGCCATTCTTCATCAATCACTTCCAAATCAGCATCGTACGGAAGTTTTTCCTTCATAACTTTTAGAGCCATCTCTTCCGAGGCAGCGCAAACCTGCAGTTCGATCCATGCAAATTCAGTGTCTTTTGGTCTGTCGCTTGAAAGACTGGCATCCTCCATCAAGGCTTTGGACCAGCTTAAGAAATTACGCCAATTCTCACTGTTGTCAGGCACTTTCGCATACCAAACCGGAATCTGATGCCCCCACCACAACTGGCGCGAAATACACCACGGCTCGATGTTCTCCATCCAGTGGTTGTAAACCTTCTTGTCCCGCTCTGGCAGAATGCGCACCGTCGGCTCTTTATCCGCCGTTCCGTTCACTGCCTCCAGCGCAGGTTTCGCCAGCGTTTTGGCATCCACATACCACTGATCTGTCAGCATCGGCTCCATCACAACTTTGGAACGATCACAAAACGGCTGCATGATCTTCTTGTCTTCGACCTCGATCATCAGGCCTTCGGCGTCGATGTCCGCAATCACTGCCTTCCGCGCCTCAAACCGATCCATCCCACGGTAGGCATCAGGCACCAGATTGATCTGCTCAACCTCTGTTTCCGTAAATTCTGCGCCCTCCGCGATCGCTTTGGCTTGCTTTGCAGCATCCGCATACGGTTTTCCATCATCACGCATCTGCGCCTTGGTATCCATCAAACGATACAGCGGAATGTTGTTGCGCTTGGCCACGCCATAATCATTCGCGTCATGTGCACCTGTGATTTTCACGGCACCAGACCCGAAATCTGGATCAGGATAATCATCGGTGATAATCGGGATCAAACGGCGATGCTCTTTCGGCCCCACAGGAATTTCGCACAGCTTCCCAACCAGGGCCGCATAGCGTTCGTCTTTGGTGTGAACCGCAACCGCACCATCGCCGAGCATGGTTTCAGGCCGCGTCGTCGCAATGGAAATGTAATCCCGCGTCTCGCGCAGGGTCTCATTCCCATCCTCGTCTTTTTCCACGTATTCATAGGTCGCACCGCCCGCCAACGGATACTTAAAGTGCCACATATGCCCGTCGATCTCGATGTTCTCGACTTCCAGATCAGAAATCGCCGTCTCAAAATGCGGGTCCCAATTCACCAGCCGTTTGCCGCGATAAATCAGGCCCTTGTTGTACAGATCGACAAAAACTTTCAGCACCGCATCGTGGAAATTCTCATCCATCGTGAACGCATTGCGCTCCCAATCACACGATGCGCCAAGGCGTTTCAGCTGGGAAATAATCGTCCCGCCTTTTTCCTCTTTCCATTCCCAAACACGCGCCAGAAACGCCTCGCGCCCCATCTCGGCCCGTGTCGGCAATTGATCCGCCGCCAGTTGTTTTTCCACCTGCAACTGCGTCGCAATCCCCGCGTGGTCTTGGCCCGGTTGCCACAGCGTGTCGAACCCGCGCATCCGATGCCAGCGGATCAAAATATCCTGCAGTGTGTTGTTAAACGCATGGCCTACATGCAACGCGCCGGTCACATTAGGCGGAGGGATCATGATCGTGAAACTTTCGTCGCGCGATTTATTCGCACCCGCCCGAAATGCGCCAGCATCCTCCCATTTTTTGAAAATGGCAGCTTCGCCAGCGGCGGCATCGAAATTCTTTTCCATCGGCATCGGTCAAGTCCTGTAAAATCAGCGTTGCGCACTATCTATCGCCCCACGCCGCCAAGGAAAACCCGCGAAATGCGCAACGCTTTCAGATAACCGCCACGCCCGCGCTTTTTGTTTCTTAAATATCCAAATTCGAACGTCTCAAACGCTGAACAATCGCCCTGGCCCATCAACATCCAGCCCCGCCAAATGCGCCATATGCCACGCCAACGCAGAGTTGCTGGAAATCACAGGCTTGCCAATCGCGGCCTCGGCCTCTTCGATTATCCCGAAGGCGCGCAAATTGGTGCAAGATGTGAAAACCACGTCGCAATCGCTTTGGCCCAATTGCTTAACCGCATCTAGCGTCGATTTCTCGGTTATCCGTGCCACAACACTGTCGCGAATTTCTTCAAACGATAGAAATTCCGCAATCTCGAACCCTTCACGTTCCAGCACACCGCGCATCATCGCAGATACATCAGCAACATAGGGCGTTAGGAACCCAATTTTCTTTGCTTTCAATGCCTTACAAGCAGCAATCACGGCAGTAATCGGGTTGGTCACTGGCGTATCCGGATGCACGCCGTTCACCAATTCCGCAATGCGATCCGCGCCAATCACCGTGGCGCCAGACGTGCAGCCATAGCCAATCGCGCCGTAGTTCAACCCCTTCGACAGCATCCGAGCCGATGCAGGCAAATCCTGTTCCATCCGTCCCAGCGTTTCTGGCGTCACCTCTTCTTCAAACGCGATGCGACTGTGATAAACGGGCACGCGGCTGGGCGTGAAAACGCTGGCCAATTCTGGTTCAATCGTCTCATCCGTGGTTAAAACAATCAACCCCAGAACGGTTTGCCCGCCATATCCTTGGTCCGTTTCAAACGCTTGTGCCATTAGATTACCTCGATGTCTCGTTTCACCCGTGTCGTGAGCATTTCCGGCGCTCCATCGGTGATCAGAATATTTTCTTCCACCACCATCATCCGATTGTCATCAATCATCAAAGACGGCTCCAGCGTCATCACCATGCCGGCCTGTAAAACTGTGTGATCATGGGCCGCGATCGACGGCCATTCGGTCAGTTGCATCCCTAAACCGTGACCGATCCGCCCCACATCCGATCCCTCACCGAGCCCCTTTGCCATGATTGCAAACAACTCCGAACAACTCACACCCGCACGCGCAGCCTCAAATCCTGCCTCGGTCACATCCCAAAGCCGATGATGGGCATCAACCGCTTCGGGCAGCGCGCGACCAATCGCAAAATTGCGGTCGAAATCGCAGAAATACCCCTGCAAAGTTGATCCCGTATCCAGCATCAAAACATCGCCGTCTTGCAGCGGGGTCTGATCGGGGGGGGAAATCACGTCGCCGTAACCGCCTTGCCCCGCGCCGCCAACCAGATAAGGAACCTCCTCGGCGCCTTCCTCAAGCAGCGTAATTTTGAACTTTCGAAACACCTCGGCCAGCGGATCACCCACACGCGCGGCATCCGAAATTCGCGCAAAAGCGTTTGATCCAATCGCACAAATCTGGCGGAGAATCGCAATCTCAGCGGGCGATTTCACGGTCCGCAAGCCTTTGATCAGGTTAGAACAATCTTCAAATCGCCCCGAAATCCGCGCTTCAACATCGCGAAAATCTGTCAGGCTCATGCGTAGGCTCGCCTCTTCGCCCATCGGCACGCCAATGCGATCAAACCCAGCCAGCGCCTCAATCAACAGGCTCACGCCCTCATCAGTCCCGCGCGGGCTTGGCCAAGTGCGAATATCGTTCACCCACATCCGCCCCATCAATTCTGCACCGATAGACGGGATCACGGCAGTAACCTCGCCAGATTGGGGCACAATCACAAACCACGGGCGCGTCGGGCTTTGCCAAAACAAAGATCGAAATCCCGTGAAATATCGCACCTCTGCTTCGGTGTTGAGCAGCAGCGCATCGAGCCCCGCTGCACCCATCGCGGCTTGCGCCCGCGCCAGCCGCTCCTCAAATTCCGAGGTCGCGAAATCAGTCATCCGATGGGCCCTCGGACAGAACCAACAGAACCCGCGCATCTGGCCCCAGATCATCAGCTTGCGCAACAAGTGCGGCAAACCCAGCCCCACCAGACGGTGAAGTTGCCAAATCATATGCTTCTAGGCGTGCAATTTCAGCCGCAACATAGGCATCATCCAAGGTCAAAAACGCATCCGCATCCCGTGCCAATGCCTTGAGCGCCAAATGGGATGGCTCTTTGCAATCCAACCGACCCATATTTGATGTCGGCCCAACCGTAAGCGCTGGTTTTCCCTGTTCAATACTTGCCTGCAACGCGGGGGCCGCCGTTGGCTCCACCACAGTAATATGGGGCGCATCGCCCCATGCTTTGCGCGCTGCAATCGCAACCGCTGACGCCAATCCGCCAACACCCGCTTGCAAATAAATATGGCTCGGCGCGTCGCCGTATTGCTCGATCATTTCTTCGCACAGTGCCAGATATCCTTCCATGATATCGCGCCCAGATGTGTCTTCGACCCATGTGCTGTCAGATAACAACTGCCAGCCATTGTCTTTCGCCGCGTCCATTGCGGCGGCCATGCTGGCCTCGTAATCGTCACCCGCAATCACAACATCAGCGCCCATTGCGCGCAACCGATCCGCAAATCCTGTTGGCACGTGCACAGACAGATAAATCACCGCTTTGGCCCCAAAAATATTGGCCCCAGCAGCCACAGATAATCCGTGGTTTCCCGCGCTTGATGTCACGAACGTGGTGCCATTCAACGCAGTTGCCGCAACCGCAGGGTCAGAAACTGCCTCGCCAATTTTCTGATAGGCCGCTTTTGCGATCGAAAACGCAGCGCCCAGCGCCTTAAAACTGCCCAGCCCCATGCGGCCGCGTTCGTCTTTGATGTGAACAGAGCTAACGCCAAGATCAGCCGCCAAATCAGGGACAGACACCAAAGGCGTTTCTGCATGTGCAGGACAATGCGTCAAAAGGGACGCAACGAGGCTGGCATCAGCGGTAATCTCGCCTTTTGCCAAACCGTCTTGCGCGGGCATACCAGTGCCGCGCAGGGGATTTTGTATACATTTCATGGCTCGCATTAACAGCGATTCGGGGGGCTAAAACCAGCCCTTTTCCGACATGCTAATACGACGCACGTCGCAAACGCATCTTCACCTTGCTGTGTTAGGCGACGTTCTTTGTGCCAATCACATCTTTCGGGATGCCATCCAGTTTTTTCTGCACCACTTCCAGAATGGTTTCGCCGTCCCGCATCCCAGCATCTCCATGTTCAATCCGCTTGAAAAACGCAGCCGCGCCGCTGAGCAACTCTTGGTCTTGTGCGGTTCGCGCAATGCTGGCGACAAATTGCGCGCAATATTCAACCTGACCCATATCTTTTTGCGGTAATGCTTCGGCAAGGACATCACGGATATGGTCCAAATCATCGACCAACGCCCGCTGATCCAGCTCTGGTTGCTCGCTCACAATGCTTGGTGCGAACCCTGGCATTGTTGTATTGCCTTTGATGGACGCAATGATTGCTTCTTGAAATTGTGCTATGTTTCCAATAGGTTTTGGCAAAAAACCATTGGCCCCAGCAGCCATCACATCAGATCTGGTTTCCTCGTTCACGCTTCCACTAATCGCTAGGGTCGCGAAATCTTGGCCATGCAGCTCTGCAATCAGATCGACGCCTGATCCATCGGGCAGACCAACATCAACAATCACCAAATCGGGGCGGTACATCGCCAGATGTTTATGGGCAGAGCGCACACAATCGGCCCGTCGCAATCGCGCACCGGTGCGCATTGTCATCAATCGCACCGCTTCAGAACAGAACCGACTGTCCTCTATCAGTAGAATCGTAACACCCAACAACGGGCGACGTTTCGAAATGGGCGCAGAAAATGGATCTAGTTCGATTGGCATAACATGATTCCTTGAACAGACATTAGACCCCCATGCAACGCCACCAAACTTAACATGGTACTAAGATTTCGCATTTAATCGAGATTTACCTAAAACTCTTTTCTAATGCGCGCTGTCACGCTTTGTCGCGTTGCCAAATGATCTGTACCACCCCATATCTAGGGCAACTCAGCCAAAGGAGCCGTTCCATGATTGGACGCTTGAACCACGTTGCCATCGCCGTTCCCGATCTGGATATTGCCATTGCGCAGTACCGCGATACGCTTGGTGCCCATGTGAACCCGCCCCAAGACGAACCCGATCACGGCGTCACCGTTGTGTTTATCGAACTGCCAAACACCAAGATCGAATTGCTGCATCCCCTTGGTGAAAACTCTCCGATCCAAGGGTTTCTCGATAAAAATCCATCGGGCGGCATTCATCACATCTGTTACGAAGTGGACGATATCATCGCGGCCCGCGATAAATTACAAGCCACGGGCGCGCGGGTTTTGGGCACAGGCGAGCCGAAAATCGGTGCGCACGGCAAACCCGTGTTATTCCTACATCCCAAAGATTTCACGGGAACGCTGGTTGAATTGGAGCAAGTGTAAATGACTATCGGTGCCGCAATCGTTCTCTTCGCAGTCGTCTGGTTTATGGTCCTGTTTATCGTGCTGCCACTGTATCAACCCAGCCAAAAAGAAACCGGCGACGTGGTACCAGGCACCTCGCCCTCGGCCCCTGCAAACCCGCAATTGGGCAAACGCGCGTTCATCGTAACCTGCGTGTCTGTCGTGATTTGGGCAGGGCTTGTCTACGTGATCAAAACGGGCGTTATCCCCATCGAATCCTTGAACATACTAGACTCGATAAAACCCTAGCTTTGCTGCAATAACGCCAACGCTGCGGCGTGCATCCGCGCGTCACCTGCCGCAATCGCCTGCCCACCCGCGTGGGCTGGCCCGCCAGTCCAATCCGTGACAATCCCGCCAGCGGCCTGCACAACCGCAATTGGCCCTTGGATGTCATAGGCATTTAAACTGGCCTCAATCACCAAATCCACCTGCCCTGCCGCCAACAACCCATAGGCATAGCAATCCGTCCCATACCGCGTCAGGCGCACTTGGTCGCGCACCTGCTCAAACGCCAATCGCTCCTCAACCGTGCCAACCTCTGGAAATGTGCTAAACAACGTCGCCTCCGCCAATGTTGCGCAAGGCCGCACGTTTAGCGCGCTCACCTCATCACCGCGTTGCCATTCGGCCCCACTCGGCGTGCCGATAAACCGCTCGCCGGTAAACGGCTGATCAATCATGCCGATCTTCGGCCCGCTTTCAGGGCCCACCGCGATCAAAACACCCCAAGTGGGCGTGCCCGAAATAAACCCTCGCGTGCCGTCAATCGGGTCCAACACCCAAACCAAGCCGCTGGTGCCCGCGTGCTGGCCGTATTCTTCGCCAAAAATACCGTCTTCCGGGCGTCGCGCCGCCAAAATCTCGCGCATGGCACGTTCAATCGCGCGATCCGCAACTGTCACAGGGTCGAAATCCTGCGCCAGTTTGTTCTCAATCCCTTGCCCGCCCTTGCGAAAATACTGCAACGCAATCGGTCGCGCCGCATCCGCCAAAGCATGGGCGACAGCCAAAAGTTCAGATTGCAAAGATGGGGAAAGATCGGCGTGTTTCGTCATTGGGGGCAGTCCATCGGTTAAGGTCACTTAACCGATGTCTCACATCCAAGCCGCGGGATCAATTCGTCGCGGATAAAACCCGCGCCAAATCAAACAACTTGCGCCGTTGGTTTTCTGGAATGGCATAATACGAACGCACCAGATCCAACGCCTCTTTGTCCGAAAGCAGATCGCCTTGCATCGATTTCGGCACAACAGGTGAAACCACCGTGTCAGAATCAGTTACGTTCGCCTCAAAGCCCTCAAAGAAAAAGCTGACAGGCACATCCAAGGCTTCGGCGATATCCCATAAACGCGACGCGCTTACCCGATTCATGCCTGTTTCGTATTTCTGAATTTGCTGGAATTTGATCCCAACTTTGTCGCCCAATTGCTGCTGGGTGACGCCCAACATCCACCGACGGTGCCGTATTCGTTTTCCGACATGAATATCCACAGGATGTTTCATCGGTTTACTCCATTTCAGTGGCCAAATCGGCCATTTTTCGGGTGCAAATAGACCCATCCCAAGATTGAACTCTGTGTTTCAAACGGTTAAAAAAAATACAGAGTTCCGAGGGAACTAACGCGGTGTATATTCTGAAGAATTAAATTTCTTAATACGAGGGTAACTGAAATCCGCTTCAATCTGAAGGTGATCATTTAACATGTTCTGGAAATATCGAATTTTTTTGCATTTTTTTGCATTTTGCAAAGATTTTCGCTCATTTTTGAAATCTGAAGTCTCATTATTTGATAATTACTGACTTTTCAGAAGCAAGATTAAGAAAAACTCAACCAAACAAACATGAAGGAAGTTGTGATGCAGGCGATTCAAGTAACAAATTACGACAAGACCGTCGAATTGCGCGATATTGCGATACCCGAAATCGCCCCCGATCAGGTGCTGGTTCGCGTCGCCGCCTGCGCGCTGAATTTTGGTGATTTGCTGCTTGTCAAAGGCACCTATCAGGAAAAACCAGCCCTGCCGTTCACCCTTGGCATGGAATTATCGGGCACAGTCGAAAAAATTGGCGCAGATGTAACCACATTATCCGTCGGGCAGCGCATCATTTCCTACACAGGATTTGATGGATTGGCAGAATACGCCGCCATCCCCGCCGACATTTGCCTGCCGATCCCAGACAGCATGGATATGATCGACGCCGCCGCCTTTCCCGTGGGCTACGGCACCGCGCACCTCGCGCTTGATTACCGCGCCCGCCTGCAACCCAAAGAACGCCTGCTTGTCCTTGGCGCATCGGGCGGCGTTGGGCTCACGGCGGTGGAACTTGGCAAACTCATGGGCGCCGAAGTGATCGCCGTCGCCCGCAATGCAGAAAAACTCGAAATCGCGCGGCAAGCAGGGGCAGATCACCTGATCAATTCCGAAACCACCGACCTGCGCGAAACGGTCAAAGCCCTTGGCGGTGCAGATGTTGTGTACGATCCGGTGGGCGGCGATCAATTCACCGCCGCCATGCGGGCCACCAACCCAGACGGCCGCCTCATCCCGCTCGGCTTTGCCTCTGGCAGCGTGCCCCAAATCCCCGCCAACCACCTGCTGGTGAAAAACCTTACGGTGATCGGCTATTACTGGGGCGGCTATTCCAAAGTGAACCCCAAAGTCCTCGCCGACAGCCTCGCCACATTGCTAAACTGGTACGACACCGGCAAAATCAAACCCCACGTCAGCCACGTCCTCCCCCTCGCCGAAACCCAAAAAGGCCTAGACCTCCTGCGCGCCCGTAAAGCAACGGGCAAGGTCGTGATAAAGGTGGAGTGAGGAAATAGTTTTGGAATGACTGGTTTGAGCTCGCCGCCCTTTTTGTCATGTTGTTTCGCAATAGAGAGCATTCGCTGGGCATTGAAGTCATGCATCAAACTACACCCCGCTTTATTGTATTTTCTTGGAATTACTTTTTGGTTTTTGTTTTCCAGCTCGGCATGAACTTCACGTCCGCATCTTTGAATGCCTGCCAAAGCTCATCTGACAAAAGAAGTGACCCAGGGTAACGGGCTTCACGCCAAAGATGGTATTTTGTGGTTTTTGAAAGATCAACGGTGACATCTTTGTACAAATAAGACACTCGCATTTCTTCGTTAGAAAGGGTCTTGGAAGTGTATTTCCCAACCCTTGATAACTCATCAATAATGCTATCCTGTCGCGCAGTTACATTCATGATGAAGCATGGCACCTCATGCACCTGTTTGTTCGGCTGTAGAACTTCAATCGGCAAGAACTGGTGAGCGCTGGGATCGAAATCCTCGATGATCTTTCGAACCGGGTCTTGGACAATCTGGATGCCATCCCTCGTACGGAATGCCCCGGGTAGCGGAACTCGACGTTGTAGCAATCGACAAACTGCAGGAACTTCTTGCGGTATGACAATCCTTCTTCCTTTTTTAAGAGCAGTTCCTGCTTCTACCAAAGGCCTAATATACTCTTGGAACGCCTCCGTTCCGGGCTCTGGCCTTTCGCCGCCCCATCCGGGAAATTCCCCGGGCAACTGCAGCGGAACCTTTAAATCCTCTGAAACGTAATAAACCAACTCAACCCCCATTATTTTTTTACATCATGAACTACCTAGAATGGATTTCAATCCAGTATTTGTCAGAAAACCACAACGAGCAAAAAATGCGAGGAGACTACAACAGGCGACGAGCTCACCGTGATGTCACCAACGGCCGACCTAACCTCTAAAATGCCGACATTCAACAGACCTGAGCGAATGTCTTCGTCGTCCTACACAGCCGACAACCAACATACTATCGCCATCAATTATCCATCCACTCCCCCTACCCCACACACATCCCCGCCAAAACCTCTGCCGCAATCTCGAACGAACGTATCCGTGCGGCAGGGTTTTGCCGACCCTAGCCGCGTTGATTGTGATGATCAGCATTCACGTCTATCCTACCTAAAGAACGACAGCCCTTGCCGCCTGTATGGGCGCATCTGCATTAGGAAGGAACGACACCTATGAAACTGACGCTTCTGTCGATTGCCTTTGCACTATGCGCCTCAAGCGCGGCAGCAGACCTGATTGTCATCAACGAACGCTACATCGTAGCAAGAGACGACGTGCGCGGGTATTTTTATCGTGAAAACGGCAAGTTGACCGTTTTTAACATTCGCTGGAGCGATTGGTCGACCAAATACAGATGCCAAGATGAATATGATCGCACCAGAGTAACGGCTGCACTGCTCAATCTCGCCATTCAGATGAAAGACGCCGTTTCCCTCGATTTTGGAGAGTATTTGGAAAGCGAAGGCTTTATCGACTGCAAAAAATTCTGATTACGACGCGACATTGGCATTTGCAGGCGTGAGGTCCAGAGCAAGCAAATTTCTATTCCCCCTCTACGCCAATGCTCCACCATTTTGGCCGCCCACCTTTGTAGGAATGCGCCAAAGGAATGAGTTCTTTTCTGTTTGTTTTGTCAAAACATCCCACCACCAACGCCACCGTGGGCGCATCATCAATTGCGCCCAATGTGCTCCCACAAACAGAGCAAAAAGCACGCTGAGAGTATTGCGATGATCGGTACGTCAACGGCGCGCCTCCGTGTCCAGTCCAACTTACAGAATCCTTGGGAAACTCCACCCAAACAGTTGTAAGCGAACCACTGTGACGTTGGCACATTTCACACGAACAGGTGTGAGGTTTCAGCGCAGGCCCTATTGCCTCAAACCGAATTTCGCCGCACAGGCACCCGCCAACATATGTTTCTTTGGGTGTCATGGCCCAGCCTCCCAGCCTGCGTGTCAAAGGTCAGCTTATTTTAACGCATCGGACGGATTGAAATCAATCAGCGGCAATCTCCGCTTCTTTCAAACGCACAAATCCGCCAAAACCTCTGCGGCAATCTCAAACGATCGTATCCGCGCGATGGGATCGTGGGTCATGCCCGTTACCATCAACTCGTCTGGTTCATAGGTGTCGATCAACTGCACCAACCCATCGGCCACGCTTGCCGCTGACCCGCTGGCAGAACAGCCCAGCGCCTGATTAACCTGCGCCAAAACACCCGCGGGCACGTGCGCTGCCACATCATCTACAGGCAACGGCAATTTGCCTGGATTACCCGTGCGCAACCGCGCAAACGCCATTTGCTGGGATGATCGCAACCGCGCGGCTTCTTCGTCCGTATCCGCCGCACAAACCCCAGCCGCCATCATGAAATACGGCTTTGCCAGAAACTCTGATGGGCGAAAGGCACTGCGATAGGTCGCCAGCGCATCCGACAACATCGCAGGCGCAAAATGCGAGGCAAACGCATACGGCAGCCCCAAATGCGCCGCCAATTGCGCACCGTACAAGCTCGAACCAAGGATCCAAACTGGCACGTTCGTTCCACGCCCTGGGATCGCCTGAACAGACGCCCCCTCATTCGCGCCAAAATACCCCATCAATTCCATCACATCTTGCGGGAAACTATCCTCCGGCGCCATGTGGCGGCGCAGTGCGCGCGCCGTCGCCATATCGGTTCCGGGTGCACGCCCCAGCCCCAGATCAATCCGATCAGGATACAGCGTGGCCAGCGTTCCAAACTGCTCGGCCACCACCAAAGGCGCGTGATTGGGCAGCATAATGCCCCCCGCGCCGACACGCATAGTCTTCGTCGCCCCCGCCACATGGCCGATCACCACAGAGGTCGCCGCGCTCGCGATGCCGGGCATATTGTGATGCTCCGCCAACCAATAGCGATGATAGCCAAACCGTTCCGCCGCTTGTGCCAGCGCAACAGTATTTTTCAACGCATCCGCCTCGGTTTTACCCTCTGGGATTGGCGAAAGATCAAGCAGGGAAAATTTGTGCATCTGTAGCGTCCTTATGGCTTTCGCAAAACCTACGCGTGTGCCCGATCAATGCCAAGCGTGACCCCACGGATTACAGGTTGGATTTACAAATTCCGCACCGCCGCTTTCAGCAACATCACCGAATACAGCTTATGAAACCCCATCAACGCGTGAAAGATAAACCCCATCTTGCCGCTGTTTTTATCAGGCACCACAGCCGATCCAAAATACAGCCGCGTGCGACTATCCAACGGCATAACTTGCAACCAAGACCGCGTCCGCCCCGCCATATCACGCATCAAAATCTGATCTGGCGCACGTTCCTCTACATCCCAAGCCGCGAACCGCGCGCACGTCCCCACCGCCAATTCCGCCACTTCAGCATCCGTTGAAGGCCGCTTCACCAATCGCAAAACCGCCCGTTCCAGCTTAAACAACCAAGTTGTGTAAAACGCCGTGACAAAATCCGCAAACGTCACGCCTTGCGCCACATCCACCGCGTAGCAATCCGTATGCCCGACATCGATATACCGCTGCAAAAACGCATTTTCGGGCAATTCACAAAGTCTAACAGACATGACAGCTTCCTTTCGCACAGGCAGCAATTCTACAAATCCGTTGTGTCATCCCAGTCGATCACAGGTTGTGCCCCGATCAGGCCAAACGGATTGTGGCTGCCATCGTTCACATAATAGCCTTCAATGATATCCTCAAAGTCCACCGTCTGTTTAACACCCACCATCTGATACATGCGCCGCGCGAAACGCCACAGCGACGGATAGTCCACAATCCGTTTTCGCGTACACCTGAAATGCGTGGCATAGACCGTATCAAACCGCACCAGCGTCGCAAACAATCGCACATCCGCCAACGTCAGCTGATCGCCGAACAAATACCGCTGCCCGCTCAGGCGCGTTTCCAACCAATCCAAAGTGCCAAACACCTGCTCAATCGCGCCGTCATAGGCATCTTGCCGCTCTGCCAATCCCGCGCGATAAACCGCATTCGACAATCCATCAAAAATCTGCACAATCAGCCCGTCGATATCTTGCGCCAAGGCGCTCGGATACAGGCTGTCGCCATCCCCAGCCCCGTCAAACGCCAGCATAATATCCGCTGAGGAGTTTGAAACACCGCGCCCCGCCGCGCGATCCCACAGCATCGGAACCGTCGCACGACCCGTGAACGCCGCATCGCTGGCAGAGTACAATTGATGCATGTGGCAAATATCCATCGGCCCAGACAGCGGCCCACCGCGCAACAACCCATAGCCTTCAACCCGTTTCCCACCAGCCCGCTGCACCGCAACGGTTTGCGAAAACCCCTTCAACATCCACGCCAAAACTGCGCCGTGCGACCAAGGACAGCTGAACGAGGCCACCAGCACAAACCGTTCAGGCGTCACGCGCAGCGCCTCAATCACATCGGCCCCGATCGCACTCGGAAAACTACTCGTCTCACGCTGAAACGCACCGTCCACCATGAAGCGATCCACGTCATCCTGCCAAACGCCGTCAATAAGCATGCCCATCGGCCTACCCCGCCAAACGAACGCGGCTTGGGCGATCCATGTCCTCGCAATAGGCCGCGCGCACCATTTCGCCCAGCTCGCCAGCAATCGGGTTTTGCGCGGTTGTCGCCACCAGCATATTCACCTGAAACTTTGGTAATTCGGGCAACGCGCCGCCATGTTCGATCTCTTCCAGAAACTGCGGTCCCGTACCTTTTAGGCGGGCATGAACCGCAATATCCGCGCTTAACGACGCCTCCACCGTCATCGAAGATGTCGTATCCACGCCCATTTCCCAATCAATCCCAGCCTGATCCAGCGCCTTTGCCGAAATCGCACGGAATATGCACTGCTTTTCAGAAGCCATACGCAGCGGGCGTTCCTTCCACGCCGTGCCATTTGGCGCGCCGTACCAAACCAAATCCAACTCCGTCAGCTTGACCGCGTTTTCATCGCGCCCCGCTTCTGTCGTTAAGATCACATCGCAATCGCCCGCTGCAAACATCGCCTTCAGTTCGGTCGTGAACGAGGACACCAAATTCACCTTCACCCGTGGATAGGCTTGGGAAAACTGTTTCAACACCTTTGGAATATGCGGGTAAACGATATCGTGGGGCACGCCAAACACCACTTCGCCTTCAAATTTAGTGTCCGTCATGCGGTTCCACACCTCGTCATTTAGCGCCAGCAACCGTCGCCCGTAACTCAGCAGCAACTCCCCCTGCGCGGTGGGAGTAACGCTGCGGTTGGAACGATCCAACAAAGATTGGTTGAGGCTTTCTTCCAGCCGTTTCAACTGCATCGACACCGCCGATTGCGTTAGATGCAGCTGTGCGGCCGCCCGCGTAACACCGCCCGTATCAGCCACCGCCACAAAACTCCGCAGAGCCGTTAAATCCAGATTTCGCGCCATATCACATTCCTTGATGTTAAATCCAACAAACATTCGTTTTTCAAATACATACCCCTGTGGCAAACAGATATCAAGAAATTTGATGCAAACACGATTTTGTATCTAGGAATCAGAAAGGACACGATCATGACTACTCTTTCCCGTATCGCAATTGCCCGCAGCTCCGCCCCACGCGGCGGTTACATGGCACGGCTTTTCGCCTTTGTGCGCCTCTCAAATGAGCGTAAACGCCTGAAATCCCTTACCGATGCCCAGCTCGATGACATCGGTATTTCGCGCGACCAAGCCATCGCAGAGGCCAATCGCGCCCTTTGGGATGCGCCGTCCCACTGGAAACGCTAAACCAACGCATCCTCGCAAAGAAACTGTGCGAAATTCGAACAATTCCGCACAGTTTCCTACCGATTTACCTTGAAAAACTGCGGCTTTAGCCCAATATTCATAAGGGAAACTGTCAGGCATCCGTTTGGCAGTCTTTTTAACTGTTTTTTCAAGGAGAAAACTCAATGGCACAATACGACACAGTCCGCCGCGCTGGCGCGGGTGTACAATCCGCAGAAATAGACGCAGGGCTGCGCGCGCACATGAACAAAGTTTACGGCCTTATGTCCGTAGCAATGTTTATCACAGGTATCGTCGCTTACTTCGTAGGCATGGACTTTGCCCGCGCAACAGCTGGCCAAGAAACACAAATCTTCTCAGTTGGTCTTTTGCAAACAATGTACACCAGCCCGGTTCGCTACATCATCATGTTCGCACCGCTCGCCGTTGTCTTTGGCTTTAGCGCCATGATCAATCGCATGTCGATGGGCACTGCACAAATCGTGTTCTGGGCGTTTTCCGCACTGATGGGCCTGTCGATCTCTTGGATCTTCGCGGTCTTCACAGGCATGTCGATCGCAACGATCTTCTTTGCAACCGCGATCATGTTCTCCTCGATCTCGATCTGGGGCTACACCACACAGAAAGACTTGTCTGGTTGGGGCAGCTTCTTGTTCATGGGCCTGATCGGTATCATCGTGGCATCCGTCATCAACATCTGGATCGGCTCCAGTGCGATCATGTTCGCCGTGAATATCATCGGTATTCTGGTTTTTGCGGGCCTCACTGCTTATGACACGCAGAACATCAAGAACACCTATTTGGCACACGCCCACCACGGCGACACCGAATGGCTTGGTAAATCTGCAATCATGGGTGCGCTCAACTTGTATCTGAACTTCCTCAATATGTTCATGATGATGTTGTCGCTCTTTGGCAGCCAAGAATAACCATCACAAATCAACACCTAAAGCCGGGGTTCGTCCCCGGCTTTTTTGTATCCACCTAACCGAAAGACCGCCCCATGACCGATTTCCCGCTGAATGTTACCGCCGCCGCCGCCGTCATTCTGGGTGCGCTCTATATCTTTATGACCCTGCGCATCGCGCTCCAACGACGCGGCCAGCGCATTGCAATGGGCGATAATTCAGACCCACAACTGGCCAAGAAAATTCGCGGTCACGCAAATGCCGCTGAACAAATCCCGCTCGGCCTGATCCTGATTGGCTTGAACGAGGCGATGAACTCCAGCCCAACCGCCCTAACACTCGCGGCCCTGCTGATCATTGGCCGCATCCTGCACGCCATCCACTTTTACAGCGAAGATAAGCCCGTCAGATACCGCGCCTACGGCATGCTGCTGACGATTCTTTCGCATCTTTTGGGGGTCATCGGCCTCGCGCTCGGCCTTATTCTTTAGCGGTCAGATCGCGCAACATCGCTGCGCACGCCGCCTCGATCAAATCAAAAACGCTGTCAAACCCGTCTTCATAATACGGGTCTGGCACTTCGCGCAGCGGCTGATCGGGCAGATAATCCAGCAGCATCTTCAACTCCGCCTTTGATCCGCACGGCTGAATGGCACGCAAATTCGCCATATTGCTGTGATCCATACCGATAATCAGATCAAACGCCTCAAAATCGTCCTGCGTCACCTGACTGGATCGCTGCGCCGAAAGGTCATAGCCCCGCCGCGCCGCCTCTGCCATGGATCGTGCGTCAGGCAACTTCCCGTCATGCCACCCGCTGGTGCCCGCGCTATCTACTTCAATATCCGCCCCCGCTTGCTCGATCAGGCCCCGCATCACGCCCTCGGCAGTGGGGGATCGACAAATATTTCCAAGGCAAACAAACTGAATACGATAGGTCACGGCAAATCCTTTATCTCTGATCCCCGTCTGCTAACGCAAAACCCCACGCCGCGCCATCATCCGCGCATAGAAAAATGTCCCCACCGTCACCAAAACAATCACACCCGAAAACCAAATCGCCTCTGGCCCGACGACCTCGTGCATTTTCACCTCAGCCAATCCAAAGTTATGCACCATCGTCACCAGCATCATCACAATTGAAACGCCAAACGCCCAAACTGCCCACGCACGGCGGAGCACCAAAAACAACGATCCCAGCAATGCGCCCCAAACCGCAATCGCCCAGCTGCCCTGAACCCACGCAGGAAAGCTGTAAAAATACGCCAGTTCCGCCTCTGAAAATTGCGCCATATACGCTTCGTTCTGGGTTTGCGTCATCACATAATCAAACGCACCACCCGCATTAAACAACAGCGTCACCACGCCGATCACCCATAAATGCCACGGGGTTTACATCGCAATTCTCCTTGTTTCTGGCCCAATCCCTGCAATCTTACACCAAAACACCCCACGCCTCCAAATCCCCTGCGCCCATTCGCCCTATCGCTGCTCACCGCCCAAAACCCTAGGCTCATCGCGAAAAGGGGCATCCATGAAAATCCTTATCCTCGGCGGTTACGGCGTTTTTGGCGGCAGGCTTGCAGAACTCCTCAACGATCTGCCAGACCTAACCCTCCTCATCGCGGGCCGTTCCCTACAAAAAGCCGAAACCTTTTGCGCCACCTACCAAGGCGCCCCAACGCTCCTCCCTCGCAAACTCGACCGCGCCGATATCTCTGCCCACCTCGCGTCGCAAAAACCCGACCTCATCGTCGATGCCTCTGGCCCCTTCCAAAACTACGGCGATGATCCCTACGCCGTGCCGCGCACAGCCATTGAACACGCAATCCCATACGTTGATTTTGCCGACGCTTCCGATTTTGTCACAGGCATCACCGCGCTGAACACCGCCGCGCAAAAAGCAGACGTTTTCGTGCTCTCTGGCGTGTCCTCCTTCCCCGTCCTCACCGCTGCCGTTGCCCGCGAAATCTCGCGCGACCTCGACGTTAAAACCATCACAGGGGGCATCGCCCCGTCGCCATACGCAGGCATCGGCCTCAACGTCATGCGCGCGGTTGTCGGCTACGCTGGCCACCCCATCACCCTCACTCGCAACGGCCGCGTCACCACCGCCAAAGGATTATCCGAGAGCCAACGCACCACCATCGCACCCCCTGGCGAACTGCCCCTGCGCAACATCCACTTCTCCCTCGTCGACGTGCCTGATCTTCAGGTCATCCCGCCCGAATACCCAAACCTCGACAGCATCTGGATGGGCGCTGGCCCGGTTCCCGAAATCCTGCACCGCGCGCTCAACCTGCTGGCAAAACTACGCGGCCGCGGCCTGTTGCCAAACCTCGCACCCGCCTCGCCACTGTTTTACAAAATCCTCAACCTGATGAAATTTGGCGAACATCGCGGCGGCATGTTCGTGCGCGTCACAGGCGATGGCCCGAACGGCCCCATCACCCGCACATGGAACCTGCTGGCCGAAGGCGACGACGGCCCCTACATCCCCTCAATGGCGATTGAGGCGATCATTCGAAAAATGCTCAACGGTGAACGCCCGAAAAACGGGGCACGCGCGGCCACCGATGCTCTAACGCTTGCCGATTACGACACCCTGTTCGAACGCCGCACGATCACCACAGGCATCCACGAAAACCTCCCTGCAACCGCCCCCCTGTACGAACGCATCTTGGGCGAGGCGTTCCAAAACCTCCCCGATCAAATCCGCGATCTGCACACCCCAAACGGCATCACCAAATGGTCAGGAACCGCCCGCGTCACCCGTGGCACAGGTCCACTTTCCGCGCTCGCGGGCTTCTTCCTGCGCCTGCCCGCCGCAAACGCGGCAACACCCGTCACGGTCACTTTCACCCCACAAAACAACGGCGAACTTTGGGAGCGCAACTTTGGCGGCAAGAAATTCCACAGTTTTCAGGCAGAGGGCACAGGGCGCAACGCACATCTGCTGACCGAGCGTTTTGGCCCCATCACAGTCTCCCTCGCGCTGGTGCTAAAAAACGGAGAACTCGACCTCATCCCGCGTCGCT
>Ga0233426_10000449_pt1 | contig 44209 bp, 39 predicted proteins | sample SI_118_April2016_6_FD_179875 | JGI IMG/M metagenome (GOLD analysis project Ga0233426, IMG submission 179875) | Seawater microbial communities from Saanich Inlet, British Columbia, Canada - SI_118_April2016_10_MG | ecosystem: Environmental > Aquatic > Marine > Inlet | place: Canada: British... | reverse complement strand
CACCGCAGTGCGTTTAACACATACCGTATCTGAAAAGTTTTTAAGTATGCCATGGACTGCGCCAAGTGTGGTTGCTGTTCCTTCTTCGTATCAAGATGAACCTGTTTATTCTCGAGTTTATCTACCCGAAAATTTTGATAAAACCAGTGAAAAAAATCGTGCAGTGATGTTTAGCCATGGTGCTGGATATTTGCAAAACTCACACTTGGGCTGGTCAGGATATTTTCGAGAGCACATGTTCCACAGTATGCTTGTTCAACAAGGATATGTAGTTATTGATATGGACTATCGCGCATCAGCAGGTTATGGACGTGACTGGCGTACAGCCATTTATCGTCATATGGGTAAGCCTGAAGTACAAGACATGAGTGATGGCGTTAACTGGTTAGTTGAAAATGCCAATGTTGATCGTAAACGTATAGGCACTTACGGCGGTTCGTATGGAGGCTTCTTAACATTAATGTCTATGTTCACTCAACCTGATTTATTTGAGTCGGGTTCTGCACTTCGGTTAGTGTCTGATTGGGCTTATTATAATCACGGATATACTTCAAATATTTTGAACACTCCGAAAGATGATGCCATTGCATATGAGAGAAGTTCACCAATTTATTTTGCTGAAGGCCTAGAGAAACCCTTGTTGATAAATGCACCAATGGTTGACGATAATGTATTTTTCCAAGATACCGTGCGCTTAGTTCAACGTTTAATTGAATTAGAGAAACAAGACTTTGAAACGGCTATATATCCAGTAGAGCCACATGGTTTTGTTCAGCCAAGCTCTTGGTTAAATGAATATCGTCGAATTTATAAGTTGTTTGAAAATACTTTGTAATTATATTCATCGATAAAAAATAAATAGGCGCCACTCTTTATTGGCAAGAGTGGCGCCTTTATTATTTACTCTCTAAAGTATTCTTTTTGTTAGGTGATTTTATTATTATCAAAATCATCACAGCGATTACTCCACCAATAGCTCCCCATAAATGGGCATTTATAGCAACATTTGCGCCTATTAAGTCAGAAACGTCTTCGCTTGCCCCATAGTACTGCTCGTGTGCTATTTTTAATATCACACCCAGTAGCAATAAATATCCTGTTCGTTCTTTTGCTTTAATGTCTTCAATAGCTCCCCAAATAAAAATCCCATGCAATACACCTGATAAACCCACATATTGATCAATGTCTGGCGAGAACCAATGTATGCCAATAGAGCAGACGATTGCGCTAACTATGAATACAGTGAGGTAATTTTTAATGGTATAAAAATGGCCATGTAAAGCCCATAACAGAACAACAGCAGCGGCATTTAAAAGAAAATGGAAACCATTGGTATGAAAGAAGTGACCGCTAAATGCACGCCAAATTTCGCCCTCCGACACTAAACTACGCTGATAAACTAAAAGTTCGCTTAAACTGTTGTCAAATATAAATGAAATCAGTGAAATAAATAAAATAATTATAGGAACCGATATTTGTTGAGGAGTTGTCGGTAATGAAGCAAAAGAAAATTTCATGAAATGTGCTTATAAACAAAGAGTAAAAATGTACTTTACTGTATTTTAGTCGTTTTTTATATTGAAAATATTCTTAACGTTTAATAACGAACAGCGTAAACTATTTATCTCATAATTATATTGTTAAGTTAGAATTGATGACTCGAGCATATTGCTTAAAATGTGAACGTCCTAAAAAATCCTGTATATGTCATTTAGTCACTGTCGTAGATAATGATATTCATGTCGTGATTTTACAGCACCCATTGGAAGTTAAACAAAGCAAGGGCAGCGTGACTCTATTACATCAATCATTAACAAGTAGCCAAGTTATTGTAGGTGAAAACTTTAGTGATAATATTGAAGTACAATTATTACTCGAAAAATATGATCAACAATGTGCGGTTTTGTATCCAAGTGATGATGCAATATTATTAAACGAAGATAACAAGAATATTACTCCACCTAAGTGTCTGTTTATTTTAGATGGTACTTGGAAAAAATCGTACAAAATGTTTATGAGTAATCTTTGGCTACAACAACTTCCACATTTTATTTTAGCAAATGATATTGTGGGTCAATATCAAATTCGTAAAACGACAAAAAAAAATGCGCTGTCATCTTTAGAAGCCTGTTGTTATGCGCTGGGTATATTAGAGCGCCAGCACAGAGGAACAAATAGATATCAGCCATTATTGGCGTCTTTTATAGCTTTTAACCATTTTCAGTTATCGTTTACCCCCGATTAATTCGGGGATTTATTAAGGGAAAATATGTCTCGATTCCAACTCTCTCAGCGTATAAGTATGATCACGCTATCGCTTGCACTCACATTTTCTAGTCAAGCAGAAATCATAATAAAACAAGAAGATCGTGAACCTGAAGCTGCTACGGGTGTAACTCAAAAGCAAGCCGTTACAGCTAAAGAATTTATGATCGCGGCGGCTAATCCTTACGCCAGTGAAGCCGGTTTCAATATATTAAAAAAAGGGGGCAGTGCAATTGATGCAGCGATTGCCGTGCAACTTGTTCTTACCTTGGTTGAACCTCAGTCTTCGGGCATAGGGGGAGGTGCATTTATCTTGCACTGGGATAAAAATGAAAAGTTTCTTACTACTTTTGATGGCCGTGAAACTGCGCCTAAAGCGGCAACATCTGAATTATTCCTTGATGAAAATGGCAAAGCTGTTTCTTGGATTAAAGCTGTAGTAGGTGGCCGCTCTGTTGGTGTACCTGGTGTTTTATCAGCACTTAAAAAAGCACATGAACAGTACGGAAAGCTTGCTTGGTCAGAGTTATTTATTGATGCTATAGCTTTGGCAGAACATGGGTTTATTGTTTCTCCACGGCTTGAAAAACTAGTTGGAATGCAATTTAATCCAGGGATTAGTCAGCTACCTGAAATTAAAAAATATTTTTTTCCTAATAACATTGCTATTAAAGCGGGTGATCGTTTAAAAAATAAAAAACTTGCTGCAGTATATAGAAGTATCGCAAAAGAGGGGCTGAAACCCTTTTATGAAGGTTGGATAGCTCACAAAATTATTGATGCAGTGCAGAATTCTAGTATAGCTCCAGGAAAACTTACACTGCAAGATTTAGCAAATTATAAGCCGAAACAACGACCTGCCGTTTGTGGAGGATATCGAGATTATAATGTGTGTGGTATGGCTCCACCAAGTTCTGGTGGTGTAGCTGTAATTCAACTTCTTGGTCAACTTGAACCTTACAATTTGGCTGAAAAAGGTGTGTCGAGTCTAGAAACAGCACACTTATTTACCCAAAGTTCTCGGTTAACGTTTGCTGATCGTAATAGGTACATTGCTGATGATGATTTTGTAAGTGTGCCAGTGGACGGTCTAATATCTCGTGAATATCTGGCAGAACGATCTAAACTCATTAATATCAACGCAGATATGGGCAAAGCTAAAGCCGGTCATCCAAAGGGCGCCTTAGCTCAAGCAGATGATCTTGCTTTGGAGTTACCGTCAACAAGTCATATTTCTATTGTTGATAAACAAGGAAATGGGATATCAATGACCACGAGTGTTGAAATGGCCTTTGGTTCAGCTGTTATGGTGGAAGGGTTTATTTTGAATAATCAATTAACTGATTTTTCATTATCGCCGAAAGTTAATGGGAAGTTGGTCGCTAATCGTCTAGAGCCTTTAAAACGACCAAGAAGTTCGATGGCACCTACTATGGTCTTTAATGCTGATAACTCATTAAAGCTTGTTGTTGGCTCTCCGGGCGGTAGTCGTATAATTAACTATGTTGCACAAACTATTATTGGTGTGCTGGATGGTCAGTTAGATCCACAATCAGCGATAAACTTACCGAAAGTGACTAACCGTAATCATGTAACCACGCTAGAAAAAGGTACTAATATTGCTCTATTAAAACCAGCATTAGAAGCAAAGGGCCATAAAGTTATTATTAGAGATTTAAATAGTGGTATACATGCTATTGAAGTGACAGATGCTGGCCTAACGGGCGGGGCTGATCCTCGAAGAGAAGGTGCCGTGTTAGGTTTGTAATATATTTTTGACCTATCCTGTTGTCGGATAGGTCAAATTTTCGAGATAAAGCAATTTTATAGGTTAGAAAGGGTCTTTTAATATTTTATCAATAACCCAATCACCGTCTATCTGAATCAGTGATAAGCGCTTAACGTCTTTCATACGGTTATTATCATAAATACCATCAAAATAAACAGTAATTACTGCAGCATCTTTAAACTGTTCACGAACTTTCACACCACTGTCATCTGGTGAGGCCACAACACTATCGTAAGACATATTAAATAAGTGTCTCGCAACCGCTTTAGGCGATTTGTAATGCAAGATTATTCTTGATAGTTGTGGGCTACAAACCTTAGCTGCTTTTTTTACATTTTTTTCGTTGTAAAGCGCATCAAAAAAAGCAATAGCAACAACTTCAGGGCTTTCAGATGTCTTAATATCTCCATTTTCTTCGTCACCACATGCAGTGAGTAGAAGTGTTAATGAGATAAGTATTAATTTTAAATAGTTCATGAGTTATAAATATTCGATTTTAAGTATCTTTATATTCTACCTTAAATTTTTCATTGGTTAATATTAAATGTTATAAAAACTAAGATATTGTTGAAATTTAACAAAGTAAGTCCATATATAATCTATTAATGAATTATAAGGAGTAACAATTGCAAAATATAATTTTGAACTTTATTTTGTTCATTAGCTCTGTATTATCCATTAATGCTGTTATCTCAGTCCCTTTGTCATCGGTTATTAACCACGATACTCAACAAGTGGAATACATAGATTATTGTATTGAAGCTCCCTTATTAACCTTACAAAAAACGACAGAAGTCCACTTAAATAATGTATTTACCTCATTAAGTATTAATAGAACTTATTTGGATTTATTTTATGACACTTTTGATTTACATCAAGACTCCCTCATCCTTGTCGATACATTGATAAGTAAATTAAAGTATATAATTCAAAAACAGACTTTTCGAAAGTCAATTACAGCTATTCATCTACAATTCATTAAAACGCTTTATCAAGTTGAAAGTGAAATCCTAAGCGCTTAACTGATTATTTTACTAGATATTTGTTTAATCATTTATTGATTAAACCTTTTAAATAATTTGATTGAGTGTTCTATGAAAAATATCCTTTCGTACGACCTATATTTGGCGTTAGCGCCATGGTTAGTTTTTGCTGTACTGTCAATATTAGCGATAATACTAATGAAGTTTGCTAAAAAACGCCGCGGTATAGCCATTGCCTTTGCTGTTTTTGTTCAAATGTTTTCACCAGATCCTCTTGTTGAAAAGACTATTGCTATGGTGGTTTCTGAAAAAAGAGCAATAAAAAAGCAACAAGCCGAAGATGGTGGAGAAAAGGGGCTAATAAAAAAGCGAGTGAAAAAAGATTGAGAAAAGGTCTTATTACAAAATGCCAAACGACAACGTTCTGGCATTTTCTAAATAAGTTTGTTTATAAAGAATTCGTTGAAGACTTATTCAATAAAGTTAAAATTTCATCTTTATTTTTTAATGTTTTAATGTCACTAAATAATTGCTCTGCCTCCGGGTATTGTAACCTTAAGTAGCGTAACCATTGCTTTAATCGACTAGAGAAATAAAAACTTTTATCGCCAATTAATTCAAGTTCACTGTATTGCTTTAGAAGAGTACAAATTTGTTGCCAAGGCATGGGTTGCTGATTGTCTTTTATCACCGCTTCTAAGTTTGGTAAAGCAAGCGCGCCACGGCCTAGCATTAAATTGGGGGTATGGCTTTCTTCTATACATCGATGAGCGTCAGCTAAATTCCAAACTTCACCGTTGGCGAAAATTTCTATCGGATATTTTTTAACTATATCTGCAATAAAATGCCAGTAAGCAGGGGGACGATAACCGTCAGCTTTTGTTCTAGCATGTATCGTGAGCTGATCAGCTTTGGCCGATGTAATCGCGCTTACTATTTCATCTAACAAAGATGCGTCATCAAAGCCTAACCTTATTTTCGCTGAAAGTACGACGTCTTTTCCAAGCGCTTCTTTTACTGCAAGCACTATTTTATAAATATCTTCAGGCGTTTTAAGTAATGCTGCACCACCGCGGTTTTTATTCACTGTTTTAGCAGGACAACCAAAATTAATATCTAACCCGTGAGATCCAAGCTCTATAGCCCTAACAGCATTCTCTGCCATCCAGTTTGGTTCTTGTCCAAGTAATTGCATTCTAAGAGGCGTTCCAGATTGTGTAAAACCTTGCTGTTCTAATTCAGGACATACCTTATAAAAGCATCGCTCGGGTAATAGTTGATCAACAATCCGAAGAAATTCAGTGATACAAAAATCGTAATTATTCAATGAAGTTAATAAATGACGCATCAAAGCATCGGCAACACCTTCCATTGGCGCTAAAACTACTTTTTTTACTTGAGTATTCATATGTCTAAGGTTAACCTGAAAATGAGTGATAAGTTTACTCTATAAAGAACAAATTTTTTTCAACATTATTGAAATTTATTTACTGGGTCGAAGGTCTTTGTTCTTAGCTTACATATGTAGTGCCAAAATTATAAAATTAAAGGAAAACATAATGAAACTTTTGAAAAAATCATCGATGACAGCTCTATTAGGTTTATTTGCTTTATCTCTTGCTGTATCAGCACCTGTAAAAGCAGAAACCAATCCTTTTGAAACTAAAAGCATTGTCGCTATTGTAGCTGAAGAAGCTAAAGCAGGTAAGTGCGGCGAAGGAAAATGTGGCGAAGGTAAAAAAGCCAAAGCAGGCAAGTGCGGCGAAGGCAAGTGTGGCGAAAGTAAAAAAGCCAAAGCAGGCAAGTGCGGCGAAAGTAAAAAAGCCAAAAAAGGTAAGTGCGGCGAAGGAAAATGTGGCGAAAGTAAAAAAGCCAAAAAAGGGAAGTGCGGCGAAGGAAAATGTGGCGAAGGTAAAAAAGCCAAAAAAGGTAAGTGCGGCGAAGGAAAATGTGGCGAAAGCAAAACTAAAGCTAAAAAATGTGGCGGTTAATTTTAAATAAATAGTAAATTTATAACTAATAAGTTTAATTATAAATACTTTTATAAAAGCTATTTTAATCCATGATTAAAGTAGCTTTTTAGTTTTTATCTGCTTCATAAAATATGGAGCAAAAGAAGTCCTATCCAAAAATTCTATTTTATTCAGAAAATAGTTCATTCGTTCATTTATCCCTATGCTTTTTCTGAAGTTATTTCATGCAGTATTTACAAAAATATTTGTACTATCATTAATCTGAAAAATTAGCTTTATCAATTAATGTAATTTTTCCAAGACTAATGTAGCTAAAAAACAGATAATACCCATAATTAATCACAGTTCGCCGATAGGCAGTCACTAAAACCTTTCAAACTGGTTGGTTTTAGCGCATAACACCGGAAAATATTTCATGGAAATCAAAGTTAATTATCTCGACAATCTTAGAATTGAAGCTAAGTTTGATGATTTTTCTGTCATCGCTGACCAACCGATTCGCTATAAAGGTGACGGTTCTGCCCCTGGGCCTTTTGATTACTTTTTAGCGTCATCAGCACTTTGCGCAGCATACTTTGTTAAGGTTTATTGTAGTTCACGTGATATTCCCACTGAAAATATTCGTTTATCTCAGAACAATATTGTTGATCCTGAAGATCGTTATAATCAAATTTTCCAAATCCAAGTAGAGTTACCTGAAAGTATCTCTGAGAAAGATCGCAAAGGTATTGTGCGGTCAATCGATCGGTGTACCGTTAAAAAAGTGGTGCAAAGTGTTCCTGAGTTTAAAGTAGAAATCGTAGAAAGTCTTGAAGACGATGCACAAGCGATGCTTATGGCTAAGTCAGAAGGTGATGCGAATACCTACATTTTAGGTAAAGATTTACCGCTTGAACAAACCATTGCTGATATGACGGGTCTGTTGTCTGATTTAGGAATGAAAATTGAAATCTCTTCTTGGCGCAATATAGTTCCTAACGTTTGGTCACTTCATATTCGTGATGCAGCATCTCCCATGTGTTTTACCAATGGTAAAGGAGCGACTAAAGAAAGTGCACTTTGTTCTGCGCTTGGTGAATTTATTGAGCGACTTAACTGTAACTTTTTTTATAATGATCAATTTTTTGGTACTGACATCGCTAACAGCGATTTTGTGCATTACCCAAATGAAAAGTGGTTCGTTCCAGGCGATAATGATGAACTGCCAAATGATATTTTAGATGATTACTGTTTAGGTATTTATAACCCAGAAGACGAGTTACGTGGCTCTAATCTTATAGATACCAATTCAGGTATGGCTGAACGAGGTATTTGTTCAATTCCTTATATACGCCATTCTGATGGTGAAACTGTATATTTCCCTTCAAATTTAATTGAAAATTTATTCTTAAGTAATGGCATGAGTGCAGGTAATAATTTGCCGGAAGCACAAGTACAGTGTTTATCAGAAATTTTTGAACGCGCCGTTAAAAAGCAAATTATTGCAGAAGAAATAGTTTTACCTGATGTGCCTAAAGACGTTATTGCAAAATACCCAAGTATCTTAGCCGGTATTGAAGGACTAGAAGCACAAGGCTTTCCTGTTGTTGTTAAAGATGCTTCGTTAGGTGGTCAATTTCCTGTTATGTGTGTCACCTTAATGAACCCTAAAACGGGTGGGGTTTTTGCCTCATTTGGTGCGCATCCTAGTTTTGAAGTTGCTCTTGAAAGAAGTTTAACTGAACTGTTACAAGGTAGAAGCTTTGAAGGTTTGAACGATGTACCTAAGCCTACTTTTAACAGTATGGCAGTAACAGAACCTGAGAATTTCGTTGACCATTTTATTGACTCAACAGGTGTTGTTTCTTGGCGTTTCTTCAGTGCTAAGCACGATTATGAATTTGTTGATTGGGATTTTTCAGGTACTAATGAAGAAGAAAATGCTGTCTTGATGAATATTTTAAAAGACCTTGGCAAAGAAGTATATATAGCCGAATTTAATCAGCTGGGTGCTACGGCTTGTCGTATTCTTGTACCTGATTATTCCGAAGTATATCCCGTTGAAGATCTTATTTGGGACAATACTAATAAATCTCTAGATTACCGTGAAGACATTTTAAACCTTCATCGTTTAGATGAAGATGCTTTAGTCGCTTTAGTTGAGCGTTTAGAAGATAGCCAACAAGATAATTACATTGATATCAAAACCTTAATTGGTATTGAGTTTGATGAAAATACCGTTTGGGGTCAATTAACTATTCTAGAGTTAAAGATCCTGAGTTACCTCGCGTTGGGGGCTTTAGAAGATGCTATTGAGTTAGTTGGTGAATTTTTACAATATAACGACAATACGGTTGAGCGTGGTTTATTTTATCAAGCAATTCATGCTGTGCTAGAAGTTACGCTTGACGAAGAAATGGAACTTGAAGACTATATGGGGAACTTCAACAGAATGTTTGGTGACGAAAACATGAAACAAGTTGTTGGTTCGGTATTTGGCGAAGTCAGATTTTATGGTTTAACCCCAACAAGCATGAAGCTCGAAGGTTTAGATAAACATTTAAGGTTGATCGAAAGCTATAAAAAATTGCATCAAGCACGTAAGGTTGCTGCTGAAAAATAGATAATCTAGCTAATGAAAAAAGCCAATGTTTACTTGAATATTGGCTTTTTTTGTTTCAGTCTCACAGGTTAATTATGATTTTATAATTAACGTTATAATATTTTTACTTTTCAACTCACCTAAGAATTTCTTTTGAAAATAAAGATACGTGTTTTTTTTGAGGTGACAATTTAATAACTTCTCTGCTTTCACTCTGTTTTTTTGTAACGGTTACTTCCATTATTTTCTCCGCTTGAGATACTCCAAAAAGATCTACTCCGAATTGAAGTTCACTAATTTGAGAACCTAACGTATAACGTCCCATAACAATTAACTGTGATGATGGCGTTTGAAGAGAATGGTGGGAAGTTACTGGTGCTAACATCATTCCTTGTAGAGCGATTTTTCCACCTTTATCACTCAGTGTTATTTTTTCATGTACTGTGCTGGCGATACTCGGACGGTGGCGTGAAAACTCTTCGTTAGATAGCTTACCGTCATTATCATCATCAACATTTTTAAATGCGGTAACGGGTAATGAAATCACCATGAAGACTCCGTCATCGACAATATTTAATGAACCATGTTGAGCAACCATAACATGTGCGTAAGATATTTGAGGACATACAAGGTTAACTAACAATAAAGCAGATGTGCACATTAAGCTTTGTAGCGTTTTCATCAGTTCATTTTCCTAAAGGGGTAATGTGTTCATTAACGTGATATTCGAATATTACAATTAATGGTGACTCTAATTAACACGATAAGAGTCACCATTAGTTATTGAATTTTTATTTTATTTTCTATTCTACTTCACCTCTAACGCAACGTTGAAGGTAAGGATATGTGTCAGTTGCATAATAATGGTAAATGCCTTCAGGGAATTCAGGCGTTACGCCAACTCGACCGTTACATTCATCTAAATCACCAGAGCCTGCGACATACTCCCAATCTTGAGCAAAAGTGCCCAATTCATATATAGAGGTAGAAGGTCTAGAACTACTCACTTCACTCACCAGTTGGTAACTCCCTGTCATTGACGCTAGTGCAGATGTTGAATCGCTTGCAATGCTATAACCATAACGGGCATAAATAGGAAAACCATCAGCAGCCCATCCAATAATCGTCATGGTAGCGTTATTGCCACCTTGTTTAGTAATGAATCCCTCAGGCATTCCATGGTAATGATATGACCCACCGGGCTGAACATGTGCGTTATTATCATCAGTGCCAAAATTAAAGCTAGAATGACCTAACGCTTCGATACTCCAGTTACCACTGTTGTCAATTAAGCTACAGTTATTTCCTGAATCATCGCAACTTCCGGCTGTACTTACATCTATTTTTACACCATTGAGTACATAACCTACTGGGCCTGTAGGACCACGTAAAGTTGTAGAAGTTGTTGTCTCAATAGGTAATAAAGTATAGTTTGCGTCAACAGTTTGTTCTGCAATTGTGTTGGGGTTATTTGCGTTTGGGAACTCACCAACTTCATGGTCTGGAATTCCATTCGCACTTAACAAACGTTCTCCGTCCGTACAACTCCACTGTGACATGCTGTCATCAAGTACATAGATTGAATCATTGTATTCATTATAATTGTAATCACACAAAACACCTGCTGTAGAGCCTGAAGCAACTTCTGAAACGGTAATCTGGACAGTATCAACGTCACTGTTCAAAAAGCTATCATCAACCGTAAGGTTTACCACATAGGTGCCAACAACATCAGCTGTGAACATCGGCGAAACTACTGTTTCGCTAGATAACGTAGATAGACTTCCTGCAGGTATTGAAGAAAAGCTCCATGAATAACTGATTTCATTACCGTCAGCATCAGTACTCAGTTCGCCTGTAAGGGTAACAACTTCATTGAGGAATACTACTTGGTCGCTACCAGCATTGGCTATTAGGGCAATATTTCCCGATGTTGCATTTTTAACGAGAATGTTAATTGTATCGCTGGCGGTACCACCATCGTTATCAGTCACAGTAAGCGTGAATGTTAATGTTTCATCTTCCGACAGGGTTGGAGCAGTGAAGCTTGCATTAACAGCCGTGTGGTCAATAATTGTTACAGAAGAACCACTATTTTGCTGCCATAGATAACTGGTAACTGTTCCATCTGAATCACTTGCAGTGCCTGACAAATTTACGAGCGTTTCTTCATTTACCGTCTGTTCAACTCCTGCTTCAACGGTGGGAGCTATATTAACAGTATCGGTACTGGCACTATCACTTCCACCACAAGCAGCTAACGAACAAATTAATGTTAAACTCATTAATACTGAAGTAGCATTGCCAAAAGAATTAATTGCATCTGTCATTGTTCAGTTCCTTTTAAAAATATTTCTAGTCTGTCGTTATGATAAAAAATCAATGTGCATAAAATATGAAAGTATAATTAATATTAATGATTAAATGACCAATGAAAAATTTGAAAATAACATTCCAAGCATGCTTTATTATGCAGTGGTATTTATAATTGAATCAGATTCTTCAATATCAAACTTTTCAAAAACTTGTGCCAATATTGATTGTTTGTCTTCATCACTAAGGCTATCGCTATTACTTGCTGCTAATTTTTCTTCAAGAAGCTCGGCTAAGTATTCAACCATTGATGATATTTCGTCGGAACTCTGTTTTGGCGGAGGAGGCGGCGGTCTGTTGCCTTCTTCTGAAACATTGGCGAGTTCACCTATCGTTTTAGCATCAAAACCTGCATCAGCAACCGCTTTTTCAAGCGCTAAACCTGGCTGAATTCCTGCTTCAGAGAACGCTTCTACAATACTTAACGCATCAGCTTCAGTTAAATTATCAACATCAAATTCAGATAATGTGTCAGAGATCACTGATTGCTGATCACTTGTTAAATTTTGTTCTGTTCTAGGAGGAGGTGGCATAGAAGCGCCAGAATTAATTGAGTTAATCATTATCTTTTTCCTTTTTTTTTAGGTGGTTTGTGATCATTAAATTCTGCTTTAGTGATAACACCATTATCATCGTTGTCTATTTGAGAAAATATTTTTTGGTAGCCTTCTCTAGGTTCTTGTTGAGAAGAAAATTCGTCAAAATCAATATCTCCATCATTATTAATATCAATAGCTGAGAATAGTGGGCGAGGAGGAGGCCCTTCTTTAGATTTTTGGGGATTTTTTGCGTTTACGTGAATTATGCCTACACATAATAATGTAACCGTGATTATTACCTTTGACTTCATGTTCATGTGTAACTCCTGTTGTCTAATTTTGATTCCTAAGCAAGGTTAACAAGAGAAATTGCAAATAATGTGCAAATAAAAAGGAAGATAAAATTATTGGCTATTTAAAATTCATTGAAGCGGCAATCAACCATAGGTACAAGACTGTAAAGTAACTAAAGAGTATTTGAAAAGCATGAGTTAATGATTGTTATTTGGTGTTTATTTATCGATAAGCGATAATTTAAGTTGTTTTTGTTTTATTTTGAGGTATATTCAACTTTTATCATTAGCGGTCGGTTTTTTGAAGGGGGTTGCTCTTCATTTTAATAAGGTTATTAAATATGTATAAAGTTTTTGTTGGGATTATCCTTTTTTCTACATTAGTTGGGTGTAGTGGGCATCTAAGAGAGAGCTCTTTTATCACCCAAGATGAAGCTATTACTGAATATCAAAATCTTGCACTTAATAAATGGCAGTCATCTTTTTCTCAACATAAGTTAACTCCATTAAGTTTAGTAACTGAAGAGGACAATGTGACACTAAAAGGACTATTACTAGATTCCCCTACATCACAGGATATTATTTTTTACATTCAAGGCAACGGTATGAGAGTTTCCGATGGAGGAATATACGCACTTAAAGCGCTAGCTAAGCTTGGTAAAGATATTGTTATTTTTGATCGTAGAGGTTTAGGTGCGAGTAATGGTAAAGCGACAATTTCGAATTTGGGTAATGATTCAATAGAACAATATCGATTTATTAAAGATACCTTAAAAGCAAAATCAATCATTGTTCACGGATATTCACTTGGAAGTTTTATTGCCGGGCATCTTGCCAAAAATGAAATAGTTGATGGGCTGGTTTTACAAGGTTCAGCCACCAATGTTGATGACTGGATTGACAAAAAAACGCCTTGGTACTAAACCTTTTCTAACGATTGAAGTTGATGATGCATTTAACGCGGTTGATAATGAAGTTGTAGTATCAAACTTCTATCGTGGTCCTTTATTAGTTATTGGCGCTGAGAATGACGAACAAGTGCCTGTGGAATTATCGAATGCACTTTATAATGCAAGTAAGTCAGAAAACAAGAAATTGGTAATTGTGGAAGGGGCTGATCATGGTTCTATGCTCGATAAACCAAAAGAAATAGCACTTTATAAAGCATTCCTAAATTCTATATAAAAATGTGAATAAAGCTACTTTTACATATATCTCTAATGGTTGATGTACACGATGAAGTTATAAGTAGAAATTAATGATTAGAGATAAGCCTAATAAGGAAAGGAGTTGGTATTTATGAGTTACTTTCGTTCATTATTGCTCGGAAATATAAACCTCGGTTCTGTTTCTCCCAAGTTCTTTTGCTTTGTAAACGGCATTATCAGCTTGGGTATAAAAATCAGTAAATGAAATTTTATCCTCACATATACTCACACCAATACTGACTTGCAGAGGGGTATTGTTCACTTCGATTTGTGCGATTATTTCATGTAACCTTTTGCAAAATAATAATGTATCTGTTTTATTTGTGTCAGGTAACATGATCAAAAACTCTTCGCCTCCAATACGGGAAACTAGATCTGTTTGTCGACAAAACCCTTTCAACATATGTCCTAATTCTTTTAATACTCTGTCACCTTCTAAATGGCCAAAAGTGTCATTTATTTTTTTAAAATAATCAATATCCAACATTAACAAAGCTACAGACTGATGAGATCTTGTCGTTTGTTCAAGTACTAACGTACTTCGTTTTTTCATTTCTCTTCGATTTAATAACTCGGTTAACTCATCAGTAGAAGCAAGTAATTTCAACTGTTTAGCTTGTTCCTCAAGTGTTTCTCGTGTTTTTATTAATTCTTCGTATAACTTATCTCTTTTAGTTGCGTTAAAAAAGCTCCAGTAAATACAATCATCGTTACTGATATGGGCATTAACGGTAATTGGAATCCGTACGCCTTCAGCATTAAATATTATCAGTTGCATTTCTTCGGAGGTTTTTTCATGTAAAAGAGTAGGAATTAAATAACTCTGAAAAAATATTTTTGACGATTGAGTAAAAATCACATCAGCATTTTTACCAATGAGCTCCCCGGGCTTCCATAATAGCTCAGTGGTAAAATAAGAATTCACATAAGTAATAACTCTTGACGCATTCGTAATGAAAGCACCACAAGGAAAATTGTCGGGTGAATAGTTCACTGCATTATTGAGTGATTTATTGTTGTTTGCCATTGTTACTATTTCGCATACTCAATTATTAAGTCAACAATGTCGTCTGGATGAGTCATGTGCAAGCAATGGCCGTCTGCTTGAATAATTTCAAGTTTACTATCGCGAATGTGTTCATGAATATATTCGCCAACAGAAGTTGCAGCCAGTGCATCATTTTGACTTTGGAAGATCAACGAGGGCTGCGTTATCTCTTTCAAAATATGGCGATAATCAGAAAGAAATGTAGCTTCAGCAAAATTCTTAGCTATAACAGGGTCTGTTGAGCAAAAACTTCCCGAGAGCTCACCGATAAGAACGTTTGAATTATTGCTGCCTATTACCAATGGTGCTAAATAATCAGCCCAGCCGATATAATTTTTATCCATTAGGCTTAATAATTCTAATAAGTCTTCTTTTTCAAAACCACCTAAATATTCAGGAGGAAAATTTAAAAAACACGGTGATGGACAAACCATAATAAGTTTAGAAAATAATTCAGGTTTTTGAGTGGCGGCAATCGCACCAATAATACTACTCACTGAATGTCCAACAAATATGGCATCTGATAATTCTAAGGCTTCACATATTTCCAGAATATCTTCAGCGTACCCTTCAAGTCGGTTATAACGTTTTTTATCGTATTGTGATATATCAGAAGCGCCTGAGCCAACATAGTCAAATAACACAATGGTAAATTGACTTATGAGTGCAGGTGTTAAAAACCGCCACATGTTTTGATCACAACCAAAACCATGAGCAAGAAAAAGTGTTTTGTCACCTGTTCCAATCGTTTTTACATTATTTCTAACCAGTACATCATTTGAGAAAGGCATAAATTTCCTATTACATATAGTGATGAATGACTTAGGTGATGAGGTTTACCATACCCAAGTTAGTACAATGGAGTATAGTTTAGACTATTTACATAAGACATATTAATTAAAAAGGTTAATCTACTCTCTCAGGTTTATTTACTCAGAGAAGCTTCTGAGTATACCGTCATCTAGCCAAGCACTAATATAATTAAGAGCTAACATACTAACATCGTCTTGCTCAGAGGCATCGAGTAAAAATTCACATAAGGCTGAAAAATTTTCTCCAGCAAGTATCATGCGAATTAATATTACCTCTTCTTCTATAAGTGATCGAAATTGAGTAAGGCGTTCTGCATTTCGCCATAATAACCAGTGATTGCTTTTTTGTGTTGCTGGATCTGGAGACGTTTCTTTTTTCAAGGCTTGCCAACTTTCCACACTGTTCCACTCAAAGGAGGTTAATTGTAAACTGGGGTGAAATCGAAAAGTTAATTCTGGCCAATCAGTAGGTGATAAATTTTGTAAATCTTTTTTGCTATAACGACTCGCGTCTTCAGCATCAAATGCATCCAATAATAGTCGTTCAAACTGAGCCATTTCACTAATGATAGGATGTTGACTAAAAGGTAGTTTGTTAGCTAAAAATAATGGTAATTGATTGGCGTAATGTCTAAGTGAAGTATAGTTTGAAGGGGAGTCATGAATATATCCTGAAACCATTTCATCAAATAGGTCGTCGCCCAGATATATTCCCAATACAGGATGATCATTATCAATAACTTCTTTTAAACGTGCTTGATAAGCATTTTTATAGATATTTAGCCGGGTTTTATTACTCACATTTCCTTGCTTAACAATACTCTGTTCAATGATTGCTTCGCCTTTGATGAGATAGCCCATCATTGTTTTTTGTAGACTTGCTAAAGTATTTTTCTCCATGTTAATTAGTCAATACCATAGTTAAGTGTTTCTTTAGCAATTCTTTTTGCAACTTCAAGTTCAGCTAATAAATCGTTTAAAGGAGGGATATTATCATCTCTTTCAATCATTGTGCTTATTATACCAAAACGTTTTAATGCGTCTTTGTATAATGCCCAAACCGGGTCTGCTACCGGATGGTCATGGGTATCAATAACATAATCACCATAATCAGTGTGGCCAGCTAAATGAAATTGACGTACCTTGTCTTTGCTAATGCCATTCAAATAATCTTGTGTTGAAAAGTTATGGTTTCTAGCACTGACATAAATATTATTTATATCAAGTAAAATATTACAACCAGAACGTTTAGCGACTTCGTTTAAAAATTCCCACTCTGTCATTTCAGATTCAACATAAGTGATATAACTGGATACATTCTCCATCAAAATAGGTTGCCCTAAATAATCTTGTACCTCTGATACTCTATCTACAATATGACTGAGTGCTTCGTTGTTATATGGCATGGGTAATAGGTCGTGACTATTAACTTGTTGAGCACCTGTCCAGCATAAATGGTCAGATACCCACTCAGGTTGCAATTCGTTTACTAAAACTTTTAGTTGCTTCAAATAAGTTGTATTTAATGGATCGGTGGAGCCAATAGATAAGGAAACGCCATGCATTACCATAGGGTATGATTCCCGAATAGTATGCAGGTAATGTTTAGGTTTACCGCCATTAACCATGAAATTTTCAGAAACAACTTCAAACCAATCGACAGTTGGCTTGGTATCAATAACCTCTTGGAAGTGATCTGTACGTAAACCTAAACCAAATCCTAAAAAGTGGTCGGGTAAAGGTTTATTCATTGCGGAGGAAATATCTCCTCCGCGTTGTTCTTTTTTATGAACCAATGCTACCACCAATATCGTCACAAGTTTTAGCTGAAAGTGCTACAAAACCATGACCTTTACAAACCGCTTGACCTTTACATGCATTTTCCGCTGTTTTACAGTCATTATGGCCTTTACAAACATTAACATCATTACAATGTTCTAGCTCAGCTGTATTAACTACACCACGCCAATCATCTTTTACTGTACCGCCAACATCGGCACATGTTTTAGTCGACATAGCGACAAAACCATGACCTTTACAAACTGCTTGACCTTTGCATGCGTTTTCTGCTGTTTTGCAATCATTATGGCCATTACATTTATTTACACCGTAGCAATGTGCCATCTCAACAGTATTACTTGCGGTGCTTTTAGGTGAGCTAGTAGTTGCTCCTGCAGAACATCCCATTAAACCAGCTACGGCTAAAGCTACTGCAGCTCCTTGAAATTTTGCTTTTGTATTTTGTTTCATTGTATTCCCCAAGATTAGTAAAAATGCACATGAATAAAATCATTAAAAAATCACCTGATATTTACTAAAGGATCAAAGTAATCTTTAACAACTGTGCGCTAAAACTATAGACCTAATTGAACACAATAAGCTTTCAAATAATAATTATTGTTGGTCATATTTTCTTTCGTATGTTTTATTTAACCAAAAAACTATCTAATTTAATGAAGGCAGTTTATCAAAATATATTAACCTATTTGTTTTAACTCTTTCTTATATTTATGATTGCTATGAACATAATGTGCCGCACCTTCAGTAATCATTTTTTGGGTTTTTTCATCGAGTTTTTTTATAATTTTTGCTGGCGAACCTAAGACTAAACTACCGTCAGGAATGATCATGTTTTCTGTCACTAAAGCATTGGCGCCCACCAAACAATTTTTGCCAATTTTAGCACCATTTAATACCACAGCATTTATACCTACTAAGCTGCCTTTACCAATGGAACAGCCATGCAACATGACTTTATGACCAATGGTTACGTTTTCTGCAACTTCTATAGGAAAACCTTCATCAACATGCAAAATACATCCATCCTGAATGTTTGAATTTTTCCCTATTTTGACTTCCGCTAAATCAGCTCTTATTACTACATTGAACCAAATGCTGGCATTCTCTTCTAGTACTACATTTCCGATTAAACTAGCGTTTGGTGCTATAAAACAACTTTTTGAAATCTTTGGAGAAAGCTCACCTAGTTGATAAATCATGTGCTGCTACCTGAATATTTATATATTGATTTAATGTAACTAATTAGAGGTTAACATTCATCAACTTTGTGATGCCAAAATATTACTAGAGAGAGGTGTTATAAAGAAAATCAGCTAAATGTAGGATTCCTCTACCTGTTAATCTCCTGTATAATCCCGCTCAATGAATAACAGTCTTAACGCTAATTCTTAGTAATTATTGAATTTGCACTTAAGGCAGTTAAACCAAAATTTATGACGCTGCTCTTTGCTTTTTAAAGATAAATAAAAGCTTCATTAAACGTTTAGAGCAATTTGAGAGAAAGCATGACTGTAGAACAATTCGATCCAAGCACCAGTAATTCAGCCGCAAGTCAAACAACCACGTTAGATATTCCATCTAAAATGATTGAAGAGCAACACCAAGCCGTTGTTACATCACATCCAGAAGCAAATCGCGCTGCAAAGGTAGGTTTCGTAAGTCTTGGCTGTCCAAAAAATTTAGTTGACAGCGAACGCATTCTTACTCAACTTCGCACTGAAGGTTATGACGTAACGAATAGCTACGATGATGCTGAATTAGTGATTGTAAACACTTGTGGGTTTATTGATTCAGCAGTACAAGAGTCATTAGATACCATCGGTGAAGCATTAGCTGCCAATGGTAAGGTTTTGGTTACCGGCTGTTTAGGTGTGAAGAAAGACGAAATTATCGAACTTCATCCAAATGTTTTAGGTGTAACAGGCCCTCATGCATATGACGAAGTATTAACTCAAGTACATAAGCATGTTCCTAAACCTGTGCATAATCCATTTATCGATTTAGTGCCGCCACAAGGGGTTAAATTAACACCTAAGCATTATGCTTATTTGAAAATATCAGAAGGGTGTAATCACCGTTGTACCTTCTGTATCATTCCTTCAATGCGTGGTGATTTAGACTCTCGTCCTGTTGGCGATGTATTAGGGGAAGCTAAACGTTTGGTTGATGCTGGCGTTAAAGAGTTGCTCGTTATTTCTCAAGATACATCTGCTTACGGTGTTGATGTTAAACACAAAACAGATTTTTGGGATGGTATGCCGGTTAAAACTCACATGCAGCAGTTATGTGAAGAATTAGCTAAGCAGGGCGTTTGGATACGCCTCCATTACGTTTATCCATATCCGCATGTAGATAAAATTATTCCGTTAATGGCTGAAGGTAAAATACTACCGTATTTAGATATTCCATTTCAGCATGCTAACAAACGTATCTTAAAGTTAATGAAACGTCCTGGTAGCTCAGACCGAGTATTAGAACGTATTGCCAAATGGCGTGAGATTTGTCCAGAGTTAGTGATTCGTTCAACCTTTATTGTTGGTTTTCCGGGTGAAACAGAAGAAGAATTTGAAGAATTATTAGAATTCTTAGAAGAAGCACAATTAGACCGTGTAGGCTGTTTTAAATATTCACCAGTAGAAGGTGCTACTGCTAATGCTTTACCTGACCATGTTTCAGAAGAAATAATGGAAGAACGCTTACAACGTTTTATGGCAGTACAAGCGAAAATCAGTAGCGATAAATTACAAGCACGCATTGGCCAAGAATATTTGATCCTTGTCGATGAAGTAAGTGCTCTTGGTATTGTTGGGCGTTCTTACATGGATGCACCAGAAGTTGATGGTAAAGTATATTTGTCTGATGATTATGACGCTAAGCCTGGCGATTTATTGTGGGTACAAATTATTCATGCTGACGAACATGATGTTTGGGGCGTTAGAGTAGAAGATTAGTGATATTTTAAACCGTTTATTACACAGACAAAAAAAGCCCAGTTTTAATGAAACTGGGCTTTTTTTCTTTTGCCCATTGTCTACATAATTCATTTATATTTACATCAGCTTACTGAAAGTGGTGAGTAAAATAAAAAGGCATTCTGACTTTGAACTGTCAGTAATATCCGTTACTATTTGGGCGTTATAAACTCATTATTACAGCGTTAATTATATAACGTTGCAAAAAAATAAGTGGAGAAACTATGTTTCAATCGAAATTAAAAACTTTGGTGGTTGCCGTTGCCAGTTTATCAGCAAGCCAAGTAATCGCTAGCGATCAAATGACTATCGATGATATTCCAAACATTGAATATGTTTTACAAAGTGCGGTTAGCCCAAGTGGCGACCATATTGCTTTTACCCGTAAATTAGCGCGTAAACTTTATGTTGATAAAGACGGTGCTAGTTACAGCGAGCTTTACATTACCGACAGTAAAGGAAATGAACGTCCGTTTATCACTGGCAAAGTGAATGTTAAAAGTATTGAATGGTCAGCTGATGGACAGCATGTTTATTTTCTTGGTAAGTTTGATAAAGAGAAGCACACTAAACTATACCGAATTCCATTTATGGGTGGTGAACGCCAAGCGGTTATGGCATTAAAAGATACTTCAATTAGTGCTTACGATATGAGCCCTGATGGTAAGCAGGTTGCGTTACTTGCGATGCCAGCCAAAAAGAAATCAGAGAAAAAGCTGAAAGATTTAGGCTTTAAAGCTGAAGTATATGAATTGGGCTTAGAAAATAAACAGCTTTTCGTTACCGAGTTGGTAGTAAGTGACAAGCCACTTTCTCTAAATGCTGTTGCTATCGACACTTATGTTAGTGATATGAACTGGTCACATGATGCTAAGTCGATGTTAGTGAAAACCCAGCCAACGGCATTAATCGATGATTCATATACGAAGTCGCAATGGCACGTCATGGATATTGCTTCTAGCAAAATTAGCTTGTCTATCGCCACTGAAGGAAAGTTAAACCAAGCTGAATTTTCACATGACAGTGATTATATTGCTATTATTGGCGCTGAAGATAAGCACGATCCAGCCGCTGGTCGTCTATTTATGGTAGATACCGATGACGGTAAAGTCGTTGACTGGTTACCTAACTTTAAAGGCCATGTTTCTGATATTGAATGGAATAAGCAATCAAACCGCTTAAACTTTATCGCTCAAATCGGGACTGAAAGTGTTGTTGCTTCTATTAAGCCAAATAACAATAAATACAAAACCCTTGTTAAAGCCGGTAAATTTATCGCTTCCAACTTAACTGTTTCAAGTTCTGATAAAACTATCGTTCTTAAAGGCAATACGGCTAAGCATCCTAATGAGGTGTTTGTTGTTCGTGGTAGTAAAACGACGAAAGTTACCGATTCTAACCCATGGTTAACCGAAAAGCGTTTTGCTAAACAAGAGTCAATTCAAATAAAAGCGCGTGATGGTGTTGAAGTGGGTGGGGTCTTAGTTTATCCACTTGATTATCAAGCAGGAAAACGTTACCCGCTTATAATGCAAGTACACGGCGGTCCCGAAGCACATGAGAAGAACGGCTGGGTAACGGCTTATTCAAAGCCAGGACAAATGGGGGCTGCTCGAGGTTATGCAGTATTTTACCCCAACTACCGAGGCTCGACAGGTAAAGGCGTAGATTACTCTAAGCTAGGTCAGAATGACTATGCGGGCGCAGAGTTTGATGACTTAGTTGATATGAAAAATCATCTAGTTGAAATTGGCTTAGCAGATGAAAAACGTGTTGGTATTACTGGTGGCTCATATGGTGGTTATGCGTCAGCTTGGGCGGCAACTAAATTAACAGAACATTTCGCTGCTAGTGTTATGTTTGTTGGTATCTCTAATCAGCTATCAAAATTTGGAACTACTGATATTTCGAATGAAATGCACTTGGTACACGCCCGTTCATACCCTTGGGATAAGTGGCAGTATTATTTAGAACGTAGCCCTATCTATTGGGCACATCAGTCTAAAACACCATTATTAATAATGCATGGTAAAGCGGATCCTCGTGTTCACCCAGCACAATCAATGGAAATGTACCGTTATATGAAGGTACAAGGTAATGACGTTCGCTTAGTTTATTATCCAGGAGAAGGTCACGGTAATCGTCGTGCCGCCTCGCAATATGATTACAGCTTGCGTTTAATGCGTTGGATGGATAACTATTTAATTGAAGGCAATAAAGATATGCCAGATTATGAAGTTGATCACAAAGCAAAACTTGATGCTAAGAAAGATAAAGATAAAGAAGAAACAGAGAAATCTGAATAAACTCCTATTATCTTAATGATAAATAAACCCAGCCAATGCTGGGTTTATTGTTTTTGGTAATTAAGATTTCGCTGTATTTAGCGTTAACCTAACAAGGTAGAGCTTTAATATTTTAGGCTAAAACTGAAATACTGAACCACCATGAAAAAGCTAACAAGAGACAAAATATAAATCTAAGGTCTCTCGTGATATGAATTCATCTTTTGAATATTTAATGCCTTTTTAGTTACTCAAGTAGCTTAACAGAGCGCGACCTTTCGAATAGGTAATTCACTTGATACTATTTGAACCTAGTAGCAATTCTAATTGAAAATAGTGAAGCCTCCTGGTAGCTCAGACCAAGTATTAGAGCGACGTTTACAACGTTTTCTGGCAGTACAATCTTGTGTTTAATGGAATTAAAGTGCTCATTTGATAAAATGTCAATTGAATTTAAAACCCCTCGGGGAGTCCTTATTATTAATAATTTATTTTCAATAGTTTAAGCTCTATTGTTGCTTAATATCCCATTAAAACAACTATTGATTCACTAGTAAATTAGCGTATTGTAAACAGATCTAAATTTACTCTATCGGAAGCTTTATGTTGAAAAAAGTTACTCAAGTTATTTTTATGTTCTATTTGTTGCTTACTCTATCCGGCTGCGTTGCTGTTAGTGTTGTCTCTGCTGCAGTAGGAGCCACTACAACCGTTGTTGGTGGAGCTATCGATGTTGTCGACGCAGTTACTCCAGATATTCTTGATGATGAAGACAATGAAGACAATGAAGACAATGAAGACGATAACTAAAACTCAAGTTGCTTGGTTAAATTAAAAATAAACCTAAGACGTTGACCTGTATTTTATTGATTAAGTGCAAGTAATTTCAATTTATTTGCCTTACGCCAATTAACAGTCGAATTTTCATTAATGTATAATGAATAAAAATCGTAATTAACATCCATATCTTTTGTACTGCATAAGAGCAAGGCTATATCTAAACTGAGTGTATGGCTGCCAGCCAATTGAGCTTGTTCAAAAGTGCGTTTAGCATGAATTAAAAAAGTTTCATATTGATTATGAGATTTTGCTAATAACGTTTTAAGGTAAGAATTTTCTGCGTTATCTGTATTAGTACTTTCAACTAATGCTTGTGCTTCCTCTAATCGACCTTCTTCGAGGTATTGTAAAACTAATTGCTTACGGCTCGACTTTGCCACCCAATGATCTGGCGTTAACTGGGTAAATGCTAACACTTGTTTTAAGTGCGGTTCTTTTCCCTGAGGTGTTTTTGCAAAAATAGCATAATGAAATGGCACTTTAGCAAAGTGGTAAATAGGGAGTTTATAGGCAGTCATTTTTCTTTCAGCTTCGCGAAGATAGCTGTATTTATCATTTTCTTGTTTATGCTTATGCGCCATCACTGAAAGGTAGGTGAGTGCATGAAGTTCACGTAATTTGTCACCCGCACTAAACGCCAATTCTGCAGATTTAAGTAAACTAGCTTTAACCGCAGTATAATCATCATACTGATGATCAAGCCAAGACTGTGCATTCCAAGCATCAGCTTGTCTGGCTAAATCATTAATATATTCAAAAGACTTTGTCGCTAATGCTAACTTATTTTCACTTATTTCATAGAGCTCTTTTCTTGTCAATATTGAACTTTGTAATAGATATGCATTGCCTAATTGTTGCCAATCTTTTTGAACATTGGCGTTCTTCGATAACTTTTCAGCTAACACCATTGCTTTATCAAGCTCTTTGGTTTCAATATATATATTAATAAGTTGCCCAAGAATAATACTATCTTTAGGGTATTGTTGATGAGCAATCGACAAACTCGATTTTTTAAATTCAGGTGATTGAGGACTACTCAAAAACTGATAAATAAACGGTTGGCGTAAATGCTGTTGCAATTTTTGAATAAGTGCTTTAGCAGAATCAGCATAAAGCTGTCCTTTCCAATCGGCATGAGGCCCCTTTAATACAAAGTCTATATACACTTTTTTGTTAAAAGTTCGTAATTTTCCTGCTAAAACAAAGGGGTGCTGATCAGATAAATTAGGATACTCAAGCTCAGTAGATGTTAAGAAAGTTGCTGAATCTAAGTGTGTTAACTCAGTAAAATCAAATGTATTGTTATCATGCAATAGCAGATTCGTGGTTGCTTTTTGGTTAATAAACGGAAGATATGCGAGTTTAATAACAGGGTTCAAACGCTCTTCAATTGAGCGTTCCGGCCAGTTAATATAAGCAATAATGAATATAAAAAAACTCATTGTTAATATGTAAGGCCAATTGCCTATTTTTACTGACTTAGCCTGAACAGGTGTTTCTATTACAGGTTCTTCCTGTAAAGGATTTTCAGTTAATAATGCCGGTTTTTCCACGCTAAGTTGCCATTGGTAGCCGCGTTTAGAAAAGGTTTTTATTGCATTATTACCAAACAGAATTCGTAAGTGACTAATATTTTGAAATACGGCTTGTTCAGAAACAATTTTATCTTGCCAAACAGCAGATAAAATATTTTCTTTACTTAAAACGGTATCAATGTTTTCAAGTAATAGCGCTAAAACTTTTGCTTCGTTATGACGAATGGTAATGGGCTCACCATTTTTCATTAGTACTAAACTTACACTGTCAAAGTCGAATTCTTCAATTTTATAACGCATTGTATTTTGTGCTTAAAAATAATAAGTATTTATCCTATTACCTATCTTATCGTATCACTGTTTAAAGGGTTACTGATTTGTTTAGGATAAAGATGAATTGCTGTTTTAAGGCGTTTAAGTGAGCAAGAAATATGTCTAAATGTAAATGCACATTTTACTGACAAAATAACTTACAAATATCTTTTTAACGATAAAAGCAAAGATTCATTGAGGAAAGCGAGCAAAACAGCGACGAAGAGATTATGAAAAAATCTATAAAAAATCTATAACGACAAATTATAGATTTTTTATAAGATTATATTGAGCTGTTTTGTTAAATTTACTCCATTCTATCGTTATGCAAATTCGATGAACCTTAAAACCTAAAATAACAATGTAAAGGAAGTATTCATGAGAAAATTATTATTACCACTTTTAGTTGCAGCGACATTTAGTGCGCCAGCTGTTATCGCTGCTGATTTTTCTGAAAACATCAAACAAGCGATGGCTTCAGATATTCGTACTGATAGAGAAACAAAACGAGATAGAAATAGAAAACCAGTAGAGACATTGAAATTTTTCGGTATCCAAGATGATTGGAAAGTATTAGAAATCGTACCTGGCGGTGGTTGGTACACAAAATTACTTGCGCCTGCACTTCGTGATAATGGTCAGTTTTATTTAAGCCTTGGCACAGAAAGACTTAAAACGTCGCTATTAACCAAAAAGCCATTTGATAAAGTGAAGTTGGTGGGTAGTGAAGGCTTTGACTTTAAAAACCTTAACTTTGAAGTTAACGATCTCGATGCTGTACTAACTTTCCGTAATTATCATAACTTTGATGAATCTGAGCGCGCCAGTACTAATAAAGCTGCTTTTAAAGCTTTAAAACCAGGCGGTGTCTATGGTGTTGTCGATCATACGCGTCGACATATGCAGAAGAAAAATGATGAGAATGGTCGTCGCTTTGATCCCGTGTTAGCAATCAAAGAAATTCAACAAGCCGGTTTTGTTTTAGTCGACTATTCAAATATACATTACAAAGCAGACGATGAATTACGTTTTGAAGTCGGTCGTAAAACCGTACAAGGAAACTCAGATCGCTTTACTTTATTGTTTAAAAAACCAGAGTAAGAATTCTTTTAGTTGATCTCAGGTCTATTGATGGGGAATGAAAACTTCCCATCAACATATTAAATATGAATCAAGCTCTGTTATATAAAGGGGAGTAAATGGAACATTGCAAGCAACACTGGATGCTTAATACGCCAATTTTTAAGCTTATATTGTCATGTTCTTTACCTATTCTACCTGCTGTTTTTTTATTAAGTGCTTATGACTTATTTGAAACAGGGCTTATTGCAAGGCTTTGTTCAACTCACCTTGCTGCATTAAGCTTTAGTGCGCCCATTACTACCGCGATGACAGGCGTAGCCATTGCATTATCTATTGCGACAAATAGTTGGATTTGTCGAATTAAATCAAATGTTAACCCTAATAGTTGTATCACTGATAAAAATGAACTAAAAAGTAACGTTGTAAGAGCACTTGTTTTAGCGGCAACGTTAACTGCTATACTTGCGATGTTATTGTATTTCATCTCACCCACATTTTACGAATTACTCGGTACACAATCTTCGTCTGAACCTGCTATAGAACTTGGTATGACATCTTTGGTCACAACCTATACCGAAATTAGATTAATTGGCTGGATCCCGTTAATACTGGTGTGGCAAATTAATGGCATATTACGTAGCTTTGGCCACATAAAACAAGCAAGCATACTGCTTGTCACTTGGATGATAACTAAATCAGTTTTAAGTTATAGCTTAATTGGCGATGGAAAGTGTTCTCAACTTTTAGAGACGGGTATTATTGGAGCGGGTTATGCTCACTTAATTTCCGATACCTTATTTTCACTTATTTCCTTAGGAATTATTATTAGAGCTCTGGGCATCGACAAGCATCAAATTGTAAAAATGCAGTGGATAGACACATTAAAACAAATGTCAGTTACCGGTTTAAATGCCAGTATACAGCAATTATACCTGCCAATTACAATCGGTATTCTTACCTTCTATATAGCTAGTTTTGCTGAAGATAAAGTCGCATTATTGAGCATTATATTTAGATTAGAAACACTCGGCTTATTTATTCCAATGGTATTTACCGCTTCATTACCCGGACTTATCGCCGCGAATTGGTGGGCAGGAAAAATTGACAGAGTGAAAGCATTAATCATTCAAGGGGTTATTATTATAACAGTGACCCAAATAGTCATTGCTTGTGTACTTTATTTTTATGCTGAAACCATTGCGGTAGAAATTAGCCAGAGTGCAAAATTACAACTACATATTGAGCATTACCTGATTTACGTACCGATTAGCTTTATCGGGGCAGGGTGTTCAATGCTGGCGGTATCAAGCTTAAATGCTATTGGGAAATCAGCTAATGCGAGTATTTTAGGTTTTGGTCATAAGGTGATACTGATATTAATTTTTTCAATCATCGGTGCTTGGTACGCATCAATTATCGGTGTTTTTATCGGTATAGCACTGGCTCATATCGTCTCTTTGGTTTTAGTTTCCAGATTATTCATTAAAAAGGTATGGTGGAAAGATGGACAGCAAGCTGACGTACCATACAACTTTTGTGAAATCCGTAACGGCGATTAACGTTGAAGACATTTATCAACCTATTGTATTTATTCTTTAGTACTTGACCAGATACCAGGTTCCGTTTTTCCTTGTATTTCAACGTCATCAAGTGAAAAAGTAGGTTTACTATTAACCTTTAGTTTTTGTCTAAAATCCTGAGTTAAATTTATTACCGTCGGGGTGAGTAGAATAATGGCGTAAATATTCACTATCGTCATTAACCCAAGTGCCATATCAGCTAGCCCCCATACTTCTTTCAATGATGCTGTTGCTCCCCAAAAAACCATCATCAAATAAATACCAGTGTAAATTAGTCGGCCTATTTTATTGTCTAATTTGAATAAATGAAGGTTACTTTCAGCATAAGCGTAATTAGCAACAACTGAGGTAAAAGCAAATAAGGTAATTGCTGCAGCAACAAAGTAATTTCCACCAGTACCAAAATGACTCGTCATGGCATTTTGTGTCATTCTAATGCCTTCCATATCTCCGCTAATATTAATATCAGATAACAAAATTACCACAGCGGTACAGCTACAAAGCACCATAGTGTCTAAAAAGACACCAAGCATTTGCACATAACCTTGTGCAACAGGGTGGTTGGGTACAGGTGATGCACCAGCTGCGGCATGAGGTACACTTCCTGCACCAGCTTCATTTGAATATAAACCTCGCTGAATACCATTCTTAATTGCTGCGCCTAAAGCGCCGGCGCCTGCTTCATTTAGACCAAAGGCTGAGTTAAATATATCTATAAACATTGAGGGCAATAATTCAATATTCATTAAGGTAATAATTACCGCAGTACTGACAAAGGCCAATCCCATAAAAGGAACGATGAGTTCAGCAAATCTAGCTATGCTTCGCATGCCTCCAACTACTATGCTACCTGCGAGTACAGCAATAACTAAACCAGAATAATCGCGAGGAATAGTAAATGTATTATTCAAGGCATCAGCGATAGTATTCGCTTGCATGGCACTAAAAGTTAAACCGTAACCTAGAAACAGACAAAGAGAAAAAAGAATAGCAAGCCACGGTTTATTCAGCCCAGATCGAATATAGTAAGCGGGACCACCTCTGAATTCTTTATGTTCGTCTCGTACTTTATACAGCTGTCCCAATACACTTTCTGCAAAGCCAGTAGCCATACCAAGTAATGCGATCACCCACATCCAAAATATGGCACCACTGCCGCCTAGTGAAATTGCCATGGCGACACCTGCTAAATTACCCGTACCAACTCTGGCAGACAAACCAGTACATAAGGCTTGAAAAGAACTGATCCCCGATTTGTCAGACTGTGTACTGTCTTTCATCACTTTGAACATATATCTGAAGTGGAGTATTTGAATCCAACGTAGCTTAAATGAAAACCAAAACCCGGCAAAAAGTAACAAATAAATCAATATTTGGCCTTCTCCCCACAGTACATTATTAATAGAGTTTACAATTTCATTAATCATTGATTTTCCTTTTACTCTCTAATTTTCATTATAGTACGATGTGTTCTTAAAATTATATGTTTAATGTCTCTTACCAATTGATAATGTTACCTTACCTTCTCGATAAATGAATACCTGCCAGCATACAACGTACTGAACCACCAGCAAGCTCAATTGCTGATACATCAAGTGGCACCAACTTTACCGTTTCTTCTAATAATGATATTTGGTTATTTGTTAGTGCGTTATAGGCGGTAACGGAAAGTGCTAAGATGCGTCCTGAAGATCCCTGCAGTTCAAGTGCATTTCCGCAAAAAGAATTTATTTGTTGTTCAGATAAATAAATGATGCGTTTTCCAGCATTTTCAAAACGCTGAATAATTTCATTACGGCGTTTAGCATTTGTCATCATTTCAAAGCCAGCCAAAACATAATCACTACCAATACACATTAAAACATTGGTGTGGTAAACAGAGATGCCTGCTTTATTTTTCGCATCGAAAACCATAGGTTCAAAATTGAAATGGGCACAAAAACGCTCAAGTATATGCGAGTCACTTCTTTTTGAGCTAGCTGCATAAGCAATTCGTTCAATATGATCTAATACCATAGCACCTGTGCCTTCTAAGTAAATATCGTCATATTCCAAGCCAGAATAATCAAAGACTACTTGTACGCGATATAGTTTCTTCAACAGTTCTATAATGTCACTTCTGCGTTCCTTTCTACGGTTTTTAGCATACATAGGGTATATAGCAATTTGACCACCAGTGTGGGTTGAAAACCAATTATTAGGGAATACTGAATCGGGTGTATCTTCTCCATGATCTTCAAATGTGTGCACCATAACACCTTCAGCTTCTAACAATTTTCCTGCTATAGTCACTTGATCAAAAGCAAGTGATTTAACTTTTTGCTTGTCTACAGGTTCTGTTGATTGAAAGCTGTTGTCTTGCTTTGTTTCTTCGTTAGGGCAAAAGTGATGAGGACGGATCATGACAACTGCATTGGGGGCTTGAGGAAATAAGGACATTGGTTCTCTCTTGTATTTTTTAATTAGCTTTGTAAAAATTGGCCTTAAAGCATTGACCAATAAACATAGTGCTAAATAACTGTACTATTTAATTATCCTCTATATTATCTGTTGAAGATGTGAAACAAAATGGTACTTTGTTGTAACTATTTAATAAATATTTATCATATTGCCTGATTTTATTGTCAAAATGATAATTCGGAGTGTTTTATGGCAATTGACAAAGGTGTTAAGAAACGTGTTTATCTTTATGATTCAGTTGATAAAGAGCTTATTGCCATTCTAAGAACTGATGCGAGAGCTTCAATATCTACTTTAGCAAAACTACTGAACGTTTCTCGTGGTACTGTTCAAAATAGGCTAGACAGGCTTATAGATTCAAATGCTATTCTTGGTTTTACTATTCGAGCCCATGATGAGTTAGAAACGGATGTAGTTAAGGCTATTATGATGATAGAAGTTATTGGAAAATCGACTACTCAAGTAATTAATAAGTTGCGCGGTATTCCGCAACTTGAAAAACTTCATACAACCAATGGCACTTGGGATTTAGTCGCAGAAATTAAAACATCAAGTTTGTTAGAGTTTGATCTCGTATTGCGTGAAGTTAGAACCATTGAAGGTGTGCTTAACAGTGAGACAAGTATTCTTTTAAGTTCTGTTTAACGATTATTGATATAAAAAATATCGATTAAAACTTAAAAAAAGCACTGATTTAATGAAATATTTTCATCTTATCAGTGCTTTTTTGTGTTTTCTCAGATTACAGAAAACAAAATATTTCAGTATCAGTAAATTATTACAAAACTATAATTACACCAATATCTTTCAATAAGTTTTTATTGATTAAGTAGGTGAGTTTAAGAGCATCATTATCGGCTAATGCTATTTCTGTATGTAAATTTTTCCACGTCTTTTTTGCCTTTATCAACAGAGGAGTATCTCCAATCATAGGATGATCCATCGCAAAAGTAACATCATTAGCAAATAATGAAACAAGTTGACCGTTGTCGATAATATCTTGAGTATCACTTCGGTTAGGATAAAGAACATCGCCATCAGCTTTACGAATTTTAGGGTTGAGTGAAGGTGTAAAGCTTGTACCTCTTACGTCGATAATAATACCCGAAATATCATGTGTTTGAACATCATTAACATTCGTTGCTTTTACACCATTTTCAAGATCAGAAATGCGCTTGCTTAGCTGGCTTAATTGGTCACTAATTTGCTGATTAGAAACTGTCGGATAGCTAGCAGCATGAGCTGTGCCAATCCAAAGAGACCATAAGTTTGGAAGAATACTCGCGGACACTTCTTCTTGATATAAGTCTTGATAAATAGACTTTGATATTTTGCCTCTTAGAGGCGCTTCCAATACTACTTTACAAGAACCGTCTATACGATTATCTCTACTTTTTATGATAGCGCCTTTAACGGTTCCCTCAACTGATGATTTTACTTCGTCACTGGATAACATGTAATTACTAACCAATGTTGTTGCCGTTACTCTAACACCTTGGTACGACTCTAATAAATTTCTTTGTGCGTCAACTTTTGCTGCTCGACAAGCAAGGTAAGGAGCTATATTAGCTTTCTTTCCTTCACCTGCGATACCATAACCTATGGCTGAAACTGTTGCTTTAGTCCAATTTATTTCACCAGTATTCCCAACAAGTTCAGTGTACTGACCATCTTCTGCATTGGCCGTTAATGAACACAAGGTGATAATGATAATGCTTAGTGATTTGTTCATTTTATTATCTCAAATTTAAGTTATTAGTTAGTTTCTAATGCACCAAGCATTGGCATTTTAGTGCTTTTATCAAAAATCACATCCTTTGCTACAACAGGGAATGCGGATGAATTTTGAATATGAAAAGGTTGATTATTGGTGAAATTACATTTATCAAGTGCTAAACGAGAACGACCAGATAATACAATTGCACTAGTAGAACTACCGTTTAGCAGGCAATTTTTTATTTTTACGTTAGCGCGACCATTGATTGTTAATGCAGAGTACTTAGCATTATCAGAGTATAAATGGTTAAAGTGAGGTGACCCTGATTTTATCTCTATACCCACACCTGAATTTTTTAGGTGAAGCCCATTAATTTCAATCGTTTTACTGCTGTCTAAAGTTAAGAATTTTTTTGAAGGTGATTGTACCGATTCACTTTCAAAAATAATGCTTTTAGGTAATTGTTTTGTATTACCCCATAAATAAGCTAAGCCTTGAACCGTAATCCCTGCACCTTGTTTAAATTTGACTTTAACTTCAGGTTCAATGATCAAAGTAGAGCCTTCAGTAAACACTGTATTAGCAGCTACGATATAAGGGCTATTTTCTTTACTTAAAATATTAATACCCTGATATGAACCCGATAGCGTACTACTCAGTATTGAAGTTTCAGCTAATTTAATAGGGTATGCTTTTGCTGAAGCTACTGTTTTTGCACTTTCATTTTCTGCCTTATCCAGCGCAATAACCGCAAATTCTAATGTTTTAAAAGCTTCAAAATCACCATTGAAAACAATATTAGTGTCTTTAGTTATAGTAGTTTCGGTTAAATTGTTATCAAGTGAAGTCATCAATACTTTATAGTTAACGTGTTCTTGATTATTATTTTTCCACGAAAGCTTTATTTCATCGATAGTTGCAAAATCAACCTTTAATTCACTTACATTTGTCGGTTTCAAATTATCAAAGTTCACTAAACCTGTGGTACTAATCATTTGAGTAATTTGGCCAGTATTATCTATTAATTTCCCTGTGATGATCTTTTGTTCACCGTTCCAACGTTTATCAACAATAATATCTGTTTTATAAATACCCGATTCTTGTTCTTTTAAATCAAATGAGCCAATACCTTCTATATCTAATAAAGCTCTCAAGCCTTTTTGTCCTTTGATACCAACAGTTAAATTGTCATTATATTTTAACCATTTGTTTGCACCATCGTGAATTACCATATCAATCGTTGGTATAGCGGTACCGATATAACCATCAGGTTCAGGAAATTCATTTGCTATAGAACGACCTAATTCATCAGCTGCAGCGAATAAATTTTTATCTTCAAGGTGTTGGGCAGCTAAGGCCGCATTCAGTAATATTCCCCAAATTGTAGTTGAAACACCACCAGCCCTTGAAGTAATGACTTCCTTTTTTTGCCACAAGGTTTTGCCGTCTTTAGATATTAATTCAATATCGACACCTAATTTTATATGGGCATATATACCTGCGTAGAATCTTTCATATTCGACAACTTCACCAACTACAATAGCGTCTACACCAAGAGTTTGTGCTAATTGTTGAGGAGATAATTTATTTTCTGGGTTTTTGAGATCAACCTCTTTTGTATGCACAAGTTGAAAGTTTTTATTAGAAAGATGACTTTGTAATATCTCTCTAAGTACTGAAGAGGCTTCGATAGATTCAGTACTATTAGATAATTGAGCAATAGCAATGACTTTGGGGATGTCACTTATTGCTAATTTATCTTGCTCGCCTGAGGTCATGTTTTCTAAGGTTCTAATCGGGCTGGTAATAGCAATTGTACCCTTGGTGCTGATAGAACAGCTCGTTAGTAACGTTATTGCAATGCCTACACTAAACAATAATTTAATCTTCATGCTGTTCACTCACTTCTCCTTTGTGATTAGGCTTATTTAAATTCCGTGTTGATTTATTATTCGTACACTCTGGAATTTTATTTGACCAACCCTTTTACTTATTGATTATTATTCAAAAATTTAGATAAAAATAATTATCTATGCACTCTACGTTTCTATTTTATAACATTATCATTAATCAGCTTAATGAGTTTATGATATTTTCTGTAATTTTATAAATGAATTTTTATGGCGAAACAACGATCATTACACGACCTTCATCCATCGTTTTAGCAAGGTCTAAATTATTTTTAATAAATAATGCTACATCATCAGAAACAATTAGATCTGAATTTTTTGATTTATAAGTCCCAATTGCTTTCACAACATAAGGAGTGTAACCAATTCGTCTATCGTTAATAGCATCTCGAAGATCTAGATCATATGAAACAGGGCGCTTTCTAATATTATTACTATTGAGCATTTCTTTAGTAGGATAAATTACTTTGCCATCTTGTGTGCGTATTCTCGGTATAGTCGCTAGTTCAAACTGGTCAATACCTTGCGCATCAATTAGCAAGCCTGAAATATTGTTGATGTTTTCAAGGCTATCTATTTTAGCTTCAACATATTGCAAAAGTTCTTTTTTAGGAAGTTTATGTAATTTTGTTTGTATTTCTCGTAATAAAGATACAGTCGTTTCTGCTGCTGGCGGAGTCGCAGCATGTGCTTTACTTATAAATTGCCAGTTTTTTGGAGAAAATAAAGACGTTAATGCTTCTAGATAATATTGATCTGAGAATTTAGCATTTACTGTATTTGATTCTATGAAAATTGAACTATGATCACTGGTCGCATGTTGAGAAATGGATTCAATAAAAGAACCATCCATTTTCACTGCAACAACTACTTGAGCTATTTCATTTTGGTAAATATCTTTGGTGACCAATGCACCTCTAATTAAGGTGTTCAATTTAGTACGAATAATATCTGATGTAGCTTCTAAGTCTAAAACGGTAGTTTCAGAACTCACTTGTACACCAGATATAATTTCTGCCAAATTTCTATATGCATCGACTTGTGCAGCTCTTCGAGCCATCAATCGTTTTTTACGGTTTGGTGTGTTATCTGAAGCAACGCCATAACCACTAGCAAATATAGTACCTTTAGACCAATTAATACCACCCGTATCAGTCCCTTGGATGACATCTTCTGCTAATACGGAAAAACTGCTCAACATGAATGATATTAATGAAGATACGATTAGATATTTTACCATGATTAAATTCCCTTTGTTTCGTTATCAAAATGTATGTATTTAGCTCTACGCTTAACTATTTTTTTGAGATAATTTCGAGTTTCTTCTGCAGGTAAGTTTACAAGTAAATACTGATAAACTTCTTCTGCCGTCATTGTATTGATTATCTTAGCCGCTTTAGATAAGTTTTTTTTACCTGTGAAGGTTTTAGCTAAATTTCCAACACCTGTATTATAACTAGATACAGCACAATAAAAACGTGATTGGGGATCATCAATTTTTCTTAAATATCGACTTTTTAATAATTTAAAATAGGCAGTCCCTAGTTGTAAATTATTCGTTTCATCAAACAAATAATCAGGGGATAATACTTTCTTTTGACCATGCACATAATTATGAGCATCTATTCCAGCAGTTTTTGGAACGAGTTGCATTAAACCAAAAGCTGGAACACGTGAAATTGCTCTTGGATTATAACTAGATTCTGTTTCAATGATGGCTAAAATCACTGAAATATCGACATCATATTTCTTAGAAAATTTCTTTACGTCATCAAAATTATTAGCTAATAACACCTTTTGATAGTTATTTACAAATTTGACCGTCATTTTTAAGACTGAACCTTCAGCGGTTTTTACTAAGTCTAATTTAATTGCTGGTTCTGTATTTTTGAGTGGTTTAGCAACTGAAGCTTTTAAGGTCTCTTGGCTTTGTAATTCATTTTTAACTGTAATAGTCGGGATAATAGGAAGAGGTGGAATAGGTATTATCGCTGGAACGGTAACGATTTCAGGAATTATTGCAGTAGAAGATGGGGGAACTATAGATGCTACACTTTCTTCAGTTGTAATTGGGGTGGTTAATTGTACTGTTTTTTTGACTTCATCTATATTTACTGTTGCCGCTTTCAATAACTCTTTTTTCGGGAGTAATTCCTTTAAAATATTATCATTTTTCAAGGTTTGTAAAGCGGGTTTTATACCTTTTTTACTTAAGTTTTTATTTACTTCTTGAGCAATAATATCCAGTTCATCTATCGATTTCGAGGTTGGAGCCGTTAATTGCTCTGCCATTGCTTCAAGTTCAAGTGTTGCTTTGCCCAAATCGTTATTAGTAACCAGCGTTTCTATAACAAGCTCACCCGCTTGATAATCTACGATTGAACGGGTTTGTAAATTTTTACTATACCCAACCCAGGTACTTTTAGTTGGCAGTTTGACATTACTCGGCCATTTAACTTCGATTTTTTTAGTTATGCCATTAAATGCATCATTTATCGCGTCATTATAAGCATTATATAAACTATCAATTTCGTTGTTTTTTTGTTTGAATTGTTGATCGAGCATTCTGTCTATATCGTCAAAACTTTGCTCTTGCAGATTCTTTGCAACAAGGTTTGAACTAAATAGCAGTAATGTGCTTATTACTGTGAGTGAGAAACTAATTTTTTTCACTGATACTTTCACTTATTAATTTAATCGAATCTCGTTTACTACAAACTTCAGATTCATTGGTTGAACAAATAGCTAAAGTAACTTCGGCAACAAAGGTTCCTTCATCAGGTTTTACTGACTCGTTTAAAATAAAAGCGCCTTTTATTAAGCCTCTCACTCTGGTTGCTATAATATCCTTAGTAACTTCAAAATCTTCAACTGAAGTGCCTGAACTTAGTTGAACACCTTGAACTATTTCTGTTAATTGTCTTTGGGCATCAAGTGATGCTGCGCGTTTAGCCATCATCTTAGCTTGAAAATTACTGATGGTTTTTTCTATGTCTACAGTACCAAAACCTTTCGCTGTAAGTAGACCTTTATGTTCTTCGGCATAAACAGGGAAAAGTGTAAAATTAGTGATCAATAATATAAGTGCAATGTGATTTAATGAGATTTTTCTCATAAATATGTATCCTTTTATAACTTGGCTAAATTTTGCAACATCAAATATAATTAAATTTCAGTTATTATTAATCTTATGCGACAATTGAACAATATGTAAAATAGTGTAATATTTTATTAGAAAGATTTCACTATTCTTTTTTATTGTACTATTTGTGGTTAGATCATTAATTGCAAACGCAAGGGAAATCATGCTTCAAACATTAATTGCAAATGCAAGGGAAATCATGCTTCAAAAATCTATCCTTTTCGGAAAAACGGTGTTTGTATCCTTTTTCATTCTACTTTTAATTTCAGTAAATTCTCACGCTAAAATTGTCACAGCAAAGGGTATTAGTGACATAGTAGAAGGAAAAAAAGCTAAAACTCGATCAATAGCGCTTAACAATGCTAAACGTGCTGCAGTAGAACAAGTTGCAGGAGCTTTTGTTCAATCTCGCTCTACAGTTACCGACTTTGTTATTGCCCAAGACAAAATTTATAGTTCCTCTTCAGGTAATATATCTACTTATACGGTTCTATCTGAAGGTGTAAATGATTTCGGTGCATATGAAGTTGAAATTGAAGCCAATGTTGATGTTCAAGAATTACTCGTTGATATAAAAGAAATTTTAAAAGTTAATGGCTGGAGTCGTAAGCCTCGTATTACTTTAAACGTTAACTCAAATAATGCTAGCCTTGGCAGTAGCTTGAAATCCTTATTTATCACCAAACTAAATCAGAATGGTTTTGAGGTTTTTGATGATTCCAAAAAAGTGAAAACAGGATTTGTATTAGAAATTAATGCTGATTTACAGACCAATAAGAGTGACTATCAAGGGATCAGTATTGCTTCTAATAATTTGTCTCTAGTTACTAATGTAACAAGAACTGATGATGGCCAGGTTATCGCTACTCGGACTCAAAATGCCTCAAAAGCAGGAAGTAATCTAGGGAAAATATCACAGCAACTTTCTAATAAATTAGTAAGGAAAGCTTGGCGAGGTTTAAAAAACGAAATTTTAGAATTTTGGCAAGAAGAACAATATATTGCCCGTTCTATCTACCTAGATGTAAAGCAATTGAACAATTTTGAACAAGCTAAATCTTTTTCTCGTTCATTGAAACAAAGCGTTTCAGGTTTATTAGATGTTGAGTTAATTGAGTTTTCTCAAGAAAAAAGTCAATTTCTACTTAAGTATAAAGGTTGGCCGGAGCAATTGTATGATGAAGTTTTTGCTGGGCCATTAAAATCAGAATATCAACTCGAATTAATTAGTGTTAATGCTAATCATGTTACATTAAGAATAAATTAGGAATAATAATGTTAAATAAAAAAGTACTTGTTCTGTCAGTAGCTTTAGGCGTTTTATCCGCTTGTGGCACAACAGAAAAGAAAATAAGCAGTAATGAATTCAATATTTCACAACAGTTGATGTCGTCTCACAAATATGTCGAAGCAGTAGCCTACTTGGAACAAGCTGTAAAAAATGATCCTGAAAACAAACAATATGCGGCAATGCTCACAGAGGCACGCCAAAAAGCGGTCGTTCAATTAATCACAAAATTGAACAAAACCTTAAATGACGGAGTATTAAACAAGGCTAACCTTGATAGTGCCAACGAAACATTAAATAAGGCAAAGTCTATATTATCTAGACATAGTTCTTATGATGGGGCTGAAACTTTAATTGCGAGTAAGCAAGAAGCGTTACAAGTAAAAGTTAAAGCTCTATATAGAACGGTTGAATCAAATATAGCGAGTCAGGAATGGATAAAAGCAAAGTTTGCGGTGAGTAAATTAACCCAACTCTTTCCTAATTACGAAGATAGTTCTCAACTTAGTCAAAAAATTAAAATTTCAGGTAGTCGCTTTTATTTACAACAAGCTAATGATGCTTACCGTGTAAATGATTTTGTAAGTACATTGGCGTTTGCCCGAAAGGCAATTACCGTTAATAGTAATAATCCTAAAGCTAAGCAATTAATATCATTAACTAACAAAAAAAATAATAAAGAGTTCTTTATTAGCCTTGCTCAGACAGCAGCAGTAAAGTCCGATTGGGCAACAGTTTATAGTGCATGTAAAAAAGTGCTTAGTTATGACTCGAGCAACGCATATTGCGTTGAAGAGATGGAGTCTGCTAAAGACAAATGGACATCAACTCTTATTAGCGAAGCCCGTCAGTTAATGGTTAAAGGTTATTTGGCAAAAAGTATAGCCAGTTTTCAAGAAGCTGAAGTAGTAAATGACGGCAAAGATAACAAAACATTGTCGGCGTTAAAGGCATCATTATCTGATAAAATAGATGTAACCGCAGAAGAGTTAGCTGAGCGAGGGAAATATGGATCTTCTTGGTACTTGTTAAATAGAATCAAAGATTTTAATCCTTATTACCCTGATTTATTTCAAAAAATAAAAGAGATAGAAGACAGCATAACCGTTCGTATTAGAAAACAAATCGCTGTATTTGATTTTAAAAGCCCTTCTTACGGCCAAGATGCCGGTGTTTTAGTCGCAAACAACTTAATTGCAAATTTATTTAATAGCGCATCTAAAGATATTATTATTTTAGAACGTGAAAATTTAAAATCAATTTTAGAAGAAATGAAACTTGGCCAAATTGGTGTTGTATCCGAGTCAAGTGCTCAAGAGATGGGACGATTATATGGTATTGATACAGCTATCATGGGAAGCGTACTTCTTTATAAAGTAGATACTAGTGAATCTATTAGCTCTAAAACAGTTCGATATAGTGTTGGTGAAGAAATTTCAGATAACATCGATTACTTGAATTGGAGAGCAATGAACCCTAAACCTTCAAAAGATGAATTACGATCGGCTCCTCCAGCTAAAATCATGGTTCCTAAATATGAAGAAAAAGAGTATAAAGTGACCAATATGAAGAAAGTTGGTTTCTTTCAACTATCTTTCAAAATAGTTGATTTTGCTACTGGTGCTAATAAGCGCGTTGAAACGATCAAACGTCAAAAGGTAGTTGAAGATAGCTCTAATGAAGGAATTAAAGATGCTAATGTAATATTTGATCCATTAGAAATCTCAACAGACACTGAGTTGTTACAACATATGGCTTCTGAAGTTGTTGAAGAATTATCTCGTGGTGTTTTACAGCCGTTACGAAATCTAGAGAAAAAATATTTTGAAGATGGCGAAGGGCTATATTTACGACGTAAAGAAAACTTAAACGCTGTTGAACAATTCGTGAATGCTATTTTTGATGAAAAATTGAAATCGGTAGTCAACTCACCCATTACAACACAAGCGAATAAATACTTAGAAACTATTATAAATGAACATGCTTTTAGATAAGCTATAGGTTTAAAGTATGAATGTTTTACGACAAAGACTGGTTTTATTAAGTTTTCTATTTTGTTTTAGCCTATCAGCTGTTGCTGGAAGTGTTAATTCAATTGCGCTATTTAACTTAAGACCTATAAGTATGGATGCTATTGGTGCCGATGCGGATTTACTTTATTCTCTAGAAGTAGAGTTAGGGAAGTCTTCGGAAATATCAGTACTTTCTCGACGAGATATTGAAGCGGTATTACACCGAATTGGTGGAGCACAAGTTTCTGATACTAATCTAGTTATAGCGTATGGCCAAGAAATGGGCGTTAGCTTCATTTTAACGGGTGATGTCGATAAATTGGGCAGCTCGATGAAGGTGAATATTAACTTGATTGATATCATTGGAGGTCGAGTCGTTAATACTTGGCAAGAAAGTTATACCGGACGTGGTGATGTATTACAACGTGCAACAACATTAGCTGAAGATATTAAAAACTCTATTTTCTCTGCAGCAGAAGATAATTTGAGTAATGTATCTTCTGCTTCAATGGAAGATGAAATTGAGCACTTTAAAAGTATCTCCGCAATTGCTAAAGACTCCGGCGTGTTTCTTAGTTGGGCTATTAACGAAGGTGTACCTGTTTTTTATACGAATGTTTATCGTGGCAAGTCAGCAGATGGCTTGTTTGAATTTGTGACCAGTGTTGAAGAAACTCAATACCAAGACAATGCCCAAGGCGAATTATTCTATCGATTAGATCTAGTTTTAGATAATGGAAACGAGATCAAAGGGAAACAAATTGTCAGTGCTAAGGCAACTGGTAATATCGTTGATGATAATTTATTACCACCCATTATTTTAGGTTCGGATAATTTATTACATGGTATTAAAATTAACTTGGTACCACAGCTCAATAATAAGGGCGTGGTGGGTTATAATTTTTATCAAAGAGTAAATGACCAGCAATGGAAGAAAGTTCATTCAATTGCCAAAACTAATCAGTTAAATTATTCACAAGTACTTAATAAGAACTTTGCTGCTAATGCTGGTTACCAAATTTATGTTTCCGCCTACAGCGAACTTGGTGAAAGTAAACGCTCTGATATATTAACGGTTACAACCCATCCCGCTTTAGTGTTACAAGCTAAAGAAGGTAAGTCTTTGCGAAAAACTGAGCTGTCATGGACACAAGCCAATTTGGGTAATGGCTATAAACTTTACAGAAAAGAAGTAGACAAAACGGATTGGCAATTAGTGTATGAAACTTCTGATATATCTCGGTTGTCTACAATAGATACTCAAGGTTTACAAGATGGTAAACAATATCAATATAGCGTTACAGCTTTTGATGAATTTACTGAAACTACCAAGTCAAACAATGTTTTAGTACGAACTAAAGATCTTCCAAGCCCACCTGAAAACCTGCAGCTTGAATCAAATATGGTCAAAAGTATCAAATTAACTTGGCAGGCCAGTGATGATAACGATGTAAGCGGTTATGTTATATACCGCAAAGCAGGTTCAATGTCCTCTGGCGATCTACTTGTTGAAATTGCTTTTGTTGATGGGTACATGACCAATGAGTTTGTCGATGGATTAGGTGCAACACCTTTGAAAGATGGTGAGAAATACTTTTATGCTATTGCAGCGAGAAACTTATTTGGTAGTACCGGAAATGTTAGCTTTGCAGTAAATGGTGAAACGAAACCATTACCAGAGCCCGTTTATAATTTTCAGGCAGTCGCCCAACAAGATAGTATAAGTCTAACTTGGGAAGCCAATTCAGAGCCTGATATTGATAATTACAGTTTGTATCGTAAATGGAATAATGAAACTTGGAAAAAAATTGCAAATGTCAGTGGCACTAGTTATCTAGATAAAGATCTTAAAGCATATGCTGAAACGTCTTATAAGATATTAGTTACAGATCAAAAGGGTCTAGTAAGCAAGCCATCGGCAATACAACAAGTTGATAGCCCGCTTTCAATAAGCTTATCTGTTGATCAAGAGTTTATGCTTAGAACCATAAGTCTTGCTTGGAATAGTGTTAAACACATAAAGGGCTATAAGCTATACCGTAAAGAAGCTAACAGCAGCAGATGGCAACTCATTCAAAAAAGTATATCTCCTAGGCAAAGTGGATATAGAGATTTTGATAGTAAAAATATGAAAGAAGGTGTTAAGTATGAATATAAATTAAGCGCCTTTGATGAATTTTTAGAAATGCCTGCTTCAAATGTCGTATCAGGAACTACTAAAGCATTACCTGAAGCTCCCCTTAGGATAGTTGCACAGAGTAACCAAGTAAAACAGGTGTCTTTATCATGGGAGTCTACAAATGATCCTGATAATGAAGGATATGTGATTTATAGAAATAATAAGGGTAAATTTGAAGAGATTGAAAAAATATCAAATATATCAAAAACACAATATACCGATGAAGGAAGTTTGTTTACTAGCTTAGAAGATGGTACAAATTATGGCTATAAAATTGCGACATATAATAAGTTTTCAGTAATAGGTCGATTATCTGAAGAGATTGAAGCAAAGACTAAAGCTATTCCTAATACCGTTTTGGGACTGTCAATCGAAGAAGACGTTGGAGGCTTAATGATTTTTTGGCAGCCCTCTAATAGTACTGATATACGTAGCTATCAAGTCTATCGAAGTAATTCTAGTTCATGTAGTGGTGTTCGTAAATTAGCGACTGTTGATAGCTCAAATGATGTTTATTTAGATTCAAGCGTTAAAAGTGGTAAAAGTTATTGTTATCAAATAACTGCTATTGACCGTGATAAGCTAGAAGGTAATCCATCTCAGTCAGTTAGTTTTACTATGCCAATAACCGAGCAAGGAAATTAGATGAAAGCTATACTTTTTACAGCTTTATTTCTTTTCTTAATTCCTTTGGTAAATGCTCAAGAATTTGGCCATTCTAAGCAGTTTTTCAGTACACCTGGTTTCAATAAAATGAAACTGAAATATGAAGAATGTGTATTAGAAAAGGGCATTCAATTTGCCAAAGTGAGTACACCAACTGAAGCAATTACATTTGCTCCTATTGCCTGTAAAAGAGAGATATTAGAAATTAAGCAATTCTTTCTTAATAGTGCATTTAAACCGGATGTTATTACGGCATTAATTGATTCTATAAAAGAAGGCGTAGAAATTGATTTAGTAAACCTAGTTTATAAGGAAAGACTCAAATATTTGAAAGATTAATTAGGTATATATTCGAAAATCTGTGTAAATTTTTACAGTTTTTGAAAACATTTAATTTACTGGGTTTCTGATAAGGCGTCATATAATTAATTATATTGCGCCTTTTTTGTTTGCCCAGCGAAGCTGGCAAACCCGATAGGCTGAAAGATGCCTTATCACCCCGACTAAGGGGAAGATAATCTGAATGGCAAGGGCGTCACTGGCTAACGGTGGGGTCTGAAGGAA
>Ga0233426_10000447_pt1 | contig 44433 bp, 39 predicted proteins | sample SI_118_April2016_6_FD_179875 | JGI IMG/M metagenome (GOLD analysis project Ga0233426, IMG submission 179875) | Seawater microbial communities from Saanich Inlet, British Columbia, Canada - SI_118_April2016_10_MG | ecosystem: Environmental > Aquatic > Marine > Inlet | place: Canada: British... | reverse complement strand
CTATTGCCGCTAAAGAACTTTCTTCAGCCCCCACTTTAAAAATTAGAAAGATTGAGAAGATAAAAACTAAGAAGCGCATCGGCATTACTTTAACTTTTTAATACGTTCAATTTGACTAATAACATCCGTTAATCGAATACCGAATTTATCGTTGACCACGACAACCTCTCCATGCGCAATTAAAGTACCATTAACCAGAACATCAAGCGATTCACCCGCAACTCGATCCAATTCAACAACAGAACCTTGGTTTAGTTGTAATAAATTACGAATACTAATATGGCTTCGACCAACTTCCATCGAAATAGTAACAGGAATATCTAAAATTGCATCGAGCTTGCGTTTTTCTTCACCGGTAATCGGCGCATCTTCTTCAAGCTCTTCTAACTCAACTGTTTCGGCTTCGGCTTTGGCTTCGGCTTGTTCATCCATAGCCTCATCCCACATACCTAAATCATCATTATCACTCATGCCATTGGCCTCAAATTTATTTTACTTATTGCTTCATTTTTAATAAAATTATTAATAATCAAAATCATCTTCTAAAAGGTGTAGCTCTGCATCGCTATCTAAACGCTTGCCACCTTTCGTTAATATGGTTAATTCGTTCTTAACTGACTCAGGACGTTTAATTTTCTCAGATATTTTAATCGCGACATTATCTCTACTACGTCCTAGCTTCGCTCTAAACGACGGTAAACCTTCAATTAACACCGTTATATGTTCTGGCATTTCAATCGGAATAATATCGCCTTTCTCTAAATCCATAATTTTTTGTAAAGGGAGATCAACAGAGATAAATTTTGTTGTTAACTCTACAGGTACGTCCATTATTTCATCACGCAATGCTTTAGACCAACGCATGTCAGTGTCTTCTTTGTCACTTTGTACACCTGCATCGAGAAGCTCACGAATGGGCTCAAGCATCGAGTAAGGTAAAGCTACGTGAAAATCACCACCACCACCATCTAGCTCAATATGAAAAGAGCTAATGACAACCACTTCGGTTGGACTCACAATATTTGCCATGGATGGATTCACTTCAGAATCTAAATATTCAAAAGATACATCCATAACCGGAGACCATGCTTCTTTATAATCTTCAAAAATCAACTTTAAGAGCATTTGAATAATACGACGTTCTGTTGGTGTAAATTCACGGCCCTCAATTTTTGCGTGATAACGTCCATCACCACCAAAAAAGTTATCCACCAAAATAAAAACCAATCGAGCTTCCATGGTAATTAGTGCAGTGCCTTTTAATGGTCGAAAACGTACCATATTCAAACTGGTAGGAACAAATAGTGTATGAACATATTCGCCAAATTTTATCATCTGAATACCATTAATTGATACTTCAGCTGTACGTCTCATCATATTGAATAAGCTGATACGCATATGGCGGGCAAAACGCTCGTTAACCATTTCCAATGTGGGCATTCGACCACGAACAATACGATCTTGTGACGAAAAGTCATAATCAGACGTACTCCCTTCTTCTTGGGCAAAGTCCTCAGTTATTTCCTCTTCTTCAACATCATCGACACCATGTAATAGCGCATCAATTTCGTCTTGAGATAATAAATCACTCACTGAATAGTCTCTTTAGTTAAATGCATCGTCTTATCTCATAGCCTTATTGCATTACAAAACCGGTAAATAATACTTTTTCAACAACATTATTGCCTTCAATATCTTTCATCATTTTATGAACTTCAACTAAAGCTTTTTGTTTTAATGAGGTTTTTCCTGCACTGGTTGCTAAGTCATCAGCATTTGACTGAGAAAAAACCGCCAACAACGTACTTTCAATTAATGGCACATGTTTCTTCGCCGCTTCTTCATTATCAGAACCTCTAACTAAGAGCTGAACTCTGATCTCAACAAATCTATCGCGAGCAGCACCGGGAACATTAAAACGAAAGGGCCTTGGCATAGGAACATATAATGCATTACCAATGCTTACAGATACATCTTCGGCTGCTTCACCTTCAGACCCATCGCCAGCAACTGCGCTATCAAGCTCAGCGTCAAGTTGCGCTTGAGAAACATCATCACCACCCATAAAAAAGAATGCAGCACCACCGCCAATAGCCAAAATAACAACAGCTGCAATGATTATGATCATTTTTTTTCTTTTGCCTTTTCCGTCTAACTCTAACTCTTTACCTTCGCCTTTTTCATCAGCCATTATGAAGCCTTAACTATCTATTTATATGTGAAGTTTACTTTAACTCAACTATATCGTTGAATCGTCAGCTAGCCAATGAGTTTTGTCATTTATGCATAGTAATCTACACCAGTTGACGAACCTTTGACCAAATTTAGTGTTTGGGTCCCACTTAACGCTGATAATTCATTCTCTGCAATATCACCCTCACCAGATTGTTGGTGATCATCAGCGAGAGCCTCGTTGTCATTTTGTTTATTTTCCTGTTCAACATTGGCATCTCCAACATCAACACCACTTTCAGCTAACATTTCTTTTAAGCGGCCTAAATTTTGGTCAAAAGCTTCTTTAGCTTGCTGGTTTTGAACAGTAAAGCTTACAACCGCTTGTTCATTTTGAAGGTTTATCTTAACGTTTACATTACCTAATTCTTGAGGGTCAAGACGAATTTCAATTTGTTGGAGCTTCTGATTCATCATGACCATAACTTTATCTTTTAACTCGTTAGTAAAGTCTTTACGATAAACAGATAAAGCCTCATTTTGTAACGAAGTAACTTGTTTTGCATTCGACACTGATTGTGCTGTAGATTGCACTTGGTCACCTGTCAATTTGGTGATCATCTCTTCTGCGGAAACAGCCGATTTTGTTGCTTCATTAACCTGATGATTGTCTCTATTGAGTGTACTTTCAATACTGGTAGTTACCAATTTTTTATCGAATAGTTCGCTAAAAGGTTTCTCTTTACCTTGGGGTTCATTGTTCACTAACTTTTCAGCATTAGATAAAATTTGTGCTTGTTTCTGATTTTGTTGAGCAAGCGATTGTTCTTTAGATTGCTCTTTAAATTGCTCGCCAGTATTTGAAGTTTGCGTTTCAAGTACTTTATGAGTTGCCTGATTAATCACCCTACTTTGATTTTGAGTATTTTCCAGCGCTTGTTTTTCTCCTGAAACACTAACACCTGCAAAAGCGACTTTATCTGTATTTACATTATTCGTATCAATACTCGTATCAACTTTACTCAATACATTTTCATTTTGCGACTTTGATAGAAACTCGGAACCTGCAATTTTGTTAGTTACTGAATTATCAGTTTTTGCATTATTCTGAGTACTTTTATCAAGTGTTACAGGTTTATCTTGGTTTCCGATAAGACCAGCCTTAATTTTTTCCAACTCAGATTCAGTCGTTGTACTTTCCATATCTACGGTTAAGGCTTCAAGTTCACTTGTTAACATCTGCTGTTTGCTATCGTTACCTATTTTGTCAACAACACGCTCAATTCTATTAGCCATTTCCGATTGATTTTCTTTATTTTTTTGATTTAACTGCACTATTTTAGAATCTGTAACCTTGATTGATGAAGGCTCATCAGCCTCTGAATTTTTAGCATTTGTAGACTTAATTGAAGTAGCCTCACCATCCCCAGAATTTTTACCAATCAACACAGATAAATCTAATTTATTTTCACCTTTAATTGGTCCTTCTACCTCAACTGTAGGTTTACCTTTAGGTTCAATGTTTGCTGTTAGTGCTTGATTGGTTGCTTCAGTAGAGGGCTTCACCGGTTCTATTATCGGCCTATCAACTTTTATGTTTCCTAATTTATCATCAGGAGTCACTATTTTATTATCAGTACTATCTAATTCTTTCTTATTTCCACCAAGTACTTGCTTTAATAATGCATCTAATTCAGTTTTTTCTGAAACTTTATGATCAACATTTTCTACCGATATTTTTTTATGGTCAATTGGCGTTTCTTTGCTAACACCTTTAACATCATCAGTTAATATTTTATCAGAAGCTGATAAAAGCGACATGAGCTGTTGTGTACTATCTTCTATTTTATTAGCGGGTGAAGTGGCATTATTAACATCGATTAACACTACATCTGTTTTCTCAGTAGATTTTTTTTGAGCATTATCTGTCTGTACAGTTTTTTTGTTAGTGTCTTTATCGCTAGAACGTGATTGTTCGATTTCTTCTTTAGTTACTTCATTTTCAACTTCTGTTCCAGTTTCATTTTGTGGAGACTGAACCTCGAGCGATGGCGTTTTTTCTTGAATATTTTCTTTTTCAGGCTGCACTGAAGTATCAAGTTTCGATTTATTGCCACTTGTCTCATGTTTCTTGCCGCTTTCTTGAGTTTGCTGGCTTTTATAGTGCTGTTCGATTACTTGAGAAAAATCTTTATTTGAATTTTTGGATGAGTTTGTTGCTCCTGATTGAACAGAGCTAAAATCGTTACTTGGCGCTATATCTATGGCTATTGTATTAACTTGCGGCATAGTAAACCCTTTTATTTAAATGGTGCGTTCCAGCTATATATGCAATTATTCTATTGTCGATTTATAGCTGATTGATACTCTAATACTTAAAACAAAGCAAATATTGTTCCAATAAAGTAGGAAGCTATAAGAAGTCTATTATGAGAGCATCCTTCTTCGAACAAATTGTTGAGTGGCGATTTCATCAAACATTTTTTGCTCTTGCTTATTGGCTATAATTTCAAGTGCATTTCTTTTTTTATCGAGAAGTAACTCCACTGCCTGTATTTTTTGTCGCTGTGCAAGCCACTCTTTTTTTCTTTTTTCGACCATTGATTTACATTGCATAAGCGCAATATCAACTTGCTCTGCAGCATTATCGAGTTTGGCAATAAAGGCATGAAAATGGCTAAACGTAGCGCTATCGATACCGACTAATGAACGTGAATTTAGCCGTTTCATATACTCAAGACGATAATCTGTGACACTTTTTAATCGTTCAATATTTTGTTGATACTCAAATTCAGCAGTCTGTAATGCTTGGGATGCACTTTTCTCTTTATCTTGTTCATAACGACGTAAGGTATTAAGTTGCTTCAATGGCATAAGTTACTCCTAAGTGCGTTTGAGCTGTCGAATTGTTTATCGTAAATTTTTTTAATGGCTAAATGTTGAAACATTTTACTGCCCCTGCGCGGTTTGAGCATGCGCTTGTGCAGCAGAAAATATTTCTTGGAGTTGCGTTAAGCTTTGATCATAAGGAATCACTTCTAACATTTTCTGTTGTAAGAAAAACTTAATAACTGGCATTAAATCAATTGATTGATCAATACGAGGATCATTACCACGGCTGTATGCTCCAATTGCAATTAAATCTTTGTTTTGCTCATATAATGAATAAACTTGCTTTAATTGCCTAGCAAGTTGTTGATGTTCTTCACTAGTCACCATAGGCATAACACGACTTATTGATCCTTCAATATCAACAGCAGGATAATGCCCTGAATCAGCCAATGAGCGTGATAAAACAATATGTCCATCTAAGATTGCGCGAGAAGCATCGGCAATAGGATCTTGTAAATCGTCTCCCTCAGTTAATACAGTGAAAAAAGCCGTAATAGAGCCCTGCCCTTCTCCACCATTTCCTGCTCGTTCGACAAGTTGTGGTAACTTTGAAAATACCGAAGGTGGGTAACCTTTTGTTGCAGGAGGCTCACCAACTGCCAGCGCTATCTCACGCTGCGCTTGTGCATAACGAGTAAGGGAGTCGACCAAAAGTAGAACGTTCAATCCTTGGTCACGAAAATATTCAGCAATCTGAACAGAGGTTTCACAACCCTTCAAACGCATTAATGGTGAATTATCGGCAGGTGCAGCAACAACCACTGATCGTGCACGCCCTTCCTTTCCTAAAATCTCTTCGATGAATTCTTTAACTTCTCGGCCACGTTCGCCAATTAAACCAACAACAATAACATCTGCAGTAGTACCTCGTGTCATCATGCCTAACAAAACACTTTTACCAACACCAGAACCGGCAAATAACCCCATACGCTGACCAATTCCAACCGTCAAAAAACTGTTGATTGCACGTACACCTACATCAAGAGGTTCTGTAATTGCTCGTCTAGATAGCGGATTAATGGGCTTATTATTGACTTGATAATTATCTGAACTTTTAATTGGACCTTTACCATCAAGAGGTTTACCAACACCGTCAACGACACGACCAAGTAAATCCATTGAGAAAGGTAAACGTGCTTTAGTAGCTAGAGGAACAACGCGTGCACCTGGTAAAACACCTTGCAAACTCTGCTCTGGCATTAGGAATGTTATTTCTTTTGAGAACCCCACAATTTCGGCAATTAAATCACCCTGTGCAGTTTCGACTAAGCATTGACTTCCTACTGCGGCTTTCACACCAACAGCTTCTAGTGTTAAACCCACAACTCTAACTAAACGGCCAGCGACAGAAACTTTATGCGCATGCACAAAGTTTTGACAATTATTTAGTCGTTCATTAAGGCGAGAAACATCAACCATAGCGGTATTTTGACTCTTTTATACAAAGGTTTACTGATGTAAAGCATCTTGCAAAAACGAGTCCAACACTTCTTTTATGCGTGATTTAATACTGAGGTCAATATTAGATGTACTGTTTTCAATTTGACAGCTACCCGGTGCTAGTTGGGGGGCAGCAAGTAAACGCCAACCTTGCTCTTGTATATGTTCGGCGCCAAATTGTTTTTCAACACGTTTGATATCACTTGGATGAAGCAAAATTTGTGTTTGTGCTTCTTGACTTGGTAATGCTTTTATACCCGCAGAAATCGCACCCGCTAATATATCAGGGTTTGTTTGCGCTTCTTGTAAAGTAATGGCTTCAGTAAGTTGCGCAACGAGGTGAATAAGTTGCTGTTCTACGCTTTTTTCCACATTAAGTAATGGTTTATGAAGCTGTTCGGTAAGCGACTGCCATGCTGCAGATTGCTCATCAATACTTTCTTTACCCTCTGCCAAACCTGTTTCAAGACCTTCTTGATGCCCTGATGCAAGACCTTCTTCATGCCCAGACGCTTGTCCTTCCTCATGACCTTTAGCAAAACCTTCTTCTTTACCTTGATTAAAACCTTCATCGAAAGCTGCTTGTCGAATGTTCTCAATATCTTCGGCAGTTAACGGAACGACTTCCTCTTCTAACGAATCTTCTGGTGGTTCAAACCGCCAAGTAGGTTTTCGGCCCATGGCATTGGTCGTTTCATCTTTAGATGTATTTTCAGATTCTACAGAAGGCAATGACCAAACATCTGTCTCTTGTTCTGTATTAGGCTTAATGACATCAGGTATGATTTGATTAAATATTTTCATAATATTTTATAATATTTTATAATTTTATTTCTCAAACGTTCATAGTAAGAGAGATTTAAGTTAAAAATCTCTCTTCACGTTGTTCAGTTTTTTTCATGACAGAGGCTAGGATTAATACTTTTACTTCGTATAATTATCCAGAAGCGTTAATTCATGAGTGATGTTATAGGAACTCATCCCCACCACCAGCACCACCTAAAATAATTTCGCCAGCGTCAGATAAACGTCGAGCAACTGATAGAATTTCTTTTTGTGCGGCTTCCACTTCACTGATACGTACAGGACCCATAGTTTCAAGGTCATCTGCCATCATTTCAGCTGCACGTTTAGACATGTTCGCCATAATTTTTTCTTTCAGTACATCATCAGCACCTTTGATAGCTTTCATAAGGGCGTCTTGCTGCACATCTCTCAATATTGCTTGTATACCACGATCATCAACATCTGCGAGATTTTCAAAGACAAACATTAAGTCTTGAATTTGCTGACTCATTTCTTCGTCGTGCTCGCGAATTGAATCCATCAACATACCTTCTACGTTGGTATCGAGGTAGTTCATAATATCTGCAGCTGCTTTCAAGCCGCCCATTTTCGCAGCTTGTGCTCCAGCTTGGCCCGCAAACTGTTTCTCCATAATTTCATTTAATTCTTGTAGTGCTGCCGGCTGTACTTCTTCAAGGTTTGCAATACGCATCATTAGATCTAGACGTACTTTTTCAGCAAACTGGCTCATTATTTCAGCTGATTGCTCAGGTTCTAAATACGACAATACAATAGTTTGAATTTGGGGATGCTCGTTACGAATGATATTTGCAACTTGCTTAGAGTCCATCCACTTCAATGAATCTAAACCTTTAGCACCACCGCCCATAACAATTTGGTCAATTAAATTGCCAGCTTTGTCTTCACCTAATGCAGCTGTTAATGCTTTTCGAACGAATTCTTCACTTTGGAAACCAATAGTACTGAAATTTTGTATTTCATGAATAAAAAGTTTATGAACTGCGGTGATTTTTTCTTGCGTAAAATCTTCCATCGCAGCCATAACCGTTCCCACTTGTTGAACTTGTTTAGGTTCTAAGTGTTTAAGTATTTGCGCAGCATCTTCTTCAGATAAACTAAGCAATAAAATCGCAGCTTTCTCTGCACCATCAAGTTTGTCAACGTCAAAGCCGCTGGGTGCTGGGGCTAGTTCTTGTATTTCATCACTCATCTTCGTTCAACCAACTTTTAACTACTTGAGAGGAAAGTTCAGGCTCATTAGCAACAAGCGCTCGAACAGCTTTTAGTATATCTTCATCGCGATGTAAGTCTGGTAATTGTAAACTACCATCAGGGGCAAACCCTACCGCTCCGGCGTCAAATTCTGATGTTAACATATCCATCGTTTCATCACCCAAGTCAATATGGCTATCGAGTGATTTGTCACCGTAATCATCCGGTGTTTGATCTGGGTTGATTAAACGTTTAACCATTGGTCTTACAACGGCCAGTATTAATACAATAATAACTAACGCGCCCATACCTAATTTGAAAAATTTCAAAATATCTGTATTTTCATAAAACGGTACTTCAGGTGCAACCTCAATAGCTTCACGTGAAAATGGTAAGGTGACAACTTCTAAAATATCACCGCGTTGTAAATTAAAGCCAATACTGCCCTGTAATAATCGACGAATATTGGACATTTCTTCAACCGTTCGTGGTGATGGTGTTGCAACACCCTCTGCATTCGCTATTGATAAATAATCAAGCGCAACAGAAACACTGACTCTGCGAACAACACCTGCCTGTTGTTTCGTATGGCTTATGGCTTCGTCGAGTTCATAGTTTTTGGTTGACTCACTATGTCTGCGACCCGGTGTTGATTTTTGCTGTGCTCCACCATTTGCATTTTCTGGAATATTTGAATCAAGTGGTGGTTGATTACTTAACGCTCCAGGAATGCCTCCAAGTAATCCGCCAACCGTATTATCTTCAACTTTCATTTCGCTACGTAAAGCGGGTAAATCTGAATTATAACGACGTTGCATTTCTTCACTTGAAGTAAAGTCCATGGTCACATTAACCTGTGCGGTGTAATGCCCTAGGCCTACAACTGGAATTAATATACTATCAATTTTGTTTAAGTATTCATTTTCTCTTTTTTGTTCCATTTCAAATTCTTTGCGTGAACGAGATGAAACTGAACTTTGAGATCCTGAATTGAGTAAGCGACCATTTTGATCAGTAACGGTTACTCGGTTTGGTTCCATTCCTTGTACTGAAGAAGCAATAATATCGACAACTGAATCAACTTCTTCTTCTGATAACATACGGCCTTTGCGCATAGTTAATACAACGGTTCCAGATGGACTACGTGTTCGTTTAGCAAAAATATTTTCACGGGGTATCGCCAGTAATACTTTCGCTCTAGAAATAGCTTTTAATTCTTCAATAGTACGAGCAAGTTGTTGTTCTCGGGAAAATTTAAGACGTTCTGTTTCAAGGCGCTGGCTTACACCAAAACCCATATCTTGCATAATAATTTCACTACCTTCAGAAGGCTCTTCCGATAACCCTTCACGCGCTAATAAAAGCTTAATATCTTGATACTTATCACTGGGTACTGAAATAGTGTTATTTTCTTGACGGTAAATACCGTTAAAGCCATTGGCATCAAGAAAATCCATTGTTTTGATTAACTGTTCTGTAGGTTGTTTTGCAAGAAATCGGTATTCAGCTTGATTGGCCCACATTATTACAAATACAGCAATGGCTAAACATATTGCTAATGCCATAATAAGGGTGAGCTGTCGTAATAAATCCACATTACCCAAGGCGGAAGCAAAGCCTGACTTTTGCTCTTCAGCTACATTTCCAGTGCCGTCACTTGCCATCAAACCTGTGCCACCATCTGTAGCAACCATTGAGTTATTATCGGTATCAGCCACTTATTTTCTCCACTACCACTTAATTTTTATTACGAAAGTTTTTGTTTTCTTATCTCATCATGGATATTTACTAAACAGGCATACTCATTATTTCTTTGTACGCTTCAACAAACTTGTTACGTATTTGTACGGTCGCATCAAAGGCAATACCAGCCTTGGAGGAAGCAATCATAGTATCAGCAAGCGTAACGCTTCGGTCGCCCATTTCAAAAGCTATCTTTTTCGCGCCAGAATCTTTTTGAATATCATTCACATTATTTACGGCATCTTTAAGCATATCGCCAAAATTAGCTGAAGACTTATTTACCGCTGGAGTAGCGTTATCACCCATCGTTAAGTTATTACCCATTTTTTCAAACGAGGTACTTTGAGTTGATGAATTTCCAAGTGACATACTTTGCATTTGTGCGTATAAAGAATTTGTGTTGATGTTCATGGGCTACTCACTTGTGTCAATTTTTTGCTACTAACCACCTAAATAAGGGATTAGTAAACGTTATAACACGATACTGCAAGCATGATGCCAGTGTGAAATAAATGAAAATGAGGGGGACAGGGCTTTAAATAACAAAAACCCAATATTTTAAGAAAAAATATATTGGGCTAATTAGAATGACTGACTTTACGTAAAGCAATGGACAGAAAAGGTAAATTATCTACGGTATTTTTAAGCCGGTATTTGAATACCTGAATCTCGCATTCGTGCTATTTTATAACGTAATGTTCTTGGGCTGATCCCTAACCTTTCAGCCACATCTTTACGACTGCCTCTACACGCAGTGAGTGTATCAAGGATGATCTGGTGTTCTTGTAGCTTAAGTTCATTGCCCAACTTATCTTCAGTATTCGTTTCTAAAGGCATTTCTGTAACAATTTCACTGTCAAAGTTTTCAATTAATAAATCACCTGCATCAATAATATTCTCACTGTGCAATATAATCGCTCTTTGAATAACATTGTCTAACTCTCTGACATTACCTGGCCAATCGTAGCTCGTTATTTTACTTCTGCCCGCTGCAGTGAGTTCTGGAATAGCTTGACCATTCCCCTTACAGACTTGTGCAATTAAATGTTTAGCTAGCGGTACAATATCATCCCGACGCTTGCTCAAGGGTAACCAGGTTAATGGAAAAACATTCAAACGGTAATATAAATCTTCACGAAATATCCCTTCAGATACAGCATCTTTTAAATCTCTATTACTGGTCGCAATAACGCGAACATCTAGCTTAATCGTTTTACGACCACCTAAACGTTCAACTTCTCGTTCTTGCAACACACGTAAAATTTTTGCTTGCAGGCTAAGATCCATTTCAGTTATTTCGTCTAATAAAATGGTGCCACCCTGCGCTTGTTCAAATTTACCGGGACAAGCTTGTATAGCTCCAGTAAATGAACCTTTTTCATAACCAAACAAAGTAGCTTCAAGCATATTTTCGGGAATGGCAGCACAATTTATAGCAACAAAAGGCTTATCACTCCGATTGGAGTTGTAATGCACGTACTGCGCTAACACTTCTTTACCTGAACCACTTGGTCCAAGTACCATAACTGAAGCATCTGTAGAAGCGACTTTTTTAGCAAGCACTAATAGTTCAATACTTTGAGCATCTGCAACTACGGGTTCATGACGTTGAGTAGCTTTTAATGGCACATACTGATTAACCATATTGAGCAATACCTCAGGGGCAAAAGGTTTTGCCATGTAATTACAAGCACCATCACGCATGGCTTGTACCGCATCATCAATCGTACCGTACGCGGTCATAATGAGCACAGGTAAATTTGGCCAACTTCTTTTAATGCTATTGAGTAACGTTAAACCTGACATACCACCCATTTGTACATCGCTAACAACAAGATCGACACTTTGTTCTTTTAGCATCAATAAAGCGTCTTCACCAGATTCAGCTTCAACACATTGATAGCCTGATAATTTTAGTGTATCAATTAATGCTTCTCTTAATCCTGCATCATCTTCAACCACTAATATTTTGCTATGACTCATTAGTGTTCTCCCCGATTAACATGGTTAGTTTCTAAAATAGGTAAATGGATACAAAAATGAGCACCCTCTCCCGGCTGACTCACTAAACGCACATCACCTTGATGCGCATTTGCTACTGACTTAACAACAGCTAAACCTAAACCCGTACCCTGTGCTTTAGATGTATAAAAAGGTTCAAAAATTTTACTGGCATGATCTTTATCAATACCTTGCCCATTATCTTTTACACTGATATAGGCGTATTCATTTTGGCAATATGTTGTAATCGTAATCTCTGCATCGTGCCTAATAACTTGTAAACTGTTGTGAATTAAGTTTTCAATTGCACCGCTCAATGCTCGTTTGTTACCCAAAATTTCACAATCATCATCACAAAGTGAAAATGATATTTTAGCATTGGCTTGTGTCACAAGTGCTTCGACACCATTAACAGAGTCTGTAATAAGTTCGTTAATTGATAAGGGCTCAACAACTTGTTGTTTACCACTTTTTGAAAACAACAACATGTCGTTTACTTGTTGCTCTAAATCCTGCAACCGCGACATGAGTTTGTCTTGAAAATTACTTCTATCGTTTGAAGACAGTTTCTTATTCTTCAAATTAGCACCGTATAACATTGCTGCAGAAAGTGGCGTACGAATTTGATGAGCAAGCTTAGAAACCAAACGACCTAACGAAGACAAACGTTGCATATGGCCAAGCTTGTCTTGTAGTAATCGTGTTTCAGTAAGATCGGTGATCATTATTAACTGACCGGGTTGATCACCTAATGCAGTAATCTCTAGTTTAACCCGACGACCATCTTTCAATGACACTTCATGCCAATCGTCTGCACGGGGTTTAAAAGAACGTCTGATCACATCAAACCAAGCTTGCCCTAGAATAGGCTCATCAAGTAACAAGCTTGCAATTTTATTAGTTTTGATGACAATGCCGTCACCATCAAGCATTATCATGCCTGTAGGCATCACATCAATAATTTGTTCAAGTTGATTAGATTTTTGACGAAGTAAAGATAGTTCACCACGATAAGCTTCACTTTCTAAAGTGTTGCTCGTAGAAAATGGCTGGTGAGTAAAAGCAAATTTAGCTTGATGGAACAAACTGTCTTTTACACTGTGAAGTGATGAAGACAATTTTGAAGATGCTGATGAATGTGAAACTGCAACGGCCATATACTTTACTCAGTTTAAAAATAACAACCAAATAAAGCATTAACTATGCCAAATATTTTTTATACTTATTTTCATAAGGTTAGGATTAGTTTTTCGAATAAAAACGATTGTCAAAGATTTGGCTTTACCGATTCAACCAAAAAAACAGGACAAATAAAACGATGTAATCATGATTATTCCGGCAAGGCGTAAGAGGGATAAAGGTTTAGCTACTGTGTTTTTGTAAACTATACTTACGCATTTTTTCGACGAGCGTTGTTCTGCGCATACCTAACAATTCAGCAGAACGAGCAACTACCCAGTCATTTTTATCAAGCGCCTGATTAATCATTGATACTTCTAAGTCTGCTAAGTATTCTTTTAAATTTAATCCATCGTTTGGTAAAACATCAACCATAGATTTACCATCTACTTCGTTATCAAAGCTCGTTTTGTCTTCTTCGTCATCATCATAGTCAAAGCCAGAAAACAGCTCATTTATTGCATCACGTTCTTGCAACTCATCAGGGTATTCTGGTTGATATTCTTCTATATCGATATGCCGATATTTTTGAGGCAGTTCACTTACATTCACAACTTGCTCACCAAACATAATTATCATACGTTCGATCAGGTTTGATAACTCACGAACATTACCTGCCCAAGCATGTAACTTTAAAGATTCAATAGCTTGTTCAGTAAAACGAACGCTTTGACCTTGTTCCGCTTCAAAACGAGAAATAAGCTCTTTAATGAGTAGCGGAATATCTTCCTTTCTTTCACGTAATGACGGTGTTTCAATAGGAAAAACATTCAAACGATAAAAGAGATCTTCACGAAATGTTCCTTCTGTGATCATATCTTCTAGATGTTGATGTGTTGCAGCAATAATTCGGACGTTAGTTTTGATGCTCTTTGCCCCACCTACGCGTTCAAACGTACGTTCTTGCAAAACACGTAATAATTTTACCTGCATGGGTTGAGGCATATCACCAATTTCATCTAGAAATAAGGTTCCACCTTCCGCCATTTCGAAACGTCCTTTACGGGTAGAAATAGCGCCAGTAAACGCGCCTTTCTCATGACCAAACAACTCACTTTCGAGTAGTTCACCAGGTATTGCACCACAGTTAACAGGAACAAAGGGTCCTTTACTACGATCTGACAAGTTATGAATGTTACGCGCAACAACTTCTTTCCCTGTACCAGATTCACCTAATACGAGAACACTCGCTTGTGTACTCGCGACTTGTTCGATCAAAAATCGAACTTGTAGCATAGGCTCACTCGTTCCAATTAATGAACGAAATAGAGGGCTAGGGCCTGCATGATTTCTTTTTGAAGGTAATTGATTATGATATTGATGACAATGATGTACTTGTTCGGTTAGCTGGGCATAATTTAATGGTACAGCGAGATTACCTAATACGTTAACGGCTTCATTAAGCATCGTTGAATCAAGAACATCATGTAAAATAAAAGGGGTTTCAGGATGTTTTTTGACAAAACCCACCAGCGAGTCACTGACCTGACCACATAAAATCACAGTAAGAATATTATCGGAATCGTGAAAATATTGCTCAACATCTTCTTCTGGGCAAGCATGGAAATGTTCACCAACAAATGATAATACCGTGGCTATTTGATCGCGTCTTGCAATGTCGTTATCAACGACAAGAACATGTTTATGACCCTTCATATATACTAATAAACCAATATTTATTCTAATTATAACTTTGATTTTAGCGAGATATTATAAATAAGCAACAAAAAATTGACGGTGATTGGTCATTAATTTGACAATATGTTACAACTGATAAAAATTGATGATTTAAATAATGGTCATCAGCCAATGAGGTAAATTTAACGGTTTACTAAATGTTCATATTACTCATATCAGATTCGGCTTTGGCTAAACTTTCCAGACTACCAATATCTCTTAAATATCCATCAGTTGGCCAAAAATTAAGCTTACCTAACAATTTGGGAATAAAATGGAGACTAATATCAGATTCTTGTTGTGTTGATTGTTTAATTAACTGACTAACGCGTGAATCAAATAAATATATCGCGGCATTGGCTAGATTTGACGGTGGGTGTTCAACTTTTTCATGAAACGATGTCACTAATCCTGAATCATTATATTCAATAATTCCACAACGTTGAGGTGTGTCTGTATTGAACACCATCATCGTAGCAATCACATCATCACTTTTACTAAAAAATTTTTGTTGAAACTTCTGCCATGAACATAAACATAAATTGTCGGCATGGGCAATGAGTACACTTTCATCTTTCCAAAACCCGAGCGTTGATTTTAGCGTACCTAAAGTACCCAGAATTTCAGGTTCATGGAATATGGTTACCCGATTCTTAAACCCGGAATTTTCAATGAATTTTTGCACTTGCTCAGATAAATAATGACTGTTAATCAAAAACTCTTCAATACCGTTTTCAGTTAATTGTTCTAACCAAATTTGAAGTAAAGGTTTTCCGTTGATTGGCACAAGACACTTAGGCAAAGTATTAGTTAATGGGCGTAATCGGGTGCCAAAGCCTGCAGAAAGTAAAATGGCTTTTTTTACGTGTGTCATAATAATTGGTCGAAGGCTTGTTGAAGCTCTTGAAATGAAAGCGGTTGATTACCTACTTTAGATACTTGGCAAGCTGCGGCCACAGATCCAATTAATGATGATAGCCACAAATCACCTCCACTCGCTAAAGCCATTGCTGTCGAAGCAAGCATACAATCGCCAGCGCCCGCAGGATCAACAACATTAGTTGCTAGTGCAGGAATTTTGTCGTTAGTCCAACTTCTAATTTTTCCACTGTCAGTTACATGTAACAAAGCACCTTCATCGGCGAGTGTGACAATAATATTATGACATTGCATTTTTTGATGGAGTTTTTCTGTCAAAATAATTAAACCATCACGCGTGTTATTCAAGGCAACACGCACTTCACGCTCAGTAGGCGTTATTAAATCGACATTCCGAAAGCGTGAAATATCACCCACTTGTGATGAAGTTTGGCTATCTGCTGCGATCATCACTTTTTTATCATTACAAAGTTCGACAATGGCATCGACTAAAGATTGTGGTAATACACCGTAGTTAAAGTCGGAAAAAACAACTAAATCAATATTGTCTATTTCTGCCACTAATTTTGATAATATCGCCTCTTGAATATCCACGCCAATATCGTGATCACGGAAATCATTCACTCTTAATAGTGTTTTATTTCCGACACGGTAACGACGTTTTTGTGTGGTAGGTCGAGTATCATCTTGAAAGGTATTAGCGTTTAACTGGTATTCTGTAATTTTTTCTTGTGCGTATTTACCTGCATCATCGTCACCCAGTACAGTATAAAAAGAGACATTTTTAGCCCCTAAAGACTTTGCATGCGCTGAGGTTATACCTGCACCACCAAGAAACAATTTTTTTTCATCTGGCGTAACAACAATTGTAGGGTCTTCTTGCGACATGCCTACCGCATTACATTGCATATATTCGTCAATAATAGTGTCGCCAATGACAAGTACATTTAGTTGACTAAAATTTTCTATGACGCGGGTAACCGCTTCGCGCGTTATTTCATGGCGTTTAATATATTTTGATACTTTAGTCACATTTAATAAAGGTTGGTTACCTTCATGCTGGAAAACAGATGATGACTTTTGAAAAGTATATCCTGAACTAAATATTAGTTTTCCATCTAATTTATCTAAAGCTAATTTTTCGGCGTTAAACTTTCCTTCATATTCTCGACCTTTTACCACTGCTTTCGGCTGAAGTCTTTCAATTAATTCAGCACTAGGTAATGCGTTAACAAAGCAATAATCGACAAAGGTAAGGGACGATATGACATCAGTTCGGTCTTCTTGATTGTTATATTGAGCGTTTTGTAATGTATCATCACTATTAACAGCAACCACTAAGGTATCTCCGCACTCTTTCGCGAAACGTAATAAACGAATATGCCCTGGGTGTAAAATATTAAAATCACCGGTGACTAGAACAATCCTACCTAGACTTTTTTTGCTATGTATAATGTCATCGAGCAATGAAATCATTGAAATAATCACCTAGTTTTACAGAGTTGAAGTTGATATTAAAAATCAAAAACTTATCATTATTCACAAGAAAAATGACGAGCTAAATAAGTACCAGTAATATGGCCAATAATGCTGTGTACATCTTCAACAGGGCCGTATTCTCCTTTATTTGAACTTACCAAAAGAGATACGTCGCTATGCTCAGCTAAGTAACCACCGTCAAAGCCTGATATACCAACAGTTTTATTACCTACACTTCTGACAAAGTCCACAGCTTTCACAATGTTTTCAGAATTTCCAGAAGCAGATATAGCAATCAATATATCGCCTTCAACCATAATTTTTTCTAACTGTTTAGAAAAAATATACTCATAGCCATAATCGTTACCTAGCGCGGTTAAAACAGCATTATTATCAGTTAAAGAAATAGCTTTTAAACCGCAGGATACACTTTTAACACCAAAGCTAATATCATTAGCATAATGTGATGCTGTAGCTGCACTGCCACCATTACCTATGATATATATTGTTTTCCCTGATTTTGCGACGTCTAGTAATAATTGAATGTAATCATTAAATGCGTCACTTTCGATCGCTGATAAGATTTTCACAAGATATTGATTATAATCTTTTGCGTAATCAGCAGGGGTTGTAGACTTTTCAAACATTTGATCTAGCTTATTCACGTAATTCTCCTTAGAATTAAGTAATTAGATATCTTTCTATAATTATTGTCAACGTAATCTAAAAACAGATGCAACCTTTAGACCAAAAAACATAGGATGTAAAATGAAAGCAGTTGTTACCGGTGGATGTGGCTTTATTGGCAGTCACTTAGTCGATTTATTATTAGACATGAATATTTCAACATTGGTGTTAGATAATTTTTCCTCAGGACGTCCTGAAAACTTAGCACACCAAAGCCACAATGAAAATCTTACTATTGTTGAACTGGATATTTCTGACAGCGATGTTTCCATGAAACAATATTTTACAGATGTTGATTATGTTTTTCATTTAGCTGCTCTCGCTGATATTGTTCCCTCAATAAAAGATCCTGATGCATACTTCAAGTCCAACGTAATTGGTACTATGAATGTTATCCAAGCGGCTAGATGTGCTAGATCACTAAAAAAACTTGTCTATGCAGCATCAGCTTCTTGTTATGGGGTTCCTGATGAGTTTCCGACTAAAGAAGAAGCCGATATACGTGTAGAGTACCCCTATGCTTTAACTAAACGGTTAGCAGAAGAAATGGTGTTACATTGGGGGAAAGTTTACGATCTGCCAGTAAATTCAACTCGGTTCTTTAATGCCTATGGTCCTCGTTCGAGAACATCAGGAACGTATGGTGCAGTTTTTGGTGTATTTTTAGCGCAAAAACTGGCGGAAAAAGCATACACAGTAGTGGGTGATGGTGAACAAACAAGAGACTTCACGTATATTTCAGATATAGTTTCTGGAATCTGGGCTGTCGCTCAAGTTAAGCAATGTAATGAAATAATGAACATTGGCAGTGGCGGTACTTATTCTATTAATAAGTTAGTATCATTACTCGGCGGTGAAGTAAGCTACATTCCTAAACGTCCAGGTGAACCAGATTGTACATTTGCTGATATATCAAAAATAAAACAGTTAACCGATTGGCTCCCTCAAGTTTCATTTGAGCAAGGTGTTAACAAAATGCTTTCTCATATTGATTATTGGAAAAATGCACCAGTGTGGGATGAGAAATCAATCGCGGTAGAGACTAAAGAGTGGTTTGACGCTTTATCAGAAAAATAATACTGAAATAATAATACATAACAGCAAGAGTTCAAGCCATAGATTAGGAACTCTTGCTGTTATGTCAGTTTAGACTCTCATATATCCGGCATTGGGTGATGTGAGCCATTCATCTACAAGTTCATCATATTCGCTTTCATTAGGCATAGTTTCATAAGGGTCAAAAACTGGCATTCCAATCATATTCATAATGGTTTTATCTTGTTCATCACAACAATGAGATTGACCTAAAAATTTAAAGTAATTATTAACCCCTGTGGCAATTAATTTTACATTCACTTGCTGTAGTACAATATCATTTCTAATTTGCTCTACAGAACGAAAAGCGAGGAAATTTACAATACTATATACTATTGGAATCATGCCCATTTGCGCCATTCCAGCAGCAATACCAATAGTACCTTGCTCCATAATACCTACATTGTGAACTCGTTCTGGAAAACGATTTTTTAGCTCATCAATAACACCAAAACCACTATCACAAACGAACAACACATACTTTTCGTTACTTGCCATATATTTAGTCAGTTTATTAATAATATTTTTGCGATAATAAGGGTTATCAGCACTACTTTTCATACAACCCCCCTTGCGCTAAATCTTCTTCTTTAGGTAATCTAAAATGAAACTTAGCCACACCCTCCATACAGTTCAAGCCATGTCCTTTTATAGTATCTGCTATCAACGCTTTCGGTCCACTACTCTGTTTTTGGGATGTGAACGATGAAAATGTATTGAGTAAGGCTGATAAAGAATGACCATTACACGTTTCAACATGGCAACCAAAAGCCTGCATTTTAACCGTTAAATCTGAGATTATATCTTGGTCTGTTAGCACATTATCAACAAAGTCCATTGCTTGAAGTTTATTTGCATCAATTATAATAATTAGATTATCCAACTTAAACTTACTTGCAAATTGCAAAGCTTCCCAATTGGTACCTTCTTGCATTTCACCATCGCCAATAATGCAATACACTTTAATGTCTTTTTTTTGTAATTTCGCCGCAAATGCTTGGCCAACAGCCATGGGTAAACCGTGCCCTAATGATCCACATGACGCCTCAATCCCAAAATCTATATTTTGCTCGGAGCAACCTGATAATTCAGACTCTTTATAAAAGTTTCGCCATTGCTTTTGAGGTATGTAACCAAGGTCTGCGAGAATAGAGTAGAGAGAATAACAACCGTGAGCTTTTGAAAAAATCATACGGTCACGATCCTCCCAATGAGGATCTTCAGCAATATTCATTACATGATAATAAAGAGCGACAAGAATTTCAGTGCAAGAAAGAGAAGGTGCAATATGCCCTGCTCTTGCTGGAATACAGACTTCAAGCATATCTTGATTTATTCGTTTAGGAATAAATTCAAGTTGCTCTAGTGATAACCTATTTAACAATTTCATATTATTCCAAGTGTAAATCAAGCATCGTTTTAATGTTGAAATAACGCTTATCATCTAATGCATTTGGCAATAAGCCTTGATCAAACGCATCCTTCAATTCGATGACTGCATCTTTAATCGTAAACTGCGGCGTAAACCCTAAACAATCTTTTATTTTCTGTGAAGAAATATGGTAAGAGCGATTATCGTCAGTAGGTTCAACTTCAATAGTAATATCATCTCCCAAAACTTCTTTAACAGTATGCGCTAAGGTAATTACTTTTTGGTTTTCGTAGCCCGCATTAAAGATTTCACCATTTATTTTTTCTGCCGGCATTGTCAATAATTCGGCATAGAGATTAGTCATATCCTGAATGTGAATATTTGGCCTTAGCTGTTCGCCACCAAAAACTTTAATACTCCCTTTATGATAGGCAAAATTAGTTAAAATGTTTACCACTACATCTAAACGCTGTCTTGGTGAATAGCCACAAACAGTCGCGGGGCGAATTGTCACAGTAATGAAATCATCTCTTTTATACTTTGCGAGTATTTTTTCACAATTAGCCTTAAAAACTGAATAGTCAGTCAATGGCTCTAACACCATATTTTCACTTACATTTTCGACATCTTTAACCCCGTAAACACTAGACGATGAGGCATAAATAAAACGTTTCACACCTTTTTTCTGGGAGAGTTTTACTAATGGCTCAAAAGCATCTAAATTAATGCTTCTCCCAAGCTCAGGGTTAAGATCAAAACTAGGATCATTAGAGATACACGCGAGATGAATGACATAATCAACACCTGTTAATAATTTACTCAACAAAGGTTGATCTCTAATATCACCTTTAATCATTTCTAAGTTCGCATGCTCTTCAATAACATCTTCACCATAAATCATTAAATCTATGACTTTTACCCGATAACCTAAATCGAGTAATTTGGGTGTTAGCACAGCACCAACATAACCTGCGCCACCTGTAATAAGTATTGTTTCCATAAAGCCTACTTTTTATATGAAGTTAATGTGTATGGGTTTATTACCTGCAGGCTCTATTAAAGGACTGCCTTTAACATGTGCATCTAATTGTTCATTCACTTTATGTTGCAAACATAATGACCCACACATTTTTTGAGCATTGAATTCAGGAGAAGATAAATAGTTCATTACATCCCAATAACGATCGGAATTATAAATATCTTTAAAGCGTGTTTCAACGATATTACCTATATGAAATTTTTTGTATTTTTCGTTAAATAACATACCACATGGCGCAACTAATCCAGATCCAGACATTTGCAACATAAATGGCGCGCCATAACACTTTTGATATGACCGCTTACCATTCGCACGAATCTTCGACCATTTTACTACTACACTATATTCATCATCAGACAAAGCTTCAGCTTCATTCAAGGTATCGTATAAGTCTTCATATTTATCATAATCGATGCCGAGAGAACCATCCTCATCATCACTACAGTGTTTAATCACTAGGTAATCTGGTCTTAACTCTTTGCCTAATTCTGCAAGTGGCATAATTTGATCTTTATCTTGTGGCATAAGTACCATTTGCATGCCTATAGTAACGTCTAAATTATTCTCTTTTTTGATACGAACCATTTCACGGATATTTTTACAGACACGATCAAAGGCCTTTTCTTTAGTCCCCATAATTTCAGCATATCTTTTCGGTTCGCCTGCTGAGATATTAATTCGAATATAATCTAAATGGGGTAATATCATTTCAAGCTTTGAAGTGGTTAGTGCGTAGCCATTAGTACCAACAGCCATCGACAAGCCTAATTCTTTACCTCGAATTACCGCATCAACAAAAACAGGTGATATTGTATTTTCACCATCAGAAACAAAACTAATGCCTTTAACACCAATATCTGCACAATCTTCAAGAAAGTCATAAATCACTTTCTGATCAATATTATGTCTGTCATTTTCTTGTAGCATGGCATAACAATAACCACATGAATAATTGCATGCGCGCGTTAGTGCCATATCAATTGTAATAGGTGCAAATTTTTCGCCACGCTTCCACTTTTCAACACGATCTAAATGCCAACCTATCTTGGTGTCATCGAGTATCAGTTTTTCAGTAAAGTCTTCCATTGTTCTCTCCAAAATGTGTGTTCGAAAATGCTAAAGGTTTATCGCCCACTGATGGCCTTTTCGTTTTGTATTTCTATCTACATAAAGCGTTGAATAAAGTTGAATTGCTGGATGTACTTGTTTACGTACTATTATTTCTAAATCCATAAGCAATTGCCCTTTTTCATTAGCAGAAATTTCATCACCGAGCATAATTGTTACTCTGGCCTTTTCATCTACACTTTCAACTTCAATTTCGACTAATTTATTTTTATCCGTTAAATACTGACTAATATGTTCATTTAGTTGTTGCTTAATGACATCTCTTTGAGAAACATCCCAATTTAATTGGTTACGAATATCAAAAAAATTAACCTTTTTACTCGCTAATTTCTTTACCAAAACTGTTAATAATGATTTTAAGGGAGCAAAAATTTCAGAGAAATTGAAATGAACTTGAATACCAGCCATTTTTCTTTGTTTACAATTTTTTCTTAAATGGTATTCAATTAAAGCAAGACCATTATCACGAATGTCATCGATCGGTAAATTAACAAGGAATTTGCATGCCGCTTCAAATATACCTGTTTGCGTTAAAGATAATTCTCCTTGATAAGCTAGCTGACGAACAACATTTTCTTTATCAACATGGACTTGCAGAGTTATCTTCTCTTCTGAAAGTGTAATTAATGTTAGAGAATCATTCTCTTCAAGCATTGTGTTGTGTTTTGCGTGTTCACAGAAATAATTAATTTGACTTAAATACATTTCATCGCTATTCACTTCACTGCGTTCTTGTGTTGCGTCTTTATTATCATTATTGTTTGGATTGAATATTTGGTTTTTTTGGAATGATAATTTTCTGTCTTTAGATTTCATATCACTAAAGTGATAATTGACACCAGTAACTGTCTCTTCAGAAGTAAAAATAGCGATATCAGCTAAACGAAGATCAAATTCTTTTCTATTTATTGGAAGCATGGTTTCTTTGGAAAAAGAGAGAGTAAATATAAATTCATCTTCAGAAAATGCTGCTTCAGCTAATGATATGACACTTCTTAATAAGTCAGCGTCGGGTACCCAAATTGCAATAAATTCGTACTTAGGCTTGAAGCCTCTTAATGTATTGAGTAAAGCACTGTTGTATTCTTTTAATGTTTCGTCATATTGTATAACTTTCACTTAACACACCTTTTGTCTAAAAAACCACAATTTACCAAAAGCTTATCATAATCTTTGACGTTATTTTCATTAATGATTATTAAAGCAATATATGCACCAACACCTTAAAAATAAAAATTTAAGTAGCTTATGTGTAGATAAATCCATCAATAACGCTAAAATTTATTGCTGTTCTACATTTATCGTTAAATATTGTCCTGATTTGTCAGCAATATCTTTAAATCCTCGCAACATATTTACTGCTACATACAGCCGTTCGGCAATAAGTTGGTCAACGTCTAATTGATTGTTGGCAAAAACTCTTCGCTCTATCGTTCCTGGTGCTGCAATATTTAATACGATCAATATCCACTCCAAACCTATTAAGTCGATAATAATATCAAATCGGTTTTTAAATTCTTGGTCTCCTCCGATATAGGCTAAATATTCGTGATAGATAGACCACTTAGACTGTTCTGTTAATTTTCTTTGAGCATGGTGAAATAAATCAGCGATCATTTTGCACGCATCATCTAATCCAAAGTATTCAAAATCAATAAAAGTGAAATCATCATCGCCTGTTTTAAGCATGTTATGTGGCCCTAAATCAGATGGGCTTAATGTTCTCCCTTTCGGTGAAAAAGGCTCTTTCTCAGATAGGCCAAGTTTTTTAATTTTCTGTTGTGTATGTTTAAACACCTGTTGTTTAAACATTCGAAATTCGTTTTGAATAAATCTTTTTACATCCTTTAGAGTTTGGTTGTTATCACAACCTAGTTCTATTAATTTTAGTCTAGATTCAATCTTGTCAAAGTAATCTTTAAGTGTATTTCTAGCATCAGAAGCTTGGTCCATTAATAGGGTATCGGCTGTTTGATGAATATTCTTTAATTGCGTAATAAATTGAGTTATTGCTTTTGCGCTTTCTACACTGTGTTCAATCGATACTTGTTTACTACCTTCTATAAATTGATAAAAAGCGTATTGATTTATATTGTCAAAAACATATGGATAAGGAGTGTTATTGATTTTATGTTCACAAAAAAGCTTTAGTGCTTCGAATTCAGTTTTCCCACGATTTCGGCAGTCAAATTCAGAAGAAAAATAACGTTTTAATATGTATTTTTTATCCTTTTGAGAAACCACTTCAACAATCTGGTTATTACCATGTCTTGTTAATGCTTTAACGGTCAGTGGAAAACCGTTTTCAAATGAAAACCAAGACTGTGTTTCATTTATGCCTAAACGGCTAATGACAAGACACGTTTGTAAACACTGTTGCCAATCATGACAACGTGCAGCTGTTGACAATGTATTCTCGCCAAAGCCTATGGCAATGGTTTTCTTGGGAAATTTTGGATGCAAAATAACTAAATCTAAATCATCAATAAATATATCAAGATCTAGACTTGTTATAGTTGATATTTTATCTTCTAAGTTATCAAGAAAAAATAACGAGGATTCATGAATTAACGCTTCATTGACAATGAATTTTTTGGTCAACCAATCGAGTGCATATTCTCTTAAGTGAACCGTTGGATCATAATGTGACACTACACTTTTATGACTAACAATAAATAGCTCATGGCCTTGTTTCTTTAATGATTCAAGCGCAACTAAAACACCTTCAAAAGCTTCAGCCTGAAAGATAGCTTCCCCATAAGCAATAGATTGAAGTTCTTGCCAATGTAGATCATTGCCATAATGGGCAATGATTGCTTGTTTCACTTGTTCTTTGTCTTTAGGTATGTCTGCGGAAATATAACTGAATTCACAGGCTAAAGTGTGGAAAACATAATGATAATTAATGATTGTATTATCAAAATCAATACCTATTCTCACCGAATTACCGACCTTTCATTTTAAAGAATTCATTGACTTTTTCAGCTACAAATGAAATTTGCACATTAGTTAGGTGCTGATGTATTGGCAATGACAAAATGCGCAATGCGCTCAATTCTGTTTCTGGTAAGTCTCCTGGTTCGTAACCTAAGTAGTGCGCCGCTGGCTGCAAATGAATAGGCACTTCGTAATGTATGGCACTAGAGATATCATATGTCTTCAAGTATTCCTTTAATTCATCTCTATATTTACACTGGATAACAAAAAGGTGGTTAGCATCATGCCCAACAATTGATTTATCTGGCAAGACAACATCAGAACATAACAATGAACGATAAAGTTCAGCATTAGCATGACGCTTGTCTAATACCTCTGGTAAACCTACAAACTTACAATTTAATATAGCGGCTTGAATTTCATCTAAACGGGAATTATATCCCCAAAGCTGAATATCATTTCGAGACGCTAAGCCATGTTGACGTAATAAAGCTATTTTCTGTGCTAGATCTTTATTATTAGTGGTGATAACACCGGCATCGCCAGCAGCATTTAAATTTTTCAGCGGATGTAAGCTAAAACAACCAATATCCCCAATAGTACCCGCTGCCTGTCCCTCATAACTGGCACCTACAGCTTGTGCGGCATCTTCAATAACAAACAATTGATGCTTTTCTGCAAGAGCCATTATGGCTTTCATATTTGCCATTTTTCCAGCAAGGTGAACAGGCATAATAACCTTAGTTTTTGACGTTATCTTTTTTTCAATTTCCTGTACTGAAATTTGTAAATCACTTCCTATATCAGCAAAAACAGGAGTAGCACCACAGATTGTTATAGAAGATGTTGAAGAAACCCATGAATTTGCAGGCGTTATAACTTCATCACCCTCTTGGACCCCTAGAGCTTTCATCGCAATGATTAAAGCGTCGGTGCCATTTGCAACGCCAAATGAATACTTGCATTGACAGAACTCTCGAAAGTTTTTTTCAAAAAGTGAAACCTGCTCACTCATAATATATTTACCCGAAGATAAAACCTTTTGAATAGCCAACATCACTTGATCTTCTATTTCAAAGAATTGTTCAGCAATATCTACATATGGAACTTTCATCATTCACCTATAAGTAAAATTCGTTAACTTTTTCAATCATATAATTAATTTCGTCAGCAGTTAAATGTTGATGAACAGGCAAAGTTATTATATTTTTAGCTTGAGATTCAGCCACAGGAAAGTCCCCTAACTTATAACCTAGATGCTGACTGGCTTGTTGTAAATGAAGAGGGATCGGGTAATGTATTTTCGAACTTATTCCCTTAGATTTAAGATGTTCATTTAATGCATCACGGTTTTCAACCAAGATCATATACATGTGATAGACACACTTTTCATTAATAGCTTTAGGGGGAATTGTAATTACCTGGCTTAATCCTTTGAATGCGAGGTCTAATTTTTGTGCATGTTTAATACGCTGTTGGGTTATCCACCCAACATCAGAAATCAAATGGTTGCCGACAATTGCTTGTAAACTATCAAGACGACTATTATATGCGTACTCAGCATAATGATCTCTGTCGACCATGCCATGATTTCTCAGCAAATGTAATTTGTCTCTAATCTCTTTCGAGTTAGTGGTGATCACACCACCGTCTCCCCAAACATTTAGGTTTTTCAAGGGATGAAGACTAAATGCCCCCGTAGCTCCGATAGTGCCACAATTTTGATTATCAAAAGAAGCGCCAATTGCACAACATGCATCCTCTATAACCTCTAAATTATATTTCTTTGCAACTGCCATCACTTCTTTCATGTTAACCGGCTGCCCTGCATAATGAACTGGCATAATAGCTTTTGTTTTGTCAGTAATGACTGATTCAAGTTGCGAAGTGTCCATCACATACTTTTCATTACAATCGACAAATACTGTGCGAGCACCCGATGTTTCTATTGCCCCCACAGTGGCAACAAATGTATTGGCTGTTGTTATGACTTCATCACCGACACCAATACCTAAAGCTTTTAAGGAAAGAAATAATGCATCAGTGCCCGAATTTACGCCAATAGCGTAATTACATCCAATTAGTTTTGCGAACTTATCTTCAAACTCAACAGTAGCTTTGCCTAAAGTAAAGTCGCCCGATATGACCAGGGCTTTAATATCAGCCAAAATAGCGTCAGGATCTGCAAATTGTTTTGCTAGATAGGAATAGCCTACTTTCATTTTTACCTCATTAATAATTTGTGATAAAACGACTTTTATTATATTTATTTAACAAGATTAGTCGCCAATTTAAATGTATTTTCATGTTCCGTCAAAAAACTGTCTGTGATTACACATTTGTTTTTATGGCAGAAACTATCAGGCAAAGCATTAAAATATGCCATTTGTTTTTTTGTTAATGTCATGTCTAAAATACGATTTTCAACTGATTTTTCAAATTCAATAACAGCTTGTAAAATTTCATCGTCGGTATTATCAATATAACGATATCCATACTTTTCAAATACAGCACTATTAAAACTCAAATAAATTGGGGTATTATTTTCTTCAGATAATGGTTTATCCGAACAAACATCAAGTAAATTAACTTCTTTATCCCCTTGAAACAATCGTTTTGGAATAAACCGACCGTATTTCATATAGGGTTGCTGAATAGGTACACCATTAACCACTAAGGTAGGCGTATCTAACATAGCCGCAACACCATATGGGCCGCCATAATTTGCGATAAAGAACTGACAAACATCAAGAATAAAAACTTCTAAGAAATCACCATGAAGTTCATCTCGTTGCAAACAAAAATCAAAATAATTAGGATCATTAATTTCTAGTTGTTGATTGGTGTTTGCCCCTATACGGACTACTTTAAAGCCTTGTGATATAAGGTGCTCAACAGCTTTTTTGTAAGTCTCAATCTTGGCATCTCTAAAGTCATGATAAGAAAAGTCATGAACAGCACTAAAACTTGATAAATAGGCGCTGTCTCTTACATGCAAACATACAAGTTTGTCGGTTCTGTTTATACCTAACTCTGAAAGAATTTGCCAAGCTTTATTTGCATCGCTTGGCGGTATTTCAGTACACTTTGGGTAGCTTTGATAAATATTAACTAAGCTCTTAAACCCTTGAATATTTATATCAGTGTTACTTTTCCCTCTTAATCCACTATTAAGATCATAGGGAAAATCAGCAAAGAAAAAATCATCTAGTAATGTAGGACGAGATACGTATAACTGGTGCCAAAAAGGAGCAACAATTATATGAGATATATTTTTCAACAATGAAAGCAAGTAAGAATTACAAGACACAGCAGTATTACTAATAAAAAGGTATAAACAATCTTGCTCTTGTTCTCCTTTAACTTTCCTCATGAGTGGTTCAATTTCGCTCGATAAATGGCCGATCCGGCCAAGGGTTAAAATATTTATTTTTAACCGTTTATATTTCGGGTCAACAACTCTAAGTAGGTCTAAAAGTAAATTTATACACTGTTCATCATCAGGATTAATACTTAAAGCATAGGCCAATGCTATAAGCGCACCCGCAGTATCTTTCTTTTCTAAATATGCTTGATATAAAAGTATAAAACCTGTGGAGTCAGTACTGCGCATATTGACATAATGCTCTAACAATTTAATATCAGAAGTAATTTTCCCTAAACCGTCAAGTGCTTTTAATTTATATAATAAATACTCACTATTATGCGGATCTTTTGACAGTAAAATATTAACTTTATCTAATAGCTGAAGAAAACTTCCGGCCTGATCAAATTCTTTTACTTGTTCGAATAATTGACTTACTTTTAATTTCTTTTGCATACTAGACCTCATATTTTCCTTTTAAATAAAGCTAATCATATTAAGATATTTGCTTTTACGTTCTAAATAGACTGCGTAACTTTTCATTAATTTATCTTTTAATCATTGATGTAAAGTACTTTTTTTTTAATCGCAACATGGATAACTTACAAATTGATGTTAATATATTTCACATGATTAGCTAGATATTTCTGTAAAGATTTCCATCAAATAATAGATTTATCGCCATTGACCTATAGGTAAAAACAGATAATATCCAATCATTGATAATTATTTTGATAAATATAACAATTATCACTTTCATCAAATATTAAGCTAAAACTATGCCAAGTGTGAGTCATTTAAAATGCTCAATAACGTTCTTAATTTCGGTATTATTCTTGCTTTTAAACTGAGAAGTAATAAAACGCTAACATTTTGACTAGTGAAACGTTGATAATAAAATAAGTCTTAGCAACAGTTCTCATTTACTTGATTAAATAATATCAAAAAACATTTGTAACGGAAAAATAATGACGAAGTTATCAAACGCAAAAAATGAAGTATTTAAAACCAATCCCTACGGTGAACAGTATCTTTATTCTATTAATAGGCATACTTTCGAGAAAGAGAGTTCTAATAGCGTTTATAGGCGGCATTTCGCTAAACAATTTGAAAAGGAGGAAACTTTTTATCTTATTTTTGGCACTGACTCTGGTTTACTTGCCAAATTTATTTTTGAACAAGAAACACCTAAGAACACTCGCTTTCTTTTCATCGAACTCCCTCATGTTATTGAACAAATAAAACAAGCTCTTCCAACCGATTACGATAAAGAGAGTTTTTCGTTCACAACACCTGACAAATGGAAGGAAGATGCAGAGGCATTTGAAATAAGTTTATATATATACAAAGAAAGTATTTGTTATATTAAATCTCTTGCTGTGGTTAATGCTTATTGGGTTGAATATCACTCTACAAATCAAGACATTATTCGTGCATTAGAAGCATTATTTTTTTTCACCAGAGCTACCGTTGGTGTATTCCCTTATATGACACGTCAATTAATGAATATATCGGAAAACAGGTATTCATCTAATCTACTTAATGATTTATTCTCTGGAAAAACTTGCGCAATATTAGGAGGAGGACCTTCACTCGATGACGAAATTCAATGGCTCAAAGAGAATCAAAAAAATATTGTTATTATCGCTGTTTCCCGTATTGCAAAAACACTTATTAGGCATGAATTGATACCTCATATTATCGTTTCTGTAGATCCATATAATGTTAGTTTCGATGTCAGTAAAGAATTATTGCAATTACCTGAGCAGGTTTTATTTTTACACGCTAACTGCGTAACTCCAGACTTATTATCTCAATGGCATGGTAGAAGCGTTTGTATGGGTCCAAAGTTTCCTTGGGAAGATGAAACTGATTTGAATTGTAGTAGAATGAGCGGTCCAACAGTGACTAATACCGCTTTAAAAGCTGCAATAGAAATGGGATTTAGCAATATATTACTCTCAGGTGTCGACTTATGTAATTCAAAAACAGGCGTTAGTCATGCTTCAGGTAGTAATGAAGCTAGAGTCGGTCCAATCCTTGGACAACATGGTGTATACGTAGAAACATACGCTGGAAATAAAGCTGAAACATCCATTGCATTTGATACAGCAATTTTAGCTTTGTCTGGACAAGCGAAACTGGTTAAAGATAAAGGGGTCTGTGTTTATAATTTGTCAAAAAATGCAGCTAGGGCTGAACATATTGAACACGTCCCAACATCAGGGCTATCCTTTGATCAGGAAGAAGAAGATATCTGGCATAAAATTCACTCGGCACTCCCTAAACTTAATCGATCACTGATACGAGAATACAATAATTTAATTTTAAATAAAGTTAGTAAAATATTGAAAAACATTCAAAAAATAAAGCTTCTTGCAGAAGAAGCTTTACAGTGCAACAAAAAGCTATTTTCAGTAAAAGGTAAAGAAAACGAAAATTACAAATATAAATTGCGCATGGATAAAATTGAGAAAAAAATTAATGTTAGTTATAAAAAAACAGAAATATTTGTTAAAAACTTTGGTTTAGATAAGTTTATTAAATCAGCTCAAACCTCTCATGATGATTGGTCTGATGCTAAAATAGAAGAAACTGGCCGTTTATATTATCAAGCATATATTGACTCAAGTAATACCTTAGTCAAACTTCTTCAAAGTTGCACTGAACGCATTAAGAGCAGAATAGAAGAAGAAAAAGACTCACCAGATTTCGAGATTATATTGAAACAGTGGCAAAAAGATAAGCACTTTGGTCGCGCTCAAGCATGGTTGAACAATAGTAGGCACCAATCCGCACAACTTACTGATGAAATAAAAATAAATATTGATGAACAAATTAAACGATTTGAGAAAGTACTTAATGATGACGACTCACCTCACTTAGCAAGAACTAAAAAAGAAGCATCGTTAACAGGTGTAAGAAGAAAAATAATTGTTCTATTTCATCAAAATAATATTGATGGTTTAAATGTTCTAGCAAACAGCCTATCTATCTATCAAGGTAATGAAAATAACAAAAAGCTAGCTGAAGAGTTATCCATACTTGCCCACGCTTTTTATTTTGTAATTACAGGAAAAGAAGCTGAAGCAATGCAGTATTTTGAGAAATCAAATCAGGATGAAATAAAAGAAGACGAATTGCAACAAATAGCCTCACTTGCCCTTAAGTTAAAGCTCTACGACAAAGCCGAGTGGGCTTTTAAGTGTTTATCTGATTTAGCGAGTATATACACTTCACAATATGCAAAAATATTAAAGTTATTAGGTAAAGTTGATCAATCAATTAACTGCTATACCGACTATTTGGCAGATAACGCTGAAGACGTTCAAGCGTGGATATCTTTAGGGAAGCTCTATGATGATATAAATGCCGTGGATTCGGCCAAAATGGCTTTCGAGTATGTTTTACTAAAAGAACCAAATAATCATATTGCACTAGAATACTTAAATACGCTTTAATTAATTTAGGGAACAACAACAAGATTTTTTGAATGTACTTTTATAACTATTTAGCATGTATGAATTTTTTGTATGAGTACCTCTTTTTCAAATACTATGAGGAATTTTCAATTAACGTAAGCGTAGCTCATCTCTAATATAGAGTGGTGGAATAATGCTTAGTTTACTTCAAACATAATTTTAGCGGCTTTTTCAAAATCATCTAAAGTATCAATATCTATAGAGTCTCGTTCATTCATTATATAAGGTATACATTTACCATTATAAAATTGTGTTAAGTCCCTAACAGGTAAAATAAAAATAGCACCATTAGGTAACATAATATCTTTATTCTTTTGGCGTGCATGAGCGGTTTTTCTCTGCTCTCCTTTGTCAACGAATTGAGCATACCCTTGTTGGTCACAACTCATTATCCACGCATATTTTGAAGGTACAGAAAGGCAAGAAAAAACTCTAACATTACTTTCAGTTTTATTTTGAGAATAAAGCTTTAATGCTTCATCAATATGCTCAGATGTACGAAGCGGTGAAGTCGGCTGTAAATTCACTAGCGTATCAAAGTCACCAAATTCATCTTGAATTTTTTGATATCCATGCTGTAGTGCAGCGATTAAAGATGCGTCATCTCCTGCTAAATTTTCAGGACGTAAAATAACTTTTGCACCATAACTTATAGCAATTTCAGCATATTCCTTAGAATCAGTTGAAACAACCACTAAGTCGATAATCTCGCTTGCAAGTGCGGCTTCTATAGTCCAAGCCATCAATGGCTTACCATTAAGTCGCTTTATATTTTTGTCTTTAAGTCCTTTAGAACCACTTCTTGCGCCAATGAAAGCGAGAACTTTTTTATCTACTCGCATTAAAAGTCGTTTTCCACATCTATTTGAGCTTGATTATAATCATTCCATTTACCTATATCGCGCCAGTATTCATGTATTGGGAATACTGAAACTTTATCACCTTTTTCAATTTGGGCACTGATCAATGTAGGCATATCAATTACTTGGTTCTGAGCTACTCGATTAATTAAAGATGGAGTGATAACATAAATACCCGCATTAACAAAAAACTTATTTGTTGGTTTTTCAACCATGTTAACTAACTCATGACCGTTAGTTTGTACAACGCCATAAGGTACTTGATATTCATATTCAGTAACACACATTGTGGCAATACCCTTTTTTTCATTGTGATATGCCAGTAAATATTCTAAATCAACCTTAGTTAGTAAGTCTCCATTCATCATAATTACAGGTAAATCTGGCATATCATCAGGCAATAACCCCAAAGCTCCACCAGTACCCAGCGGGTGTTCTTCATAAATATATTTAATATCTACCCCCCACTGAGAGCCATCACCAAAATAATCCTGAATTTTTTCAGGCATATAATGAGTCGAAATATAGAAATTATGAAAACCTGATGCTATGAAGTTTTCCAGAATATTTTCAAGAATAGGCTTACCACCGAGTTTTAATAGTGGCTTAGGGCAATTATCGGTCAATGGTTTTAATCGAGTACCAAAACCACCAGCCATTAGAAATACAGGATTATCGTGATGTGAACGCCTTACAATTTTCTGTAAAGTCTCTAAACCAACTAAAATACCTTTCTTAACGATTGGGATCGCTAACAAAGCATTTTTATTCATTAGGTTTAATAACTTACTACGAGAAGTACCAAATTCTGCTGTTAGGGGCGTTTTGTGCATAACATCAGATATGGAGCAATCCATACTTTGATGACGTATCAATGCTCGCCTAACGTCGCCATCAGTAACTATACCTAAGAGCTTATTATCGGTATTAACAACTAAAGCTAATTGAAGCGCACCTTTATCAATAACTTCAATAGTTTCAACCATAGTTGCTGATGGCTGAATTAATATACTTTCCCAATTTTGACACATAACTTATCTTCCAAGTAGCCGAATACTAATATACAAGCGTTAATCTTTTAACTGCAATAATTAAACCACTTTACACCGGTTCGATTCGAATAAGCTGTTCAGGCTTAAAGTTATCTACGGCTTTACGACCTAATATTTCATAATATTGATTTGGAGATACGCCTGTTCCTGGTCTTTTTATCATCAAGTTATTTTCCGTTAATATTTCACCTTTACGTATCTCTTTTTTAGCAATAATACTTTTACGTGCAATCGCTTTATTTTTTTCTTCACAAGAGCTGGCGACTTTAACAGATTGACCTAAAGAGACTTCTATCTCTCTGATCCCAGTAACCAATGCTTTTAACTCATCAGGTTCTATTGAAGCTTTGTGATCTGGTCCTTGCATATTACGGTCTAAAGTAAAGTGTTTCTCAATCACACAGGCTTCACGCGCTACTGCAGCTAACGAAACCGATATACCAGCAGTATGATCTGAATAACCTATGGGTAAATCAAAAGTGTCTGTCATAAGATCCATAGCTTTTAAATTCACCTGATCGAAAGGGGCAGGATATTCGGTAGTACAATGCAATAAAGTTACTTTTTCTTTAAGTTGCTTTTGCCCTTCCTCCGATTGATATGCTTGGAAAAAAGCATCACGACTTGGGGCTAATGTTTCAGTTCTATTGATTAGCCCATAAGCAATAACGGCAAGCGCAAACTCAATCTCTGGAAGTGTAGACATACCCGTAGATAAAATAATGTCACAACCCGTAAGTGCATGTTCAAGAACAAAAGGTGCGTTAGTTATTTCGCCCGATGGGATTTTTAGCCGAGTTAGGCTCATGGTTTCAGTGAGAAATTTTAAGCTCAACGAATCAAATGCTGTTGATAAGTATTCAATTTTTTTACTATCACAATATTTTTTTATCGACATATGGCTGTCAAAACTAAGCTCTAAAGCTTTCAACATTGACCATTGTGATTCTGTTTTCTCGGTGTTTTTTATTTGATAATCAGCTTGCTTAGCCTCAGAGGTAACAAGCTCATCCGCCTTGAAGGTTTGGAATTTAATAATATCTACGCCGGCATCAATGGCAGCGTCAACCAACTTTATAGCAAGCTCTTCACTACCATTATGATTTACACCTGCTTCAGCGATAATTAATGTTGAAATCATATATGTCCTTACCACAATTTATTATTGATTTTGATTACAATGGATTTTAGTCGTTTACATTAATATCAATGTCGTAGAAAGATTTTTCAAGCAATGAATCAATATTAACTGTAGTTAACTTTTCAACAATTTTTTCAGAAGCTCCACCTTTCCCATAAGGATTAACAACATGTAAAGCTTCCTGTTTGAGGGCTATTTCTATCGATTTAGAAATAGCTTCAACTGATTCTCCACAGTGAAAAACTGAATCAGCACAAACGCGCCCTTTTTGTCTATCACCTATATTAATTGTAGGTATTTGAAATGACGGTGCTTCGATTATTCCACTTGATGAATTACCAATCACTAAAGAAGCATGTTTCATTGCAGATAAATAATTGAGTTGTCCCATAGATTCAAATAATTTTGCGCGTTCTGAATATTTAGATACAAAGGTTTTTAGCACATCAATCAATGTACGCCCTTGAGAATCAGCATTTGGAAAGGTAATGAGAACTTGATAGTTTGGATATTCAGCTAAAACGGTTAATAGATTGTCTAATGCAAGTTTTGCTTCATTTGAAGATAATGTGACGGGATGATAAGTAATTAAAAAATATGCCTCTAATTGAGGGAACTCTATAACATCAGCTAATTGCTTCTTTGACAGTAACGAGAGCTTATCTATATTATCTAACCCTGGAGCGCCATAATCAAAAACCCTACTTGGGTGCTCTCCTAATTGGATGACTCTATTTTGATATGTCTTTGTAGCTGTAAAATGCAGGTGAGACATTTTGCTAATAGCATGTCTGATAACATCATCAACTGCACCTTCTGTCTTTTCTCCACCATGAATATGTGCGATCGGAATGTTGGCTAGCATGGCACATTGTGCAAGCGCTAAACATTCATACCTATCTCCTAATAAAACTAATAAATCTGGTTGTAATCTTTCCATACAATCAGCACCAGCAATTACCGCTAATGCTAAGGATTTACTTATGGCCAGTGATGAATCTGACGAAAGTAGAAAATCTAAACGTTCGGTAACAAGAAAACCGTCTTTTTCAATATTGTCTATAGTGTGTCCAAATTCATGGGACAAATGGCTACCCCCGACAAGTAATTGCAGATCAACATTATCAGCGCCACGAAGTCCCTTTAATATCCAATAAAGTAAACCATACTCTGCACGTGTGCCGGTAAATACTGCAATTTTTTTCATCACTTTTCCTTTAATAATGAACCGAACTATACGTTATAAATATTGTGTTTATATTTTTTCAAATGTTCTGGGTTAACAAACCAATCAATCGTTTTAGTTAATCCGGTTTTCAAATCATATTGAGGCGTAAAATCAGTCAATTTGTTCATTTTGGCATTGTCACACCATAAACGGTTCACTTCTGACTTTTCAGGACGTATACGTTGTTCATCTAAAATAAACTCAACATCACTCCCCATAATTTCTTTAATTAAGCGCAAAGTATCTCCAACACTTATTTCAAAATTTGAACCTATATTTATTGTTTCTCCAACACATGATTGATGTTCTGCTAATGCAAGAAACCCGCGACATGTGTCTTCTACATAATTAAAATCACGTGTTGGGCTAACATCACCCAGTTTAATTTGCTTTTCACCATTAGCTATCTGACTAATAATGGTAGGAATGACTGCTCGGGCTGATTGCCGCGGCCCATATGTATTAAAAGGTCGTGCAATAGTCAAAGGTAAATCGAAGGCATTAAAATAACTCATTGCCATTGCATCGGCTCCAATCTTAGAGGCGCTGTAAGGTGATTGAGCTTGCAGTGGATGCTTTTCGTCGATGGGCACGTACTGTGCTGTTCCATAGACCTCACTTGTTGATGTGTGAATAATTCGACTCACATTATTATCTAGTGCGGCTTGGCATATATTTAGCGTACCTGTTACATTTGTTGAAACGTACGACTCAGGTGCGATATAAGAATATGGAATAGCAATAAGTGCTGCTAGATGAAAAATCATATCCACATTTTGTGTTATATGACGGCAAAAGTGAGGATCTCGAATATCACCGCAAATGATCTCTACTTGATCTTTGCAACTGATGTCTTCCAACCACCCCCAATGATTAAATGAATTATATTGCGCTAAAGCTTTTACTTTATAGCCTTTAGCCACGAGTAATTCGACAAGGTGAGAACCAATAAAGCCGTCAGCTCCTGTAACAAGTACCTTATTATTATTCATTAGAACCTTCTATTTAATAATGCTAAAACATACAGATGCAATGAGAAGTTTAAACGAAAATAGGATTTACAGCAGCGACTTTTGATAAGCTTTAATTGCTTTTTTGCCCTTTTCTTGTTTTTTTCGCTTGTCGAGAATATCATCTCTTTGTTTTATAGCAAATTTAATGGACAAAGCATCCCTTTTTTGAATACTTATTAGAAATTCACGATATTGAGATGATAGAACAGTAGAAGGGGATATTTCAGTTAACTTAGCAACGCTTTCAGCTAACTGCTCAAGCAATGCATGACGCTGAACCAACAGCGATTCACATTCTTCTTCATTTTCATTTTTAAGTAACTGTTCAACCTTAGTTGAAAGCTCGCTAATTTCTCTAAAAAACGGCTCAACAGGCAAAGTTAAGCACCTTTCGCTAATTTGTTTTTCTCTTTTAGTAAATCGTGTCCTTCTTGTTTCGATGATTCAGGCATTTCAAACCATGCGTTTCTTAATGGCTTAAGTAATTCTATAATTTCAATTATTCGACTCGCTTCCATCGAAAGACTGACTTCATTTATCACATCAAGACAATATATATATAAATCATCAAAGCGTTGAGACACAGTCGGTTCAGAATCAAAATCTAATGAGTTCCTCAAGGCTGAAACAATATTCACAAATTTCGATACTGATTTTGATTTAAGTTCAAAGTCTTTACGTTCGATAGCCCCTTTTGCAATGGCTAAGCTTTGCAATGCTCCATCAAACATCATTAAAACGATCTGATGTGGTTCCGAGCTCATTATAGTACTTTCAATATTTACTTTTTTATATGCTTTTAAATTCTGTCTCATAAATTTCTCCTACGTTCTTGAAGTAGAGCTAACTAATTAATCTTTCTCTATCGGGGCAAGTGCAGACGTTAAAAAACTAGAGGTTGCATTAAACGAAGCAACAGTAGAATCAAGGAATGAAAATCGGCTACGCAATGTGTCTTCGTAATTTCTTAATCTTGCTTCTAGTGTTTCATAATCATCACTTATACTTGTTAAATCTACATTTAGTGCCGCTTGTCTTTGTGTCAAAGAACCGTCAGAATCGTTATAACTATCGATTAAATCTGTTATTTGACTGATAACTCCATCACTAGTAGCAAAAATCGCTCCAACTTCATCAAGATTATTTGTGATTGCATCATTTAGCTGATCTGCACCTGAGTCTAAAGTGCCAATGCCCGTTACGGATATTTCTAATTTCCCTTCTGCATTGACTAAAATCCCCATACTACCCAAAGAGTTAAAATCACCAGAAATTGAAGATACAGTATTGGTAACAATATTACTTAGTTGGCTTTTCATTGACCTAACTTCAGGGTCAAAGGCTAAACGTCCTTGAACTGGAGCCCCTAAGCCAATGAGGTTTTCTACCATCGCATTATAACCCGCCACAAATTCATTTATTAATGTAGAAGCGACACTTGTATCTTGCGCAATATCTAATGTTGCAGCACCTGAAGCTGTCACTTGATTCGCAACAATAGTGACATCTTCAATGCTATTTTTAAATTCATTGGTTGAACTAGAAACGACATTCCCATCAATTTCAATAATTCCATTTTGTGCAGCGTTAGTTTCTGTCGTTGTTGCCAATGTATCTAAAGCCGTATCAGCGGTTGTAACAGTTAATGCGTTGTCTTCACCAGTTTCGGATGAACTATAACTTAAGTAAGTACCACCATCATGGTTAACCAAGGTAACATTGACACCAAAATTTGTAGATTCTTCGTTAATTTTATCGCGTATAGCTGAGAGGTCATCTGCAGCATCAATCGCAACATCAAAGGTGTCACCATTCGCTGAAGTGAACGTTAAAGAGCCATCGCCAACGGTTGTAGATGAGTCAGTAAAATCTGACGTTTGAAGTCGAGTCGCTTCAGCAAGTTGCGTAACTTCAATGGAAAATGAGCCATTAGTTGCAAAACCGTTTGTGGTAACTGAAATATCGTCATTACTTACTTCGATTGTTTGTTCATAGAAATCATCAGCTGATGAAAGTTTTTCTGCAGCAGTTTGAAAAGTAGATAAGGCGGATTTAAAACTACCGATCCCAGATAGTTCGGTATTTATACGGTCTTCTTTTTCTTGTAAACGTATTTCTGTTGGGACAGATTCTGCCGTAACGAAAGCTTCAATTAATGATTCTAAATCTAAGCCTGAACCTATACCAGCTTGTGTAATATTCATAACACTGTCACCTCAAATACATTTACCTCTAAATAAAGAGGCCTAATTAGATATTTTCATCAAGAAGTATACCAGTTTTTTGACTTATATCCTGTTGCAAATCAATAATACGCTGTGCAATGGAAAGGATTTCTTCTGATGGAAATTGTTTAATCAACTCATTACTTTCAGAATCAAAAATTTTGATCACTGTTTTTTCAGAGCCGTCATCTTGAGTAAAATTTACTGTGCGAACAGGCATATTAATGAATTCTGAGATTGTTTTCATCGCATCAGAAACATTAACCGATTGCTCCAAAGACTCAGCTTCTTCCGCTCTCTTATCTTTATTGAGCTGTTCTTCAGTAATGTCTATTTTCTTTGAAAACTCTTCAGATTTTTTAACCTCAACTGCCGTAATATTATTTATTGCGATAGTTTTGTTTGAATATTTATCAATGCCATCTATTTTTTGCTTAGAAGCCTTACTTGAAAGACCTAGATCATCAAGTGAAACTACTTGGTTGTTTTTAAAAGCATTTATTGACATCGTACACCTCCAAACTTTTAATACCTAAAACTAAAATGACACTCAAAGCTTGAGTGTCATTAATTTGTCGCTAAAAAATCAATGTCTACAATAATGACAATGCTATTTGCGGTTGTTGATTCGCTTGTGCAAGCATTGAACTTGATGCCTGTTGTAATACAGAACTTTTTGCTAATGCAGCACTTTCTGCAGCATAATCTGTATCTTCAATACGTGAACGTGACGCACTTAAGTTTTGCGCTGTATTATCATTACTACGAATTACTGAAGCAAAGCGGTTTTGTTTTGCACCTAAGTCAGCTCTTGTGCTGTTCACTTTAACTAAAGCTCCATCAACTAGACCTATAGCAGATGTTGCAGCTACGTCTGAAGAAATGTTTGCTGCTGCTGCTGATAACATGGATGTTGCATTAAAATCTTGCGCAACTGAAATAGTAATCGTTTGTGAAGCATTAGCACCAATTTGGAAATCTTTCCCTGTAAAGGTACCGTTAAGTAAGTTTTCACCAGCAAACGTTGTTTGATCAGAAATACGCGTTAACTCTGTTTCAAGCTCGGTAAACTCAGCATTCAATGCCGTTCTATCAGCTTGAGAGTTTGAACCATTCGCTGATTGTACAGCAAGTGTACGCATACGTTGTAATGTATTAGTATATTCATCTAACGCACCCTCAGCAGTTTGCGCTAATGAAATACCATCGTTAGCATTTCGTGAACCTTGATTAAGACCATTAATTTGTGATGTTAAACGACTAGATATTTGTAAACCCGCAGAATCATCTTTAGCACTATTGATACGTTTACCTGATGATAAGCGTTCGAAGTTACCCGCTAAATCATTCGTTGAACTAGCCAATTGACGTTGTGAATTTAAAGATTGGATATTACTATTAACAACTAAAGCCATTTTAATACTCCTGGGTATTTTACCCTATAAAAAGTTTATTAGACGAAGCAATTAATCGTATTGGTCAATGCTTCCTACAAACTTTATCGGACACATTAAAAATAACTTTAATTTTTTTTATAATATAATTAATAAAACTAACAACAAACAACAAACACTTTGAAATATATAGGTTAAATTATTTAATTTAAGTTAGATAAATCTATTTTAAATCTTATTTGAAGGAGTCTTAGGGTAAAAGTGGTCATTTATCCGACAGATTTACTCAGTATTTAAGTCATTTCAAATGCCGGTATTATATTAATAACCAAAAAAAAACCCTAATTGGGTTTTTTTATATTAACGGATATCATTAACTTTATTGTAATAACGACAAGGCAATCTGTGGTTGCTGATTTGCTTGTGCTAGCATTGAGCTTGCTGCTTGTTGTAAGACTGAGCTTTTCGCTAAAGCTGCACTTTCTGCTGCATAATCTGTGTCCATTACACGGGAACGTGACGCTGATAAGTTTTGTGCAGTGTTATCATTACTACGTATAACAGAACTAAAACGATTTTGTTTTGCACCTAAATCAGCGCGGGAACTGTTAACTTTTGCTAATGCGCCATCAATCAATCCAACCGCAGATGTTGCTCTTACAATACTTGATATTGTAGTGGTAGCTGCTGATAGCATTGAAGTAGCATTGAAATCAGTTGGTATAGAAAGTCGTATGACTTGTCCTCCATCAGCACCAATTTGGAAGTCTTTACCTGTATATGTTCCATTAAGTAGATTTTCACCACCAAAACTTGCTTGATCCGAAATTCGAGTTAACTCACCACTTAACTCTTGGAATTCCGCATCTAATGCTGTTCTATCTGAATCGCTGTTTGATCCATTTGCTGACTGAATTGATAACGTTCGCATACGTTGTAATGCATTAGTATATTCATCTAACGCTCCTTCAGCAGTTTGCGCAAGTGAAATACCGTCATTAGCATTTCGTGTTGCTTGATTCAAACCGTTTATTTGTGAAGTTAAACGTGCTGATATCTGTAAACCAGCGGCATCATCTTTAGCACTATTGATTCGTTTACCTGAGGACAAACGCTCAAAATTAGTTGTTAGAGCATTTGTAGAACTATTCAATGCACGCTGTGAATTCAGCGATGCTATATTACTATTTACGACTAAAGCCATTGCTATCATCTCCTAATGTTAGGTAGTGGTTCTTTGCTGATAACAACATATCGATGGAACCACAGTGTATAATTTTTGACACACAAATATAAAAGCATATTTCATGCCACTTGTTACTTTTAAATGTAATTAAATAAAGATAAGTCTTTAATTTTCACAAAAACTTGTTGAGCCGCTTGTAACGCGACTTGTGACTGTTCAAATTTTGAAATTGCTTTGGCATAATCTAAATCTTCAATATTTGACTTTCCTTTGGACATAACCAATTCAGCATCTAAGTGACTAGTCTTCTGGTGATCAATAAGATTGCCGCGTACCCCTGCATCAGTTTGACGTATGGTCATATGGTTAAGTGCATTACTCAGTTGATTAAGAATTTCTTCATGATCAACTTGGTGTTGTTCAGGCGTTGTTGATGTCGTTCCTACATTCATCCAGTCAATTGCTGATTTAATGGTGTCAAAAACGCTGATATTTTCTTCTTGTGCTAATGTCAGTTGATCGCCGGGCAAAGGGTTGCCGCTTATTTTTACTTCAACACCATTGAAGGCAATTGTTTGCCCAGGTGTATAAGTAGTCGTTGGATAAACGGCAGTACCATTACTATCTGTAACGGTTAAATCGCTTGGTGCCGTAAAACTAAACGTATATTCTGGTGGAAAACTCAAACTATCGAAGCTACTTGGATCAGCAATAACTGCATTTGCTACATTAATTCCTGAAGTATTTGTTATATAAGAAGGAGTAAAGTCTCCAATAGCATTATTCACATTTTGAAATGCTGCATCGCCTGTTTGATTCAATTCAACCATCACATTTTTAGCAATTTGGAGCTCTCGAATACCCGTGTCACCTTGATAATCAACAGAATTATCTGGTTGGATCACAAAGGGTTCGGTATCAACCTGAAAGCCTGAAAAAATATAGCCGCCAGTTTCATCTTTCGTGTTAGCGATGTTCAGTAACTCTTGTTGGCTGTTACCTACTAGCTCAGATAAAGAATACAAATCTTCACTAGACAAACTACCGTTGTTGGCCTGAACAAACAGCTGCTTCAATTTTTGCAATATACCATCAGCGTTTGAAAAGGAAACTTCTTGCAAGCTATTACGACTTTCAGCTTGAGTGATATTGCGTTCGTATTTTTCAATATTTTGCAAACCTTCTTTGTAGCCTGCTAATGTGCCGTAAGCCACAGCATCATCTTTAGCGGTCAAAATACGTTTACCGCTGGAAATATAACCTACCTGATCATTCACTTCAGATGACTTATTAGTGATTTCTTGAGTACTTTGAAAATAGAACTGAGCTGTAGATACACGCATGTATAACTCCTACCTAGACGCTTGTAGCAAGGTATCGAAAATAGTATTAGCAATTGAGATGATTCGTGATGATGCTTGATAAGCTTGTTGAAATCTCATCAAATTTGCGGCTTCTTCATCCAGATTTACACCAGATATTTGTTGATTACGGTTATAAGCTTGAGTATGTAAAGCTTCTGCAGTGTCAGAGACTAATTCCGCTGAACTTGCTTTTGCACCGACATCAGATGTTGAGATAGCCAAACTTTGACTAAAGGTTTCACCTCCATCATTAATGATCCCTTCTTCTTGAGTCAGTGCCATAAACGTAGCATTTCCTCCATTACCTAAACCAAATGCATCGCTGATGGTAAACTCTTCAGGCGCCAACGCTCCTTGGCCTGAAGGTTGACCTGTTATTTCAATT
>Ga0233426_10000446_pt1 | contig 44453 bp, 30 predicted proteins | sample SI_118_April2016_6_FD_179875 | JGI IMG/M metagenome (GOLD analysis project Ga0233426, IMG submission 179875) | Seawater microbial communities from Saanich Inlet, British Columbia, Canada - SI_118_April2016_10_MG | ecosystem: Environmental > Aquatic > Marine > Inlet | place: Canada: British... | reverse complement strand
TCACTCTTAATAGCACTGACATTAACACCACTTTTAGCAAGTCGATTTTTTGCAAAAGAAACGAGTAAAAACACCTCGAAAATTAAGACCTTGCAGCATTATGTAAATATATTTGCTGAACAATCTTATGCTAAATGGCTTGGTCGATTCATGAGTTCTCGATGGATTGTGATTATTATTGCGGTAATTTGTTTGGCTGGAATGCTGTCTTTATTTGGAAAAGTGGGTGTGAGCTTATTTCCTAAGGCAGAAAAACCCATGCTCTTACTTGATGTTGATACACCACCAAATTCATCATTAGCTTACACTGATCAAGTTATGCAAAAAATGACTAAGGTAATTGAAAAATATGATCTTGTCGACAAAGTAGCATTAAATATAGGCAGTGCAAATCCTCGTATTTATTACAACAAAATCCCTAAGCGAGGAGTCGCCACATACGGACAAGTCGTTGTTGTTCTCAAAGAGTATGAAGCAGAAAAAGTGTCTAATTTAGTCGTTCAACTACGTGCAGAGTTTAATGAGTGGAAAAAAGCTAAAATAACGGTCAGTGAATTTACGCAAGGTCCGGTTACCGATTTGCCGATCAGTGTTCGTTTGATGGGAGAATCACTTTCTGATTTAGAACGGGTCGCTAATGATCTTGCTAATATGATGGCAAGAACAGAGGGAATTATTAATATTGATAACCCAATCGGCATAGCGAATACCGAACTTCTACTTGATATCAATTATGAAAAAGCGGGTTTAACTAATATTGATATTAATACTATCGATACCACCTTACAGACCATATTATCTGGAACATCAGTTGGTTTATTTAATGATGACAATGGTGAGAACTACCCCATTGTCGTGCGCCGTAAAAACCCAGACATTGACGGTTTAGCAAATATTAATGTTACAAACCGTTTAGGCGAAGCGATCCCGCTTAATCAATTTATTACGACTAAATTACAAAAAGGACAAACACAGTTCTATCATTATCAGAAATTACGCATGGCAAAAGTATCTGCCGATGTTGACAAAAAGCATACCGTGAGTGAACGCACTGCAAAAGTTATCGATTACTTGAATAGTTATGACATGCCTAATGGTGTTAGCTATAACTTAGGAGGCGAAGAAGAGTCTCGACAAGAGAACTTTTCGGGGCTTACACAAATTATGTTAGTCACAGCTATTGGAATTTTTGCGGTATTGGTCTTACAGTTCAAATCGTTTTTACAACCTATTGTCATTTTTACTTCCATCCCGTTTGCAATGGCTGGTTCTGTTATCGGTTTGTATATAACAGGTCAATCATTTTCAATGATGGCATTTATAGGGTTAATTAGCTTGTTTGGTATTGTCGTGAATAATGCCATCATATTAATAGACACCGCGAATCGAAATCTTAAAGAAACAGCTGATCTAAAACAAGCAATCATAGATGCAAGTGCTAGTCGTTTTACACCCATTTTATTAACGACGCTAACAACAATCGGTGGCCTTCTTCCATTAACTATTTTTGGTGGGGCATTATGGCAACCGTTAGGTATTGTCATAATTTCTGGGTTGTGTGTTTCAGCTATTTCGAGCTTTTTATTGGTGCCAGTATTAACTGAAATATTTACCAAAGAAAAAATAAAATAGAACAATTAAACAAAACTCAACAAGAAGTTTACTATAAATTATGGATTCATTAGGGTTATTTGGTTATTCATTAGCTAGCGCAGCGTATTTTGTGTTTGCATTACTTATTTTTGCAGCGCGAAACAATACAACACTCGCACGTTGGGTAATAGTTTCTACCTTAGTTACGGTTTCTGCAAACGCCGTGGCTGCAGCGCAAATTCAATTAGGTTTCAGTTTACAATGGGCAATGTTTGCCGATGCTTTTAAAATAGCCTGTTGGTCGTTACTTATAGTACTTTGCAATACTGAACATAGAACATTTAAAGCCATTGTCGCCAACCAATATATTCGGAAATACATTGGTATTTGGTCCATATTAATGTGCGTCTGTTGGTTAGCAAGTACGCTACTCAATTATTCTTATGAACATATATTTCTACTTTTTATTGTACTTAATTTATGGAGCTTAGTGCTTTTAGAGCAACTTTATCGTAGTGCAAACTCACAAGTGCGTTGGGCCATTTGGCCAATGGTTATTGCCTTAGCTTGTATTGCTATTTTTGACTTTGTTCTATACGCACAAGCAACTATGGTTGATGGTGTTGATTTTGACTTTTGGTTTAGTAGGGGATATATATCTCTGATTGTTGTGCCATTGTTATTAATTAGTACTCGGCGAATTCGAAATGGTTCAGTGCGTATTTTTGTATCTAGACATGTTGTTTTCTATAGTTCTATGCTGATGATAGCCGGTATTTATTTATTAGTGATGTCGTTCGCAGGGTATATCATTAATTACTTAGGTGGTGAATGGGGGAGCGTTGTAAGTATTGGCTTTCTAATACTGAGTGGTTTAGTTTTAGTCGCTTTATTGATCACTGAGTCTTTACGACGAAAATTGAAGGTCTTTATTGCCAAGAATTTTTTTGCCAATAAGTATGAATACCGAGATGAGTGGTTAAATTTAATCGAAAAAATAGAAACTACCAATGCAGAAAGCTATTATCAAATGGCCACCCAAATCATGATGTCTAAAGTTGATGCTCATGGTGGTGCAATTTTGAAAAAGGTAACTGATCAACGTTTTAGTATACAATATCAAGAAAATGTTACACTCAATGAGTCTGTAAATCAGCAATTAGTCCAGTGTAGTATATTTTGTCGAAAACAAGGTTGGATCATTGATATTGAAGAATATAGGCAAAATCCCACCGTTTATCCCGAACTTACTTTAGATTTAACCTTGTTTGATTCCAACAGTATTAGAATTATAGTGCCTATCTTTATTGGCAAAGCATTTTACGGAATGTTTACCTTAGCGGGTAAAAATGAAACTAAACAATTAAACTGGGAAGACAGGGATCTACTTTTTGCGATATCTAAACAATTAGGTAATTTTGTTTCCTTGCATGAAGCTAACGATAAATTAGCTGAGTCAAAGCAATTTGATGCATTCAATCGAATGTCTGCTTTTTTAGTGCATGATTTAAAAAATGTCCAAGCACAGTTAGCTTTAATCGGTACGAATGCCAAAAAGCACGGAGATAACCCAGAATTTATTGCGGATGTTTTTGAGACAGTAGAATCAGCCACAGAAAGGTTGTCCAAGGTTCTCTCACAATTACGCAATAAACAAGTCGCTCAATCTGAAAGTCTGCTGGTTGATATCTCAGAATTGATAAACAGTGTGGTAAAACAACGTAATATTAGTTTACCTCTTGTGACGTTTGAAAACGTTAATAATTGTGAAATGGCCATTGATGGCGACACATTTCATTCGGTGCTTAACCATTTAATACAAAATGCTCAAGAAGCGACAAACAAACAAGGTTGGGTTAAGGTAGAACTTACTCAGCAAGAAAAGCATATCGAAATAAAGATTACTGATAATGGTTGTGGCATGTCAGAAAGTTTTATTAATAATCGATTATTTAAGCCCTTTGATACCACTAAAGGAAATGCGGGTATGGGGATTGGTGTTTTTGAAGCTAAACAATTCATTGAAGGTATTGCAGGGCTTCTTAAAGTCGAAAGTATTGAAGGTGAAGGTACAATATTTATTATTGACCTACCAATAAATCCCGTTTATGAATAAATTATTTATATTTAACGTTGCGATAATAAAAAGGTTTTAGCAGTATGGAAAAGTTACTGATCATTGATGATGATAAAGGAATACAAAAACAGCTTAAATGGAGTCTGTCTGATTTTGAGGCAGTATTGGCTGATGATCGAGAAAGTGCCATTGCAGCCGTTCGCCGGCATGAACCCAAGGTCGTTACGCTTGACTTAGGTTTACCGCCTGACGAAGCCAATGCAACCGAAGGTTTAGCAGCACTTCAAGAAATTCTAACAATTGCACCTCATACCAAAGTGATTGTTATTACGGGCAATGATGACCGCACTAACGCTTTAAAAGCTATTTCAGCTGGCGCTTATGATTTTTATCAAAAGCCAATAGATCCAGATGTTATTAATGTCATTGTTGCTCGCGCATTTAGTGTTGCGGCAATAGAAGAAGAAAATAGAAAAATGCGCCAAGTTGCAGGCAGCGATATTGGTATTATCGGTAATAGTGAAGCCATCGACCGTTTACGTATGATGGTAAAACGCATTGCTCCAACACAAATTACTGCATTATTATTAGGTGAAAGCGGTACAGGTAAAGAAGTAACCGCTAATGCCGTACATATTGCCAGTGATCGGAGTGATAAACCTTTTGTTGCCATTAACTGTGCTTCAATTCCTGAAAACTTATTAGAAAGTGAATTGTTTGGTTTTGAAAAAGGCGCTTTTACCGGGGCTCATCGTTCAACTAAGGGAAAAATAGAATGTGCTGAAGGCGGAACACTATTTCTCGATGAAATTGGCGATATGCCCTTTAGCTTACAAGCAAAGTTATTGCGATTTTTACAGGAAAAAACCATTGAACGCCTTGGCGGACGTCAAGAGATCAATGTTGATGTACGTGTTGTTTGTGCTACGAATCAAAATTTAGAAGAAATGGTCGCAGAGAAGACTTTTCGAGAAGATTTATTCTACCGTGTGAGTGAAATAACATTAAATATACCACCACTTCGTGATCGCGATGAAGATGTATTAATTCTGGCTCAGTACTTTTTACAAATGTACGCGCTAGAATATAAGCGTAATGTAAAAAGCTTCTCAGAAGACGGCTTAAGTGCGATTAAGGCACATAAGTGGCCAGGTAATATACGTGAGTTACAAAATAAAGTAAAAAGCTCTGTGATCATGACAACGGGAACACAAGTTACCGCATTCGATTTAGGCTTTTTTGATCATACCAATACTGAATTTGAGTTATCTTTGAATTTACGTTCGGTGCGTGAAAAAGCGGAATCACTCGCTATTCAAAAAGCTTATGCCTTGGCTGAAGGGAATATGTCAAAAACATCAGAATTACTAGGGGTGACTAGGCCTACACTTTATTCATTAATTGAAAAATATGCTCTTACGATTAACGATACTTAACGTTAATGGTTAAATATATATAGAAGGTTTGGAAACGCTAAAACCTTCTATAATATATTGTAACTTTAGATCTTACTCAGAAGGTTGTTTCGTTTCTTTCTCGTCATTTAGATCAATATTAGCTTCTGCATATAGTCGGCTTTTCTGCTTAAGTAGTTTATCTACATAGCGGGCCATTTTTATTTTTTCTTTAATTGAAGATTCTAATATTTCTTCAACTTCTCTTAATATTTCTTTCATGTTTTCAACGTTTTCTGTTGAATTCACGACAAGTTGTTCGTTTGCTTGTTTAGGTTCATTACTGGTTAATTGGGTTTTATGAAGAGAACCGGTTAACTCAACCTGCATTTCTTTGGCAACTTCATTAATTGCATCTGAATCAATGCAAGTTAGCTCCTCTAAAAATCCAAATAATAATAAACGGTCAACAAAAATATTAATCTTTCTTGGTACACCTAAGGTTTTTTCATGAATAATATGTAAACCATTATCAGAGAAAAGTGCCTCTTTATTACAACCAGCTTGCTGTAAGCGATGATTCACGTATTCTTTAACTTCTTCACTGGTAAGTGGTTGTAAGTGGGCAGAAGCAATAATCCGTTGACGAAATTGTTCCATATTCGGTGCTTGAATAATATCTTTTAGTTCTTCTTGACCAAGCAAAAAACTTTGTATTAAAGGTTTATTATCAAGTTGAAAGTTTGATAACATCCTGAGTTCTTCTACTGTTTCAATCGGCAGATTTTGAGCTTCATCAACAATGAGTAAAGCACGTTTCCCTTGTCGGTTTAGGTCAATTAGAAATTGCTCAATAGCCTTTAAAATTTCTGCTTTACTGTTGCCTTGAACCGAAATTTTAAATTCAGAAGCGACTAATTCAAGTAACTCTTGTGGATTTAGTTTTGTCGTCACCAGTTGAGCAGCAATAATTGAATCGTCAGCAATATTATTTAATAGGTTACGCGCTATTGTGGTTTTTCCAGTGCCAATAGGGCCTGTAACCACGATAAAACCTTCACCTTGGTCTAAGCCATATTGCAAATAAGACATTGCTCTTTGATGGTTGCTCGATGCGAAAAAGAAACGAGGATCTGGGCTTAACTGAAAAGGACGCTCTTTAAAACCATAATAATTTTCGTACATACTGCTAAAAACCTTTACTGAGTTTGAGGGTGATTCTATTTTCCTCATAATTGAACGATTGTGTAGTTGAGCTACGATTCAGGTTGCTAATACCTAAATTAACCGTGAATTCGCTATTGAGAGATTTATCGTACTCAATACTATAACGTCGATAGCGATCTTGACGTTCGTTTACCTGCTTAAGTGCTAAGTGATTATCGGTATATTCGAGTTTCAACTGGATATTTGATTTGCCACTTATTTTTCGTCTTATTGCAAATGATGTACTTTTATTCTCATCTTCAACACGTGTATTTAAATTTTCACGTTTTGAGTTAGACAAAGAAAAACGCAATGTTGTTCTCGGTAGTTTTAACTCTGATATCCAGTTCAATTCCTTATTCAATGATAGCGATAAATCTTCCTCTAGAACGAAGTCGTTTAAACTCCTAAGCTGATAATTATTGAAATTAATATTATCGTTATTACTAATGAAGCAAGAAGATATATCTGTTACATCACCCAGTGGACACCAGTAGTTGCCTAAAGCAATACTCTGATAATTATTTCGAGTGAAAGCTCTAACATCCTCTTTATAAGAGATGTCATTTGTTAAGCGTTTATTTTTATGAGTTAAATTAAGACCGTAACTATCTCCATAAAAACGTTGACCGTAGTCAATTTTTAATTCTGTTCTTTGACTTGGTTCCCAATGAATTGTGGCAGTAGTATAATCTTTTTGTTCATTACCATCTAAATCAAATTGTGTACCAACAGGTGTATTATAAGAGATATCTAAAAGTAATTTAGGGCTAATCAACCAACGTACCCCACCTCCGTATGAGTTAGATTCCAATGACGAACTATTATCTGTTAAATCACCTTTGTTAGTCTCGTCATAATACCGAAGAAAGGGTGTAACGTTATAGTTAGTTATAATCCCGATTTTAATTTCACCTTTAAAGCGTTCTCCATTTCTTCCTTGGTTGGTGAAATCTGCAAATTCACTGGTTGTATCCCAATATAAATGTTGTGCAGAAGCACCATTTTCACTTTGAAAGTTGTAACCATATCCTTCTCGTTCGCCTAGTCCATCTTGTGACTTTATTGTACGGTATTGAATCGCAGAATTAATAATAAAAGCACTTTTACTAATGGAGTACTCTAGACCACTTGCATATTGCTCAACTCTAGTTGTATCTCCTGAAACAATGTCAGATAATGCATTGCGAGAATTGTTACGTGATTTATTAGATATATCTGCGCTACCGAAGAAAGAAAGGCCATTCGGCGCTAACTTAATTCGAAAAGTACTATCTAAAGTATGGAAGTCATCGTCAGTATTATGTTCATGACTATACGTTGCGTATACACTTGTCGAATTAAGTGTAAATTCTAATTTTTTAGATGAAAATAGAGTATCTAATTTAAGTCCTGTCTGACTCACTAAACTTGATATATTATCATTAATCGATAAATTAACATTATCTGAATATGTTTCATCAATAATTAACTGCGGTTGAAACTCCCACTGTCCAGCAGATGTATTTGCGGATAATATGGAAAGTAGTGCTACAGCTAATAAATTTCTACTTAGTGCCGTATCCATAACCATAATAGCCATACATATCCTTGTGAGATCTGATTGCTTTATTCAACACCAAACCAAGTGCTAAATCTTCATTGAGATTTTCAGTCGCTTTCTGAATATCAGTTAACAGTGTTTTTGACTCTTCAACGACAACTAATGCTTGCCCCATTAAGTTTGCTAAAACTAAGGTTTCAGTAACACCAATTAAGGGAGGGCAATCAAATATTACTATACGGTCAGGGTATCGGTCCGCTAATTCCTTTGCGAAAGATTCCATGCGATCGCTTGCGAGTAATTCATTAGATAGATGATGTGGTTCACCTGCTGGAATCACTTTAAGTTTATTGATATTAGTACTATACATTATCTCAGGAATATTATCCTTTTGACCCAGTAAGTACTCAATTAATCCAGGTACCTGCCCAAAACCTAACTCTCTATTTAAACTAGGTCGTAAAACATCAGCATCAATAAGTAGTACTGTTTTATCCTGTTCTAAAGCTATGCTTAAAGCCAGATTGATGGAAATAAACGTTTTACCTTCATTAGGCTTGGAGCTGCTCACCATAACCAAATTACTGTTATTTAACGTTTTAGAACTCGCCCCAAAAGCATTATTAAGAAGCTTGCGTTTTATTTGCCTAAACTCATCTTTGATATTTTTTCTGGTACCGTCGTCTATTAAAAAGCCACGGCTTGCAAGCTCATTTTTATTGAGTTGCAAGGTATCGTTGTTTGAATAGCTGTTCAAACTATTATCGGTCTTAATAGGGGGAGCTTGAGTAGGCACAGTGTTATTTTCAACAACTTCAGGTGCCACTCCTTCTTGAGCAATTTTTTGCTTCGCAAGCGCTTTTTCTATGGTACTCATAAATTAAAAATCCTATGTATTGGGGTTTGTATTACATTTGGAAATAATGTGTAAGCAAGAAAGAAGAACAATATTAAAATCAACATGCTATTAGATACAATAAATAGAATGGTTTTACGTTTATCTTTACTCTGTAACCCTATATTTTCTGTTGCAGAAACAATACCGAAAATAGGAATACCAGTTGCTTTAGATACTTGGCTGCTCGAGGTAACAACTGGATTTATTTGACTGAATAAAAAAGAAACACCTAGGCCTACACCAACACCTAAGAATGTAACAATAACATAAAATAAAAGTCGTTTAGGACCCGCTGGTTTCAAAGGTATTCGAGGAGGATCAATAACTTTGAAGTTTATTTTACTCGTTGATTCATCTGCAGACTGTCCTATTTGAGCACTTTCTTTACGATTGAGTAATTCTTTATACTGTTTATTCGTTATATCGTATCCACGATTTAGAGCAACTAATTCAGCTTCAATTTCAGGCAGAGTATGAATTTTGTTTTCAAGTTCTTTTACAGTACTTCTATAGTCATTTGCTCTAACTTCCATAGATGCTACTTGTCCTTCAAGTAGGTTAACTTGAATTTGAATTTCCTGAATGACCGGGTTTACACTGACTGTTGCATATTCACTATCAACATTACTACTTGACAAGTATTCTGCAATTTCACCATCTCTTTGTTCTAATAAATGCTCTAGGCTTCGTTGAACTTCCTTTACTTGAGGATGTTGCTCTGTATACCTAAGCTGCAAGGAGTCCATTTGTCCTTGAAGTTCAGCAATACGATCATCATAGGTAGTTTTAACACTATTAGAGTCTACAATATTACTTTGTTGAGAAGCATTTGAAGATGTAGGCTGATTTAACTTGTTTTTTGAAGAGTTAAGTTGTGTTCTAGTTTCTAAGATAAGAAGCTCAATTGATTTTAATTGTTCTTTAGATTTATTGAGTTTTTCGTAGTAACCGCCGTTTTGGTTGGGGAGAACTTCACTATATTTCTGTTTGAAGTTTGTTAAGCGTGCTTCAGCTTTTAATAAACGATTTTCGTATTCTTTAATTTGGCTATCAAGAAATTTTTGGGCTGAATCAGAATCTTTACGATTATCTCCACGAGTGTTTTCAATAAAGACAGTTAATACTGCCTGCACAACATCACGAGCCATTTTTGGATCTTTATCAGAAAATTTTATATTAAAAATATTTTGCGCGCTACCTCCCGTCTTTTTAACCGAAATGTTTTCTTTCAAACGAATAATCAAATCATCAAATTCTTGTGGTGTTTCTGCTTGAACATCCAAATCAGTCATTCTAGATATCCGCTCTAGATTTGGTCGACTTAATAAAGTAGAGACCATTTGACGAATTTGAATGTCAGGATTTGACTCAACAGTCATTCCTTTTAATAGAGGACTTAAAATAGATTGAGTGTCAGCAAAGACACGAGCCTCTGATTCATATGTATCTTGAAGCTGCGAGACAATCAACCAACCTAAAGGACAAATAAGCCAAGTCGCGATCATAAGATAACGGCGTTTTATCCATATACCTTTTAAATAATCTAAAATTTGTTCAAGTACTTCTTGCATTCATGACCTCTAAATACAGGCAAATAAAAAATAAGTAATAATCTTTATTAAAAATTAAAACCAAGTTTCAGGGATGACAATAATATCCCCAGGTAAAACATCAACATTGGCACTAATTTCACCATTCTTAATTAAATCTTCTATATATATTTCATATTGCTTTTGTAATCCATTTTCAACTCTGACCAATACGGCATCGTTACCATCAGCAAACTCTGTCAACCCGCCGACCTGTATCATTACATCGAGTAAAGTCATTTGTTGAGTATAATTAATGGATTTTGGTTCACCTGCTTCACCTATTACACGAATTTGTTCGCTAAATGGTCCGACGAAGTTATTAACAGTAACGGTGACAACTGGTTCTCTTAGGTAAGTCGCTAATATTTCTTCCACCGCACGAGCAAGTTCAGTGGGGGTTTTGCCAGATACAGGAATATCTTCAACTAAAGAAGTGGTTATCATTCCGTCTGGACGTACGACAAATGTTCCTGAAACATCAGGGTGACGCCATACAAAAATATTAACAACGTCTCCAGCACCGATTAGATACTTATAAGTGGAAACATCTACTGTATTTGATTGGTGAACAGTTGCAGGTGGTAATGTTAACGAACTACAGCCTGAAATTACCAAAGCGAAAAATAATAGAGCTGCTGTTTTTGCTTTACCGAACATATTCTTTTCCATGGTTCTAACCTTCTTTATGCATCGAATTTATTAAATTTTAACTAAGCTACCAGATTGTATGTGATTTTTACATATGATGCACAACATTTAATAGGTGTAAAACATTTACAATTTTTGTTATTATCTTTTGTACTAATGAACATATCAAGTTTGAGAGCATTAGTGATGTTATATCAAAAAGTTGTCAGGTTGTTAATCGTAATATAGGGAATATTTATTTAGTATGTCTAGCCCAAAATTCAAAGATCTATCTTCGGGTAGTAAATCTTTAGTTCTTATAGAATTGATCTTTTTTGCGGGATCATTATTATTAACTGTCTATTTAAATAGTATTTTTACATTTGTTGAACCACAAGATATCCCAACTAATTTACTGGCTATTTGCGCAGTTGTATTTGCACTTGTTGTGCAGTTGTCATCGTTAGCGTTAGGTTTATATAACTCAAAGCTTCGTGAAAACTATCGTGGTGTTTTAAGACGCTTACTTGTATCTGTTGCGATTGGATTTTTCATTGTAACGTTAATTAACCCTTTTTACGGACAGCATGCGTTAAAAATTGAGTTACTCGCTCTTGCTGCATTGTTTAGCCTTATTATTGCCAGTGCTTTTCGATATTTTACACTACAAATTGACTTTTTTGGCTTTAGTAAACGGGTTGTGTTAGTGCTGGGTGCCGGTGATAGAGCATCTATTATCGAGAAACGTATGCGTCGTGATGTTGATAGGCAAGGCTTTTATATGCATGGTTTTGTTATTATGCCTGGAGATACTGAAACCGGCATTGTAAACGAGAACCGCATTGAATTAGACGGTTCTCTTGTTAATTATGCCTTAGAGCATGGCATAGATGAAATTGTTGTTGCCAGTGATGAGCGTCGGGATAACCTTCCCGTTGACGAACTTTTTGCTTGTAAAATACGTGGCGTTGAAATTACTGAGATACTCGATTTTATAGAACGTGAAACTGGCCAAATAGCCGTAAATCTAATTTATCCAAGCTGGGTTATATATTCAAATGGATTTGCTTCAGGTAACCATCTTAGGAATACCTTGGATTGGGTGTTTAATGCGGGCATTGCTCTCTTACTCATATTAATTACTTGGCCGGTAATGTTGATTACCGCATTGTTAATAAAGCTAGACGAAGGCATAAAAGCGCCAATATTTTATTTACAAGAACGTGTTGGTCTTGATGGGCAAGCTTTCAATATATACAAATTTAGAAGTATGCGAATTGATGCAGAAAAAAATGGTGCTCAAATGGCTGCTGAAAATGATGACCGTACAACATCAATCGGTAAATTCATTCGTAAATACCGTGTTGATGAATTACCACAAATTTTAAACGTACTTCGTGGTGATATGGGTTTTGTAGGACCGCGTCCTGAACGTCCTGAATTTGTTCAGCAATTAATTAAAAATCTACCTTATTATAATGAACGTCATAATGTTAAACCAGGTTTAACAGGTTGGGCACAGTTAAAGTATCCTTATGGTTCAACAGAAGAAGACTCTTTGGAAAAACTAAAATATGACCTTTACTACATTAAACATCGTAGTTTTATGCTGGATTTATTAATTTTAATTAGAACGGTTGAGATAGTATTGTTCGGTAAAGGGAGATAAATTTGATGTTGAATATTTTTATGTCCGTCTTTTTCACCATTGAACGAGGGTCTTATTTGTGAGCCAAATAATTAATGCGATGACAGTAGATGTTGAAGATTATTTCCATGTTTCTGCATTTGAAAATACCATAAATAAATCTGATTGGAATAAATTACCTTTACGTGTTGAACAAAATACTTATAGGTTACTTGAGTTATTTGAAAATCATGGTGTTAAAAGCACTTTCTTTACATTAGGTTGGGTCGCAGAACGTTGTCCTAATTTGATTAAAGCGATTGTTGACCAAGGTCATGAATTAGCAAGTCACGGCTTCGCGCATCAGCGTATCACTGACATGACTAAAGAAAGTTTTATTGCTGATGTTGAAAAGAGTAAAAATATTTTAGAACAATTGTCTGGCATTGAAGTGATAGGTTATCGTGCTCCTAGCTTTTCTATCAATGATAGTAATACATGGGTTTATGAAAAACTAATTGAATTAGGATTCGAGTATAGTTCTAGTACTTATCCTATTCAACATGACTTATACGGTGTACCAAATTGGCCACGTTTTATATACGAACGTCCGGAGAGTGTTAGCGGGGAAAAAATTATTGAAATACCGATCCCAACTCTGTGTAAGAATAATGTTAACACAGGTATTGGCGGAGGAGGATATTTTCGTTTGTACCCTTATTTTTTATCTAAGAGGCGCATTGATAGTTTTCATCAAAAAGAGAAAAAGCCTTATAATTTCTACTTCCATCCTTGGGAAATAGACCCACAGCAGCCTAGAGTTAAAGAAGCTTCATTAAAATCAAAGTTCAGACATTATATTAATTTGTCCCGAATGGAAGGCAAGCTGGAAAGGCTTGTAAATGATTACAAGTGGGATACCATGAAAAGTGTTTATCTTGGAAAATAATGTAAAACTTTATTCAACAGTTGAAATATGATAAATGGAGGTGGCATGTTTATCCATAAACATTATTTTAGTATTCTAATGTTAGATTCGTCAAAACTTATTAAAAGCTAGATATTATTAATGGAATATATGAATATCACAATGAACCATAAAACAATCGGTATATTAGTCGCCTCACTCATTCTATCAATATGGGGGATTTCATTTTACCAGGGTATAGAAACTGCTTTTGGGGTTTGGTCTGTTTCAGAAATATTTACTCATTGCTTTTTCATTATTCCAGGCGCTTTCTATCTTATTTTTCAAAAACGTGATGAATTATTCCATCAAAAGTTTAAAGCTAATTATTGGCTAGCTTTTCCAATAATAGCTATATCAACCCTTTACGTATTTGGAGTTATTGGTGATATTAGGCTTTTTATGCATATTGCTACTTTTACCTCTCTCCCTTTATTTATTTGGATGCTTATTGGTAATAAAGCCGCATATTCTATAGCCTTTCCTCTTTATTTTATGTTGTTTGCTATTCCAATTGGTGATCAGCTGATACCTTATTTACAAGAACTAACTACTGATATAGCTGTACCTTTGATCGAATTATCTGGTGTGCCGATCTATCGAAATGGTCTATATTTAGATATACCCGCAGGACGCTTTTTAGTAGCCGAGGCATGCTCAGGTGTCAGCTTTCTCATTGCTTCAATTGTATTTGGTAACTTATACGCTTACTTGTCATTCAAAACATTGTCTAAACAATTAGTATTTGTAGTTATCTCTATTATTGTACCAATTTTAGCAAATGCTATACGCGTATACGGTATAGTTGTAACCGCTCACTTAACTGATATGGAATATGCAGCAGGTGCGGATCATTTAATATATGGCGGTGTGTTTTATGCCATAGTGTTATTTTTATTAATAGTGATAGGTGAAAGGTTTAGAGATAAAAAAATAATTACTAATATAAAGTTGAATGTTATAGAAAATGAATCTAGCTACCAATATTGGCCTGTAAGTCTTTTATTAGTTGTTATATTAAGCTTACAACATTTTTGGATAGCAAACATAAAAAGTAATCATGAGCCTTTTGTAAATCATACAATGTTAATTGATATTGATTCATTCCCGCACGAAATAAGTCAAAAAGCATTGGTAAAATGGAAACCTTATTTCCCTGATGCAGATAACCTTCAGCAAGGTCATATAAATATTAATGAAAATACAAAAATTGATTTTTTTACTGCATCCTATGAAGGCTATGAGGGAGAGCTAATATCTTCAAGCAATAAGTTTTATTATGCATCACGTTGGTCTTTGGTCAATACACGTGCAATTCGCCTTAATAATCAATCTAAATTAGTAAAACTGACACATCTAGTGTCACCATTAGGCAAGCACCGTTGGATTATTCATTGGTATATACTTGGAAAGTCCAGCTACGCAAGTAAGGTTAAAGTTAAGTTAAATCAAACGTTTGGATTGTTGCTTGGCAGGGTCGATAGAACGGGTGTTGTTGCATTTTCTATCGAAACTGATAGAAATGATGAATCTGTATTAATTCAATTTTTGGAAGTTATTTCTAGTATAGATTCGGTAACCAAGTAATAAATAGAAGACAAATGATGAATGTATCAATTAAGATAGAAGAAGAAAGCGGTATTAGCCGAAAATCCCAACCAGTATCGTTAAGCGTGCCAGTATCCAAGGGGGTTGTTTTTGATAGAAAAACTTTGGCTCTTCAAGATGATTTTAAAAATTTCATAAATTGCCAAATTGAAGTGTTAACGTTTTGGCCTGATAAAAGCGTAAAGTGGATAATTTTACATTTCAAAGTGGATATTAACAGTAATTGCAAAGTTACTTATTATTTAACAAATACTCTTAATAAAAATGAAAGTAAAGCAACATTATCTTTAACAAGTCACGTAAATTCGGTTAATGTTAATACAGGTAAAACAAGTGTTAATATTTCAAAAACGAAAGAAGATATTTTCTCTTTATACTTAGATTCTAATAAAGGTAAAGGCGGTAGTGCTTTAAGTATCAAATTAGTTGATGATAAAGATGAATCATTCGATGCAGTCATTCAGAAGCTTTGGTTTGAAAAGGATGATTCCAACTCTTCAGAAAAGAAAGATATATTTATTGAAGGTGTTTTTTCTAGCTCAAGACAAAACCAATTAAAATTTCAAGCAAAGATTATCTTTTTCAGTGACATATCATATTTCAAACTCGATTTTACTCTTCATAATCCTCAGGCTGCAGATCACGAGGGCGGGTTGTGGGATTTAGGTGACATTCGTTCAATCTACTTTAAATCTCTTGCTGTTTCTTTAACTTTTCCTTGTAAATCAAAAACCGTAATGACGGACTTCATCTCTAACGATAAGATGGTTTTTGAGCAAAATTTTCATATACAGCAATTTTCTAGTGGTGGAGAGCAATGGAATAGTCCTGTTCACAAAGATGCAAATGGCAATGTAGACCTTGTATATAATGGCTATAAAATTACTGGAGTAAATTCTGAACACACCGGTAAGCGGATACTTCCTTCAATAGAATTAACAAGTGATAATAATGTTTTTTGTGCTTATATTGAAAATTTTTGGCAAAACTTTCCTAAAACTATTTCTAAAAGAGATAATGAATTAATATTAGAGGTATTCCCAGAAGGAAACTTTGAACTCCAAGCCGGAGAAAAGAAAACACATAGTGTTTGGTTAGATTTTGATGCAAAGAACCAGAATTTTGATTGGGTAGCTAATCCTTTGAGTGTAATTTTAGAACCAGGTTATATAGCCTCTACTTGTGCGCTTGAATATTTTTGCAATGTAGATCCTGAAGATGACATAGTAAAAATTATAGCTAATGGTGTTCACGGTACAAATTGTTTTTTCGAAAAAAGAGAACAAATAGATGAGTTTGGATGGAGAAACTTTGGTGAGCTTTATGCCGATCATGAAGCTGCTGAACACAAAGGCTCTGAGCTTTTTATTTCACATTATAACAATCAATATGATCCTCTTTATGGTTTCATATATCAGTTTTATCTGACAGGCGATAAAAAGTGGCTTGTACTAGCGGATGATTTGGCTAAGCATGTTACGGACATTGATATATATCATACTGTTAATGATAAAGATGAATATAATGGTGGGCTTTTTTGGCATACAGATCATTATTTAGATGCCTCAACATGCACACACAGAACATTTTCAAAAAATCATCAAGCTGCTTATGAAGGCTATACGTCTGGTGGCGGCCCTGGTGGGCAACACTGCTATACAACAGGTTTAAAATGCCATTATTTATTAACGGGGAATGAAAACTCTAAAAAGGCAGTATTACAGTTAGCCGATTGGATTACTTATAGTTTTGAAGGATCAAATAGTTTTCTGGCAAAACTTTTTGCAATAAAGCAAAGTGGAAACCCTGGTGTTAAAGATCATGTTCTAGAGCAATATCCAATAGATAGAGGCACAGGACATTATATAATTGCTTTATTAGATGCTTACGACTTAACACAGAAAGAAATTTATTTAACTCGTGCTTTTAGGATTATTGCTCATACTTTTCATCCTAATGATGACATTTGTTTAAGAAACTTTGATAATATTGAAGTTACTTGGTTTTATACCGTATTCCTCCAGTCTGTTGGTCGGTTCTTATCATTAAAAGAACAAATGAATCAGTTAGATGATGATTTTTATTACGCACGTGATGCAATGCTTCATTACACTGATTGGATGTTGGTAAATGAATCACCTTATTTAGAACAAAAAGACAAATTAGAATTCCCCAATACTACTTGGGTGGGGCAAGACTTACGTAAAGTTGGCATTTTCTATATGGCTAACTATTATTCATCTGTGAAAAATAAAGCCTTGGTTGAAAAAGGAAATTATTTTTACCACCACATAGTTACTACGTTGGAAAATGATAGTAACAATGATTTTACCAGAATTTTGGCTCTACTGATGCAAAATATTGGTTTAGCCCATTTTTATAAGGATGCGTCTTGTCAGTATAAATTTGAGAGTATTAGAAAATACAGCAATCCAATTCAGAAAAATAAAATAATAAAAATTTTGAAATTATTAGTGAATGAATTATCAAGGTTGTCAATAAAACGTGAATTGAAATGGCTAAGTTTACGCTCTGCCAAAGTAGCAAAACTATTAGGAAATAAAGGCTAAATGAAAAAACTTAATGTACTACAGTTTATCTGTTCTTCTGGATTTTATGGCGCAGAACGTTGGGTATTAGCCCTTGCAAAGTATTTAGACCCTCAAAATGTTAATTGTCACTTAGCTGTAACTATTGAATCAAATAATGATGATTTAAAAATAATTAACGAATTCAATAAACTTGATGGCAATATTTTTGAATTACCTATGAGTAGTAAATTTGACTTTAAAGTTGTTGATAAATTGGTAGAAGTCATACGATCTAATCGTATAGATATTATTCATACACATGGATACAAGTCAGATATACTTGGATTGTTAGCTGCTAAAAAGGCTGGTATCAAGATTGTAATTACACCGCATGGGTTTTCGAATGGAATAGATCTTAAACTAAGATTCTTTATTTGGTTAGGGTGCCAATCGTTTAGGTTTGCAAACATTGTTGCTCCCCTTTCTAAAGCGCTTTGTGATGATGTACGTGGTTTTGGTGTAAAAAAAGAGCGTTTAGTCTATGTACAAAACGGTGTCGACTTATCTGAAGTAGAAGAACAAAAAGTTAAAGAAAACTCATTGAAATCAACGGGCGAAAATAAAAGAATTGGCTTTGTGGGGCAAATGATTAGTCGTAAAAATATCAAAGATATCTTAGATATATTTGAATCACTGGCTGGTAAATACCCGAATATAACGTTGAGTTTATTGGGTGATGGTGATTCGAGAGCTGAACTTGAAGAATACACAAAGACATTATCTCATAAAAGTAGAATAGAATTTTTAGGATTTAGAGATGACAGATTAGAGTTATTACAGAGTTTTGATTTATTTGTGATGACTTCAAGTTTGGAAGGAATACCGCGATGCTTAATGGAAGCAACTGCGATGGGAATACCTGTGGCAGCATACGATATTGCTGGTATAGATCAGTTAATTGAGCATGAAAAAACAGGTTTGTTGGCCCCATACGGCGAAAAAGAATTGTTATCAACTTACTGGGAAACCTTACTTTTTAATCAAGAAAAAGCTGATGATTTAACTAATGCCGCTTGTGATTTCGTTTATGCTAATTATGCAGGTCAGCGTATGGCAAATGAATATACCGATTTATTTCGGGCTTTGGTAAAAGATTAAACGAATGAAAAATGATGTGAAGCACCCTGTATTATTTGTTCTGTCAGTCGATACTGAAGAAGAGTGGGATTGGAAAACCGTATTCCCGCAACATAATTTACAAGTTAAAAATATTGATGGACTTCAATCTTTTCAAGCAGAGTGTGACAATATAGGCATTAGGCCAACGTATTTTGTTGACTATCCAGTTGTGAATAACCCGGTAAGTGCAAATATTCTTGATATAATCTCTAAGGCTGGTAACTGTGAGATTGGTGCGCATTTACACCCTTGGTGCAACCCCCCTCTTACTTCGGAAAATGGTGAGTTTGAATCTCATGTTGTTAACTTGCCTATAGATGTAGTAGAACAAAAATTAGTTAATTTACTCAATTTACTAAAAACAACTTTTGACATCGATATTATGTCATTTCGTACTGGGCGTTGGGGGATCAACAGTGCCATTATGGACCTATTAGTTAAACATGGCATAACTGTCGATTCCAGTGTTTATCCTTTTTATAAAAATGATTATTTTGATTGCAATGGTGCTCCTGAAGTACCTTATTGGGTAGATTTGATGAATCCATTAAAAGTTAGGAGGAATGAATCTTTAACAGATATATTTGAAATTCCAGTTTCGGTTGGGTTTAATCACTCTAATTTTGTTTTATGTAATAAATTTCACAACATTCTAAGTCACTCATTATTTTCTTCTATAAGACTTCCTGGAATCGTGTGGCAATTAAAATTATTGAGAAAACTATATTTAAGTCCAGAATTAACATCATTAACTGATATGAAAACTCTAATTAAGATCTTGCTTAAACGGAAAACAGCAATTATTCATATGAACTTACACAGTTCAAGTTTAATTGATTTACCTTATAATAATCATGAATATGACCACCAGAAAATAATAGACAACATGAAACAGGCCGTTAGCTATTTACAGGAACATGCAAACGTTACCTTTTGCACTATTAGTGAAGCTAAAAAAATATTAACTCAGAATCAAGGTATTCAATAATGACAAATTCTCCGTTAGTTATTACAACAATTAACGTTTCAGAGTCTATATTGTGGGATCAATACGTTCAACAGCACAAAGGGCACAGTCCTTATCATCTTTTTGCCTGGTTAGCGGCAATTGAAAAGGCCTATTCACATCAAGTATATTATTTTGTTGCAAAACAAGAATCAAAAATTGTTGGCCTTCTTCCGTTGGTGAATATTCGTATTCCGTTAAAAGGAAACTCATTATGTTCACTCCCTTTTTGTGATGTTGGTGGGTGTTTAGCTGATAATAAAGAAGTGCAAATTGCTTTAGAATTAAAAGGCACGGAATTAAAAGGAAAACTGAAATCCAAATCAATCGAATATCGTGAACGTGCAGAGATTAGCGATAATACTCAGTTTGAAGGAAGGAAAGTGAGCATGCTTTTACCTTTACCTGCAACGAGTGAAGAGTTGTTTTCGGGTTTTAAATCTAAATTGCGCAGCCAAATTCGTAAAGCTGAAAAAAATGGTTTGACCTATGAGTTAGGAATAAATCAAGAATCTATAGATGATTTTTATGCTGTGTTTAGTGAAAACATGCTCAGATTAGGCTCCCCTGTTCATAGTAAACAGTGGATTGAATCAATTCTTGAACAATACAATCAAGAATGCATTATTGCAATTGTAAAGTTAAATGATGTACCTGTAGGTGCTGGGATAGTACTATTTTCTAGTCATAAAGCCTGTATTCCATGGGCGTCTACCCGCGCAGATTATAACCGTTTATCGCCAAATATGATGTTGTACTGGGCGTTATTAAAATTTGTTACTGACAAAGGATGTACGGAATTCGACTTTGGACGTTCTACGTTTGAGGAGGGTACTTTTCGCTTTAAGCAACAATGGGGTGCTAAACCTACGTTGTTAGAATGGCGTGATGATAATGTTCAGTCAGATTCTCATCCGGAGTTTGTGCCTTCAACTAGTTCAATAAAGTCGTTAGTGGAAAGTATCTGGAAAAAATTACCATTGCCTTTGGCTAATATGGTTGGTCCAAAATTAAGACGTTATATTAGTTTATAACAAGCTCAATAAAATATTTACATAGGTTAAGGAAGTAATCATCATGTGCGGTATAGCCGGTTTTACTCAATTTCATCAGTCACAAGGTACAATTGATACGCTGAAATTAATGGGTGAACGTATTTTTCACAGAGGTCCTGATGCAGGCAATGAATATTTAACTGAACAGGTTGGTTTATGCCATAGGCGTTTAGCGATTATTGACTTGTCTGACGCTGGTGTTCAGCCTATGATATCGGCAGACGAGCAAGTTATTATTACTTTTAATGGCGAAATTTATAATTTCATAGAATTACGTGATGAATTAATTCAACAGGGTGTTGAATTTACAACCGGTACTGATACCGAAGTGATATTAGCCTTGTATCAATCAGTAGGAACAAAATTATTAGAAAAAATTAATGGGATGTTTGCATTTGCTATTTGGGACAATGTAAAACAAGAGTTATTTGTTGCGCGTGACCGAATTGGCAAAAAACCATTGTATTACAGTTTTTTCAATAGTGACATTGTGTTTGCCTCTGAACTAAAAGCTATGTTGGCACTACCGTCTATCCCTAAAGAAATTAGACTTGACGCAGTGCATGATTTTTTTGCTTATCAATATATTCCAGATCCGAAAACGATTTTTCAAGGCATTCATAAGCTCGAACCAGGTCATTATTTACTAGTAAATAAAGATGGATTAGAAAACAAACAATATTGGGATATTTCATTTTCAAAGCAATCCACTCAGTCTGAAAGAGAACTAGTTGACGAATTACAGCAAATAACAAGTCAATGTACCGCTAAACGTATGATTTCAGATGTACCCTTAGGCGCATTTTTAAGTGGTGGTGTTGATTCCAGTGGTATTGTCGCATTAATGGCTGAACAAGCAGAGAAAACCGGTGGTGAAGCTATTACAACTTGTTCAATTGGTTTTGATGAAGAAAAATTTAATGAAACTGAATTTGCGAAACAAGTCGCAGAACAATACAACACTAATCATCATGAATTAACAGTGCATGACAATGTAGCCGACTCATTAAAGCACATAGTATCATTTTTTGATGAACCATTTGCTGATCCATCCTTAGTACCAACTTATTTTGTATCTAAATTAGCCCGAGAGAAAGTCACCGTTGCTATAGCCGGTGATGGTGGTGATGAAGTATTCGCAGGATACTCGAAATACTCAGTGGATCATATCGAGAACGAGTTACGAAATAAATTTCCTGAATGGCTAAGAAAAAAAATATTTCCGAGTTTAGCCAAAATTGCAGGAAAAGTGAATTTAACATCATTTAGGAAAGCTAATTCGTTACTGACAAGTTTAAGTGTGGAGCCTGCTATGGGTTTCTACATCACTAATTCTATGATCACCAACGAAACTTGGCTAACATTAGTAACGGAAAGAACCAAAAAAGAATTAGGTAGTTATCATCCATCAACTCAAACAGTAGATAAATATAATCAAGCTGATGGTCAAGATCACTTATCTAAAATACTTTATACAGATATGAAAACGTATTTGCCAGGAGGAATATTAGTAAAAGTAGACCGTATGAGTATGGCGAATTCTTTGGAAGTGCGCGCGCCAATTTTAGATTATAAATTAATGGAGTTTGCAGCGACAGTACCGTCTAGATTCAAATTCAAGGAAGGGGAGAAAAAATACTTACTTAAAGAAGCATTTAAAAAGTATCTACCTGATGATATTTTGTATCGTAAAAAAATGGGCTTCTCTGTGCCATTAGCGTCTTGGTTACGTAATGAATTGAAAGAAATTGTTGAAGATAAATTAATAACTAATTCTTCAGGTTTAACACAAATATTTAAACAAACAGAAATTACTAAATTGTGGTGTGAGCATATAGCAAAAAACAAGGACCACTCAACTGTATTATGGAGCATGTTGATGTTTAAAATGTGGTGGGATGCCTACATGGATAAAATCGACAGTGTCTAAATTAGCGATAATATTCTTAGGTTGTTTCGTTTATGGCATATATTCTTTAATTATAGTGGGACCTGTTTACGGATTTTATTTATATGAATTAGTGTATTTTTTAAATCCAGGTAATAGATGGTGGTCTGCTAGTTTACCAAACCTCAGTTATTCATTTGTTGTTGTATTTTTAATGTTAGTGATGTTTTTCATTAAAAGAAAAGAGCATGTATTGAATACGATACAGACTATGCCACAAGCTAAATGGTTTATATTAGTTTTTATAACATATTTTATTGTTGGCTTTTTTGCGATATCTCATGAAATCCATCAAAGATATCTTTTTGATTTATTTAAGCTATATATCGTAATGTTTGTAGCATATCGAGTTTTGGATACAAATAAAAAATTAGAAACTGCACTATTTATATATCTTATTGGAGCCGCTTATATTGGCTACGAGGCTTTTTCTGTCGGACGAAACAGTCTAGGGCGAGTTGAAGGAATTGGCATGGTTGACGTGCCAGAAGCAAATGGAACAGCTGCTGCATTAGTGCCTGCTATTCCTATATTGGTTTATTTCTTTTGGAGCAAGCCATGGAAAACAAAGTTATTCGTTTCAGTTTTAGGTGTGTTTATTGCTAATGGATTGGTGTTAATTAATAGCCGCGGTGCTTTCTTAGGTGCCGCAGTAGGGTTTGGCTATTTTTTAATGTATATGTTTTTTTCTAAATATAAATTACCAAAACAAAGAATGATGATTATTTTCCTGATAATGGCAAGTATTGCAGGTGTAATACGTATTGCTGATGATGCTTTTTGGGAAAGAATGAACACAATAAAAGGCTCTTCCATTACTAATACTGAATCAAGTGGTGGCAGACGAATGAACTTTTGGGTCGCTACTTTTGATATGCTTGAAGATCACCCTTTTGGATTAGGAATTTATGGGTATCAAATATTAAGCCCGCTTTATTTAGATGAATCACTATTAGACAGTCATTTCAGATCAACAAACATGAGGGCTGTTCATTCTATGTGGTTTCAAGGTTTGGCTGAAATTGGATGGCTAGGCGCTTTGTTCTTTTTGTTTTTACTAAAGTCGATATTTAAACAATTAAAACAAGCTAAAAAGAAGTTGGTTAATTCAAAGTTATATAAAAACTATTATTTTCTTATTTCGTTGGAAGCCGGTTTACTTGGATATATGGTAGCCGGATCTTTTATTAATGCTTTCAGAACAGAAATATTTTATTGGATGATAATCTTTTGCATTATCGGAAGTTCGATAGTTATGCATCGTGAAAATACGGATGAACCGGTAAAAAAAGGGGAAGATGGTGAGTAAAATTAATATACTGCATTTAACATTTGATATGTGTTTAGGAGGTACAGAGCAAGTCATTCGCCAAATAGTTGAAAATATAGATCAAACACAATTTTCCCAACGAGTAACTTGCCTCGATGGGAAAATTGGTGAGTTGGGTGAATTAATAGAAAAAAATGGAATACCGGTAAACTTCTTTTCTAGACAGCCTAACCTCGATATTAAATTAATATTTCAATTAAGAAAGTATATTAAAAAGCATCGTATTCATATCGTTCACTGCCATCAGTATACTCCTTATATTTATGGATTAGCGGCAAGTTTGTTTAGCTCATGCCGAGTCATATTTACAGAGCATGGTCGATTTTATCCAGACAGTTATAAATGGAAGCGAGTGATATTGAATCCAGTCTTAAGTCTATTAACCCAGAAAGTAACGGCAATATCTAAAGCAACGGGTGAAGCACTAAAAAATTATGAAAATATTCCTGCTTATAAAATAGACATCATATACAACGGAATTCGATTTGAAGATAAAGCATTACCCGATGAGAATACTCGATTAAATTATAAAAATGAGTTGAATATAGAACCAAATAAACTTGTATTCGGGACTATTTCTCGACTTGATCCGATAAAAAATCAATCAATGATGATTGAAGCGTTTGCTGACATTCAAAAAGAAGTGACAGATACCATATTATTAATTATCGGTGATGGACCATGTCGTCTTGAACTAGAAAGTCTTGTCGCGTCATTAGGATTACAACAAAAAGTTGTTTTTACAGGTTTTATTATTAACCCACAAAGGTACCTATCAATAATGGATGTTTTTTTATTACCTTCATTGAGTGAAGGTACATCAATGACATTGTTAGAGTCTATGGCATACGAAAAACCTTCAATAGTGACAGATGTCGGTGGAAATCCTGAAATTGTTATTGACGGTGCTACAGGTTTGATTACACCAAATGAAGATACACAAGCCCTGAGTCTAGCGTTAACTACTTTAGCTACTTCAAAGCCATTAAGAGATAAGTTGGGTGAAGCAGCCTTACTTAGATACCAAAAGCAATTCACAGAGATACATATGGTAGAAGCCTATCAAAATTTATACAAAAAAATTGCTTAGTTGGTAATTAATGTCAGGAATGAAAAATTATGAAGTTTAATAAATACATACGTAAGATAAGAATTCTTATTAGAGGTTTTATTAATAGTTTGATCTTTAAATTATTATATAGAAAAGGATTTGACCCTTCAAAAACGCTCATTATATGTGGTTCAACCCGAAGTGGATCTACATGGTTGGCAGAATTAGTAAGTTCTATTGACGGACACAGTCAAATATTTGAACCCATGCATACCGGTTACGTAAAAGAAGCAAAAAAAGCGGGTATTAATAAAAATATGTATGTGCAAGGTAATGATACATGGTTGAATGGACAAAATTTCTTTACTAGAGTGCTATCTGGAAAAGTAATTAATCCATGGACTACATCTCAAATACCATGGAAAAAGCTCATAAAAACAGAACGTTTAGTTGTGAAATTTGTAAGGGCAAATTTGATATTAGACTGGTTATCTAAACACTTAGATGTTTTGCCTCCTGCAATGGTCATAAGGCACCCTTGTGCAATTATTATGTCTCAATTAGATAAAGGCTGGGCTCCTTCAAAAGAGGTATTATTGTCTAATAAATATTTTGATAAATACCCTGAAATTAAACAAGCTTGTAATCAATTTGATAAACGAGAAGAACGCGCCGCTATAGCCTGGTGCATGAGGTACCATGCTCCGTTAACACTTATAAAACCTTATCCTTTTGTTCTAGTCTGCTATGAAAACTTAGTGAGGAATGGCGAGCAAGAAATAAAAAAATTATTTGATGCATGGGAGCTTCCGCTCACTAAAAATGTTTTAGATCAACTTACAAAGCCAAGTGATACAGTAACAGAAAACTCCCAAGTGGTAAGCGGTAAAGATCCGTTAGCGGGTTGGAGAAATAAATTGACTGAGTCAGAAGTAGATAACATCTTAGCTGTTCTGAATGTATTTGGTATGGACTTTTATAGTCATGAGCTAGAACCGAACTATGAAAAACTGAATGAATTTTCAATTAATATAAATAATTCATAATATGACGATGAATAAAGAAGATATAAACCAAAAAACTAAACAGAGTCTTGTTTGGTATACGGTATTGCCATTTTTTTTACATTTTTTTCGTTTTGCTAATTCTATTTTATTAGCTCGAATTTTAGTACCAAGTGATTTTGGTATTATGGGAATTGTCGCAGTTATTTTATATTATTGTAATTCTGTTACTGATTTTGGTTTAGCCAAAGCAATAATTCAGCGAAAAAGTGTTGAACAAGGTCATTTTAATGCTTACTTTTGTTTTAATTTAGTTGTATCAATAGCACTATTTTTTATATTCCAATTATTGTCGACTTTTATATCTAATTTTTTTAATGAACCAAATGTAAAAGCTGCAATTGAAGTCTACTCAATTATGTTTTTGGTCAGCGCATTTATTGCCGTTCCCCAAGCAAGTTTAAAAAGAGATTTAAACTTTAAGATATTAGCCATAATTGAAGCTGTTAGAGTGTTTTTTTCTATGGGGATATCATTATCTTTAGCGCTTAACAATTATGGTTTTTGGTCAATGATATATGCGATGCTGGCATCACAAGTATTGGCGTTAGTAATAACACTTTCGATGTCAAAAGTTAATGCGTCAATATTTTTTAAAATGCAGCACTTTAGAGATTTATTGAAATTTGGTGTTTGGGATTTCTTCTGGGGGCAAACTAAATTAATAGGCGATAATATTGATAAACTCATTATCGCTAAGTTTTTAGGTACAACACAGCTAGGGTTTTACGACAAAGCGATTGGACTTGCTAAAATGCCCAATGAGCAATTATCTAATCGATTGTCTTCAGTATCTTTTTCCACATTTTCTCGATTGCAAGATGACAAAGAGGAAGTACGGAAATACTTTTCAAAATTAATGATTACTAATATGACAATTATCCTGCCTATTTTTATTGGTTTATGTGCTGTCTCTTATAATTTTACATTAGTGTTACTAGGGGAAAAATGGTTGGAGATGGCACCATCATTAGCGATATTCTCTATTTCATATTTATTAGCATCTATTTCAAGCCCAATTGTAGCGATGAATATGGCTGGAGGCTTAATTAAACCCCAAGCTCTAATAAGGTTTATAAGTGTTGTGATATTGATAATTGTACTATTTTTTACTGCACCATATGGGATTGAGTCGGCAAGTTTTACTATATTAGCCTTTAATTTTTTACTCTTTGTTTTGTCTTTTTTCTTATTGAAAAAACACTTTTCGGTCAACTGGTTAACGTTAATTAACTATTCTATCCCTCCTATAGTTTCATCTCTATTAATGTTATTAATGGTGCTCGCAGCTCAAAAGTATATATGGGTAGAAACGCCGATTATGAACTTATTTACTGCAATATTTCTAGGTATTACGGTTTATTTCCTCTGTTTTATGTTTCTTCCTTTTCCGCAATGGAAATTTTTACAATCTAAATTAAAAAACAAACTTATAAAAACAGGCATAAAAAAAGATGAGAGTTAGTGATAAAAGGGTTCAGCTATGACATTTTGTAAAAAACTAACCAAAAAATTAGATGTCAATATCGATTTGATTAACAATGATTTGTCGTTTAATGATTTTAATCAAAATGGAGTGTTTGTCGAGGTACCAGATGGCAAAAATCCAATAAAAAAAGTTTTTGAATTAATTAAAGCTAAAGTCATATTGAATCGCATTTATAGTAAAATGTTGCATAAACGAAGACCCCCCCCTTTGGTTAAAGTTGTTTATGGTAATGGCCATCGACCCATAGCTATATATGATAGGGGGACGCAAGCGGAGAATTATGCTAATAAATACTTGTTACCTTCAACAGGAACTATAAAGAGGATAATACATAAGGCCTTGGGGGTTCACCCTTCTATTGCTGGTTTTGTGGTAATACCTTCGCAGAAATACATCTCATTCATTGACAATGTATTTGAATACTTAAAATTTACAGCAGATCAAGTTAATTGCGCCAGTGTATTGTGTATAGATAGCTCTAAAGATATTTACCTTATTTTTGATGAGCATACTTATCCTCGCTTTGCGTTATATGCCATTGAAAAGAATAAGATACAAGAAGTGGTCGCAACTCGACAATTGTTATCCTCATTACTCAATAATGTAGTGTCAAAATCAATAGGTGTGATAGAGCATAATAATCGCAGTTTTTTTATTGAGGAAGGTTTAACTGGGCAGCCTTGGTTTCAGTTAAAAGACAGTAATGGGTTTAACTGGAGTGATATTAAATCGACAGCTGTAAGTACATTGGTCGATTTTCATGAGGTAGTCAGGAATGAGACCTTATGGCAAAAAAAGCTAAATATCGGCGATGTATTTATTGAACAATATCATCAAACTTTAAATATGAAGAATGATTACCAAATAACTGAAACAGTATCAAATTTAGTTCATGAGCTCCATTTAGAGTTGAAAAAACACCCAAAGGTGATATGTTACTTTCAACACGGTGACTTTTGCATCAACAATCTACTGTTTAATGAGGGCATTGCCCATATAATTGATTGGGATGAGTTTGGTGAAGTGTCAATGCCACTGCAAGATGAATTTAGCCTAGCACTCTCATTTTATAACCTAGACAATAATTCTAACATAGAACAATTATATGTTGAATTACAGATATGTATCACAAAGAGTGAATGGTTAAAAAGTTTAACGAAAGAAGCTGTGATTGCATTATTTTTGTTCCATTTATTATATAGATTAGGATTATGGGGTTCGAATCCTAATCGTAAGGGGATTTGTGATTGGTTATACACCATTTTGATAGAATTCAGTGAGCAGCCTAGCTCATTTTTTGATTGGTTGGATGTTGAAAAGCATTAAGTCAATTTTCTCTATATTTTACATGATTAACTTTATTTAAGTATTAACACTATGCAAAATTTATTTATTATAGGTAGCCCCCGTTCAGGAACAACTTTTTTAGCTAGTTTATTAAAGCCTACTGAGTATGGCGCTCCTTTTGAAACTCAATTTATTCTTAAATATTATGAAAAAATTGAAGAGTATGGCGACATTACTCAATTATCTAATCTAACAAGATTATTAAACGATATATCATCAGAAAGAGCTATATCTCAGTGGGAGGTTCCACTCGTAGCCCAAGAAATAAAGAATGATTTAGGCGACTCGTATAATTACAATGATGTAGTTGACGCAATTTGCTTGAAATTAATGGGAAGTAAGGACAAAAGGAAGTGGGGTGATAAAACACCACACTACATTTTAAAACTGAAACAATTGATTATCCTATACCCTAAAGCTAAATACCTCTATATTGTGCGTGATGGCCGTGATGTTGCTTTATCATTGTTGAAAAAGCCTTGGGGGCCAAATAATGTTTATAAGTGCGCAGAACAATGGGATGAGGCGAATAATGAAGTCCAACAATTACTCTTAAATGACTTAAAAGAGAAGGGGCAAATTCTATATATTAAATATGAGAAGCTGTTAGAAAGAACTGAAGATGAGTGCCGACGAATTTATGAGTTTTTGGGTGATGATATTGAAAATCACCGTACAATGGTTAATGAATTAATTTCAACAACGATGTCGGGTAATTCTTCTAAATGGAAGACTAAAATGACTTCTAAGCAAGTTGAAATTTATGAAGCAACAGCTAAAAAAAGTTTATTATATCATCAATATGAATTAATAAACCCACAAGCCAAATTACCCCATCTTAAAGTATTTGGGTATAAATTACACCATCAATTTATTTATGTTAAGCATATGTTTATCATGAATATAATTGATGGTATAAAAATTAAATTCTTTGGTAAACAGCCATTTAATGAATAATAAAATAGGTCTAAAAACGAGCATTCGTCCTATTATCAGAGAACAGGTACTCTAAACTAGAGCAACTACTTTAATGGTCAATAAACAGCACTTAAATATAAATAGCAAACTTAAGTGCTTTACGCTTCAATAAAAAATTAACATGATGGAGCAACGTTTTTTGGATATTGTAATAACGGTTTATTAATCATTAATAACTTGCACAGCCCCAACTGTGTTTTGCTCCGAGCGAAGTCGACCATATATACCTCTTAATTGACTCGTGTTACTCTGACTGATTAGGGGGGAGTTTTCATGCAATGTTACTACTGAGTTATTAATATAAATTAATGGGTTAACGGAAATAGGATTAGGATCCCATATTGGTGTTATGGCATTAATTACATTTTCAGCATTTGCAAACCAAGCGTTATCTCTACCAGTGAAAGTACTCTCTATGCTGTCACCTAAATAATTGCTCCGGATGAAATGCAAATCAGTATCTGTGTAACATACATTACTGTTCCAAAGTACAGATGCATTATTGTATTTTGATGACAATCCGATGCATGACATCAAGTTATTTTGTTGGTCGTCAGAACTCCATTTATAAAATATATTATTGTTGAAAATTAGTCTTGATGTAACGTCGGAATGCCCAATAGAAATCGATACAGCACTATTTACTGTGCCGTTAATAACGTCGTTACTATAGTCTGCCTTGAGCCCGACGTTAATAGCTATATTGTTGTAGTACTCAAATTGAGTACTTACAGGACAATTTGCCCCATAAGATATAGCAGGACCAGATTGATTGATAACGACATTGTCATGAATTTTTACTGTATCAATAAATTGGCCACATTGTTCACCCGAAGTGTTTTCATCAAAATAATGTAGTCCAGATGAGGTTTTATTATCTTGTAAAAAATTCCATGCCATTTCAGGTGCAACCAATTGTTCATTTTCATCTCCACTTCTAATACTTAAATAAGTAGTATGCTGAAAACGTGAACTGCCATCACAACCATAATTTTTAATATGATTTCCTAAAATTTTGAAGTTTGATACTTTATCGGAACTTAGAGAGTTTGCTTTTATAGCTGCTTGTTGGCCATCTGGACAGGCTCCAGTTACATCATTGGGATGAGCATCAGTAATAAAATTTGCTATTGCTCGACCATCCTTATTACCATCAATTGCAAAAGTGACATGGGCTCTTACATTTACTGGTTGATTATTCTCATTTTCATCTGCTTCAGCTGCGTAGATAGAAAATTTTGAAATAACAAATCCGGCGGTTAAATTGGAACCCCCGGCATATACTGAAAACCCTCTTTCCCCTATAACTTCAGGGCGTGTGTTAGGGTATGAAACATAAGAATATTGAGCTTCTAATGAGCTCATTGCAGCTAATCGATTGTTATAAATAACCTGAGATGTGTTTTCGTCACCTGTTATAATATCGTGTACATATAAAGTTGAACCTGCGTTTATAGTTGAATCCGCTTTTGCTACGGTTAACCATGGATTTTGAAAGGAGCCGTCTCCAGTAGAATCATTTCCAATTGGCATTACATGGTAAATATTTCCAGCACGTACTGTGAATGAAATAGCGGTAGTACCTTGTTCAGTGATAAATTTAATTTCACCATTACCCAGCGATGCTTCAGGTATAGAAAAACTAATTTCTTGCATACCATGTGACTCATATAAATTAGCGGGGCCACTAGGTAACTGCCCGTTAGCCACTTTCCAGTAATATATATGGGGTACTTGTTGGCAGCTGGCACGATTACAGTACTCGATAGAAGAGTTACCTTGTTCAGCACCTAAGTTAAAACCCCAAGCTGTAACTATTACTCCACTCCCTAACGAATCACCCAATCCAGTGCTAGGGCCAGAAATTAAATCTGTAAATGCTATGTGCGGAGAAGTGGCTGTAACTTCAAAATCAAGAGGTACATAATCATCTTCAGGCAGAGGCTCAATAATATTTTCTTCTTCTAAAACTGAAACAGCTAATATGTCTAACTCAACAAAAGAATATGTTTCTTTTGCTGTTGTTAATTGCAATTTAGCATCTGTAACTACATTAGTAATATGCTCAATATCGAAACGTAAAAGAATATTATTATCTGCAACTAACTTCTCTTTTTCTCCTCTGCAAGTAAAGGTAGATTCTTGGATGTCAGTATCAGCATCAGCCAATACTTCAAAGTTACCCTCAGCAGTATTTATAAGTAATCTCGGTTGATATTGGCTAAGGTAACTTTCTTTTGAATGGAAAGAAACATACTCACCTCCAACAGTTTTCAATAGTATTCCATGATTAACGATGCTGCCCGTTTGCCAATGCGTAACTAAAGATTTTATATCAATAAAATGTGTTGAATTTAGTTGCTCTGCACCTAGAATAAGTTTTGAAAATGGAATCGGTCCTTGAGATATCAAATCAGCATCAATCCAGTCGCCCATATAATTTTGCCAACTGTTTAATGTTTGACGATTGAAATAAGTACGGGTTGCACCGTTATGCAGATTGCTGTCGAAATTACATTCACCTTCCTTCCATGTTCTTTCAGGAATCTTGCTTAATAATGGTTGAAAAACTTCATCTTTTGGTAAAGGCTCAAAATGAGGTAGCCTAGCTGCAAATATATTTAACGTTGAATTAGTATAAATTTGCTTGGACGAATATAGCCCCAGTTCTGATTTTATTAACGCTCCATTTATGTTTGAGAGGTCAAATCGGATTAATATGTTGTTTATCCCTACCAAGCTTTTAGAGTTGCCTCTGCATGTGTATGTTGTCTTCTGTAGATCAGTATCGGCAGCTGGGTGCAATTTATACATTCCTTGAGTTGTTGTGATAGTCAATTCAGGGTGCGTATTAATGTCATCGTTGTCGGAAGAATAAAATGATGAATACTCACCATTGTCCAGTGCCATAAATACACCTTGGTTTTCTATAGAATTACTTAGCCATAGATTAGTTAGATCAGTATGTCGGCAGTATGAATTTTACCTTTTGTACTTTGTGGCATATATAATTGAGAGAACGGTTTACTTCCTTGGTTTGACAGATCGGCATCTATCCAATCGCCCATAAAGTTATTCCAAACTAACTTGTTTTTTCTATCATAATAGTCCCGAGTAGCACCGTGATAGGTTGATGTGTCTTTATCGCATATTCCTTCTACCCATGAAGAAATATTAGATTGTAGCTGAGATGCATTTGTGATGTGTGTGTATATACTTGCGAATAAAAAAAGAGCGAGTAGAAACACATTACTTATATTATTCATTGACTAATACCTCATAACGTCTATGCATAAATATTAAATGTTAGACGTTAAATTATGTCGTTAAATGTATGTAATGTCTTTTATCGTATTGTACAAAAAACAAACGATATAATTTAGGTTAGTAAAAACAATTCATTCTGTAAAGTAAATTATTGAGTAAATATTACTTCTCTATAAATTCTATGGCGCCAATTGTAGAGGGATATTTTCTTAATTGGCCATAAATATCTCTTAGTAAAGCACCTTCACTCTTTCCAATTAGAGGTGAATCTACAGCAATAATTAGTTTCGAACCTTCAATGCTTAATAAAGGGTCAGAAACAATTGGGTTAGAATCCCAGAGGGGGGATATTGAATTTTCTGGCTCAGTAATATTTGAATACCATGAATTGTTTTTACCGGAAAACTTACTTTCCATATTGTCACCTAAATAATTACTGCGTATGAAATGCAAATCATTTTCTGTGTAGCACAAATTACTGTTCCAATTGACTGTCACATTGTTATAAGCAGAACTTAATCCAATACACGCCATTAAATTGTCTTGTTGGTCATCAGTATTCCATTTATAAAAAATATTATTGCTAAAATTTAGTGTAGATGTCACTTCTTCATGGCCTACAGAAATTGATACCGCAACATTGTTACTACCATTGACTTCATTATCAGTAAAGTCGGCCTTTAGCCCTACATTGATAGCAATGTTATTATAGTAATTAAAGGTTGATCTTACAGGGCAATTAGCGCCAAATGCAATCGCAGGGCCTGCTTGATTGATCACTACATTGTCGTGAATTTCAACGGGTGTTATAAATTGCCCACATTCTTCCCCCGTGTGATTTTCATCGAAGTAATGTAGACCTGAAGACGTTTTATTATTTTGCAAAAAATTCCAACCCATTTCTGGCGCTACGAGTTGTTCATTATTCTCAGCACTTCTAATAGATATATAAGTGGTGTGTTGAAAACGAGAGCTTCCATTACAACCATATTCTTTAATATGGTTGCCCAAAATTTTAAAATTGGACACATTATCTGCGCTTAATGAGTTTGCTTTGATGGCTGCTTGTTGACCATCTGGACAAGCTCCTGTTGAATCATCAGGATGAGAGTCTGTAATGAAATTACTGATAGCTCTGCCGTCTCGTGTTCCTTGTATGGCATATGTAACACTGGCTCTAATGTTTATTGGCTGATGATTTTCATCTTCATCAGCTTCAGCAGCAAAAATTGAAAACTTTGAAATAACAAAACCCGCTGTTAAATTAGAGTCTCCAGAATAAACTGAAAATCCTCTTTCACCGATAACTTCTGGACGAGTGTTAGGGTAAGCAATATATGCGAATTGTTCTTCCAAAGAGCTCATTGCAGAAAGTCGGTTGTTATAAATTACTTGTGAAGTGTTTTCGTCACCAGTGGTAACATTATGTACATATAAAGTGGATCCTGCGTCAATCGTTGAATCTGCTTTTTCAATAGTTAACCATGGATTTTGAAAAGAACCATCTCCAGTTTCATCATTTCCGTTAGATGTAACATGGTAAATATCTCCTTCTCTTATGGCAAAGGGGATAGTTGATATACCGGCTGAAGTGGTGACTTTAATTTGACCATCACCATTAATTGATTGGGGTATCGAAAAACTAATTTCTTGCATACCATGTGATTCATATAAATTCGCAGGACCGCTAGGTAGTTCTCCATCTGCATTTTTCCAGTAATAGATGTGTGATACTGGTAAGCAGCTATTATTTTTATCACAAAATTCAAGTGATGAAATACCTTGATCAGATCCTAAGTTGAATCCCCAAATTGTAGTGATCACTCCACTTCCTAAAGTGTCATTTAATCCTGTGCTAGGACCAGAAATAATATCACTAAAGGCCAAGTGGGGAGGAGCTCCTATTTCTTCTTTAGCTTTAATCGGTATATCATTTGATTGAGTAGTAGAGCCTCCACCGCAGCCGAATAGCGTAAGTAAAAAGAAGAGAATTGTTGAACGAAAAAGCATAGAGGTATTCCTAACAAATTTGTTGCTTGTTTGTGCAATGAATTTGAGAATTCAATGCCATTCAGAAGCAAAATTTACGTGTTACGCATTTTTATTATTTTTGCAGGGTTTCCTGCAACAATGGCATATTCAGGCACATCGGATATAACAATTGATCCAGCGGCTACTATAGCTTTATTGCCAACGTTAGCCATTATTACCGCCGTATTTCCAATCCAACAATCTTCACCAATAGTGATTTTTTTATATTCACCACCTTGTTGCTGAATAGGAATATTTAAGTCAGAAAAATCATGTTGATTTTTCCCACTCAATATATGAACACCACTTGCAATCAGTGTATCTTTACCAATAAGAGATTTTCCAATATTGCATTGTGGACCAATATAGACATTATCGTTAATTTCGGTATCAGGATCTGAAAACAAAGTGCCAAAGTAGATTACGCCGTTATTACTACAATGTGTCATTGTTTTATTAAAAAATGAATTTCTAAAATAGCTGCCCGTTTTACCTGGTAATAAACTAATTAATTGCGAAATGCCAATAAACATAGATTTTTTCATTGCAGGAGGGGTTAACCAAAACAAGGCGATGAGGGGAAGTGCAGTGATCAAAAAGATAAATTGGAATATTAATTTTAATAAATGAGTCATATTATTTAGCTATAGTAATTGAAGAGTGAATAGGTTTTATGGTCCGATATAGGAATTTGCAATAATCAGTTCATCTATAAAAACAGTTAGGTCTTTAGGTGCTTTTGTTTTTCCACCATGATAAACATTTAACCATACACTTTCTAATCCAACTGAAGGATTATCAGAAAAACGGATATTGGTATTATTATAAACTAGTTTACCATTCACCCATGCCTTTAGTTGCCCATTTTGTTTGTTAGGGGTGTTTAACTGAATATATTGTTCTATTGAATACCAAGTGTTTTTTTTAAGTAAACTTTCATTATTCAAATTCCAATATTCAGTGTCTCCATAAGTCTTTTTCATATCAGCATGATATAGATAATTACCAATTGGGGTTTTATTTGGTAATACATTATTAGAACTTAATGTCGAATTCGTAAACATGCGAGCAGACCATCCATTGCTTCCATCAGACTTTCGCCCACCCCAACCTGCTTTATATGTTGTATTGTTATACGTACCTGCAAAACCAGGTAATTTCCCGGTAGTATTTATTTGCCAAGAATCACCTAAGCGTAAGTAATACCTAAAATACGCTTTTTCTAAGTTTTTAGAGAGAAGGTGTTTTGCACCAATCCCGACAAAATTTCCTTTTTTTATTGTTATTTCTAGTGCTTTGCCTGATAGGGGGGAAAACTTTTCTTTGGAATTATTACTAGTGAGTTGGTAACTTCCTTTTGAGGTATCTTCCCACTGATTAGTCCAGCTTTCATTCTCAAAGGAGGTAAAAAATGTAATGTTAGGATTTTTATTTAAATATTCATTGGAAAAAATTTGAGATGAAATCCCTTGTTTTATTATGTCTGAATTTTTAACTACATTAACAGCAAACACTTCAAGTAGTATTGGCTTTGGGATTTTTTTAGCAAGCGTAAGTTTTAATATTGCTTTAGTTATTGGCTGTTTAATTGAACTTATATCGAATCTAGTAAGAACAGGATGTTTAGCATTTAGAATTGGAGATGAACCTAGACACGTATATGTGGATTTTTTTAATATCGTATCGGCCTGAACAGGTAATTCAAAAGACTCAGTGAGCGTATGTACCTCTAACATTGGTTGATTTAAATAACTTTTTTGTTCTTTTGCTATTAAACTTAAAGGTCGTTTCTTTGGGTTGTGTAATCTAAATCCATTATTGGTAAGTGTACCTTTTTGCCAAAGTTGAACTAAAGATGTTACGTTTATTTCTAATTGATCCAGCTTGTTTTTTACTGGGATTTTTAGCGTTGAAAATGGTACTTTACCCTGTGGAATAAACGAATTATCTAACCAATCACCTAATGTGTTTTCCCAACGCTGTCCGGCTCCTCTATTATAGAAATCTCTAGTTGCTCCTTCATATCGTTTCTCTTCTTTAACGCAAGCACCTTCAGACCAAAAGCGTTCTTCAGCCTCAACCGTATTACAAATAATAAAAAGGAAGATAATTAATCGTTTCATGTATTTGGGACTAAGCCAATAAATCAGTAAATACTTTAAATAAAATAGCATTAATTATAATTAATCTTAAAATAATAGTATTTGTTAACTGTTTATTGTCGTTTTCATTAGTTCTTGGAGTGCTCCATGTTACTTGTATATTACCAGCTAGTGCCGTTATTACACCCACTAGCGAATAATAATTAACCATTAAAAAATAGTAGGGAATAAAAAATATGGGAGAGCTATGTTTATCTCTAGATTTTAAAAAACCAATTTGAGCAAGCCAGAGAAAAATAATACCTAATAAGGTGACTATCTGAAAAGTATGAATGCTTTGGTAAGCTAAAAATAACGAACCGAAAGCAAAAGAAACAATAAAAATGGGTATAAGCCAGCGTAGTAATTTGTGAGATATAACCTCGAAGCTAAAAAAACCAAACTTAAAAGGGTTCATCACTTCTCTTACTTTCATTAATCCACGAAAGCTTCGGTTAACTATTCGCTGTTTTCTTTTGGCTTCTTTGGAAAAATCCCCTGCGGTTTCTTCTAAGCAGTTAGCTTCGGGATCAAAAATCCCCCTGTACCCTTGAGCGATGATTTGTAATGGGTTTACAAAGTCATTAATATCTTTGGCATCTAGCTCAATAAACAGTTCTCGGCGAATAGCATAAATGGCTCCATCACCACCTACAACAGAGTGTAATTTGCTTTCCAGTGTTTTTAACTTGATTTCATAACGCCAGTATATATCTTCACTGGCTGCTGCAGCACTCGTTTTTCCATCGGTATACAAAGCTGCACCAACTACATATCCAACTGTTTCATCAGCAAAGTTTCGAACTAATTTTTTAATAGCATCAGTTTCATACATTGCATTTGCATCAGAAAAAACCACGATTTCTGAAGTGACTTGTTTCATCGCTAAGTTAATTGCAGAGGTTTTACCTAAGCGGCCTTCTTGCCTGATTAGCACTATACCTTCTGTAGAGTATTGTTTTGCAATTTCGTCAGTTCCATCATCAGAACCATCAGAAACTATGATGATGCTTAATTTATCTTTAGGGTAATCAATGGCTAAACTATTCTCTATTTTCTCTTTGATTACATCTATTTCGTTATAGCAAGATATAATTAATGATACTTCAGGAATAAGCATTTCATCTTGGCGTGCGGATTTTGTTTTCAGTAAAATATTCAGCAATTGAAGTATTATGGGATAACCTACATAAACGTATAGAATAGTAGCAATGGATAGTAATGTAATAGTGAGGATAAAAAATGTCATATTTACCTAATTTTTTTTGAATATCTTAATGTGATTCGATCAAAGAATGAAAGCGTTCGACCTATAATATAAAAATAATGCATTAATGATGTCTTAAATATCGATTTCAGTTTCAAATCCTTAAATTTATAAAGAGTTAAAGGAATTGTGGTTATTGCCATTAAAAATAAATAGAGTAGAACTCCTTCTAGAGGCCCATAGTTCATTACTTGCACTAAACTCACTATTAAAATACATAAATGAAATAGAGTAATAAGTGCTATTTTTGATTTCAAAATGGTACTAATAGTTTTAAAGTCTTCACGCCCATGCCATCTTTCTCTTTTTATGAATTGTTTAATTGTCGTCGGATAGCCATAATGAATTACCTTTAATGCAGGTATTGGGCTTATTTGAGCTCCTGCTTCTTTGGCCCTCATACAAAAATCATGATCTTCTGCTGTTTTAAGTGATTCATCGAATCCTGATATTTTCTCAAAGAGGACTTTAGAGGTTATTAAATGGCCTGAGTTAATATACGTAGTAGAGCCGCTAATTGATAGAATATTGAACCAGTTATTATTAATTATATTTGTTGTTTGGGGTGCTAAGCATCTTGAACCAGTGATTAGTAAAGGTGTTTCAATAATTTGAGCAATAGTACTTTCTATATTATCTTTCCAGTCTTGGGTTAGTTCCACATCAGCATCTAAAAAAACCAATATATTCCCTTTCGATTCATTCACACCTTGATTTCTAACAGCTGCAATAGTCCCCGTTGGACAAGCCAATACTGTATCATTAAATGACTCTGCGATTTCTACTGTATTATCAGTAGAACCGTTATCTATAATTATCACCTCATACATGCAACAAGGAGCAAAATTATGAAGTTGCTTTAGTGTATTGCCAATGTAACCTTGTTCATTGAATGCAGGGACTATAAAGGACAAATAAGGGGGAGTTATCATCTAAATCTCATAAGTTGGAATATATTCGAAATTAACACTATCTCATATAGCGTTTATATAGTATTTTGCTTAAATTGTAAAAATTGTTTAAGAAAATATTATTTATTAAGTATAAAGGAATAGTCATAAATATATCAATAATACCTTTTAATATGTCAAAGAAAAGGGATGTTTCATTAAAGTGGCAAGATCTTGAAAAAAGAGCTGGAAATGATGTTTTTTTATCATGGTCATGGATAGGTAATTGGTTAGAAATAATTTCAGGTAACGTTTTCCTAGTTGAAGCAGTAGTAAATGAGCAGGTAGTAGGTTTAGGTTTTTTTGTTGAAAAGACCCGCAAAATATTTGGGCTATTTACGATTAAACAATGGCATCTTCATCGAGCCGGAAATGAGAAACAAGATCAAATATGGATAGAGCATAATGACTTTTTGTTAGATGCAAATATTTCAGACTCTGTTAGAGAAGAAATGGTTAGGTCTATTTGTAATTTCGACCCTTTAGTGCAAGAAATAATTATTGGATTATCAACCAGCGATGTACTCCTTAGCTGCGCTAAATCTTTTCGAAGTAAATCTCTCCAGTTAAGGCCTTTAATAGACGCATTAGCATATCGTGTTGATACAAAAGAAACTTATGTCGATGAAGTACTTTCTAAGAACACTCGCTCTCAGGTAATACGTAGTGAGAAATTACTCAATCGACTCGGTAATTTAGATTTTTATGTTGTTACAGGAACGAAAGAGGTTCAAAAATCATTAGAAAGTATTGCTAAACTACATATTGACCGTTGGGATAAAACCAATGAAGGTAGCGGTTTTACAAATCCTAGCTTTAAAAAATTTCATCATTTAATAACTTCTGATAAAGGGAATGGGATAGCGGAAGTTTCAATTTTATCCCTTAATCAAAAGCCACTAGGTTATTTACTTAATTATATTTATAAAAATAAAGTTTATTTTTATTTGTCAGCTCTTACTACTTTTGAAGAGAATAAGATTAAAGTGGGAATGACTCTGCACACAAAAGCTATTCAACATTATATTGATATTGGCATTTATAGTTATGATTTTCTTGGTGGCGATGCACGTTATAAAAAATCATTATCAAATAAAAAATACCTTTTATCTTTAGGGTGTTTTCAGCGAAATAATTTTTTATTAAGATTAGAAAATGAATTTAAAGATTATAAAGCAAAGCTCAAAGGTGTATTATTTAAAGTACTTACCTCAATTCAGTAGGTTTTTGTACATTGTTATATTGCAAGATATATGATGCAAATAAATAAATAAAGTGAAGGAGTACCATGAAATTTAATAAAAATTTAACACTCACATTATGTGTGATTTTTAGCTTAGCTGCTTGTTCACCAAAAAAAACAGCTGAAGAATACATTCAAAGTGCTAAAACGCATATTGAAAATGGTCAAAGTTCAACAGCTATTGTGGAATTAAAGAATGCAGTTTTAATTGATTTGAAAAACCCAGAATCCCGACTCCTGTTAGGGGGGATTTATTTAAAAATTGGGGATATTGAAGCTGCTGAAAAAGAATTAACGAGATCTTTGGAGTTAGATGGAAGCAGAGAACTTATATTACCTAAGTTATTTAAAGCGCTAAACCTGCAAGATAAAAGTGAAAAAATTATAACACTGGCAAGTCAAAATGAGATCACTTCAAAAAATATATTGCCAGAAATATTACTCTATAAAGCAATGGCATATATAAAAATTGGTGATAATGAAAGTGCATCTGTTGCCATAGCTCAAGCCAGTGAAATCTCCTCAGAATCAGTCTATAGTCAATTAGGTGAAGCCTATCTTATGGCAGAATCGACTAATATAAATGGCGCTTTGGAACTCATTGAACATATTTTAATAAAAACTCCAGAGTTAACAGAAGCACTATTATTAAAAGGTCAATTACTGTTCATTGAAGGCGAATTCGAAAATGCAATTCGTGCATTTAATGAGTTTCATCGGTTAATCCCGAGCAATATTCAAATAAGATTATTTTTAGCAAATAGCTATATAAGAAATGATCAGCATTCTGAAGCAAGCGCTCACTTGGATTTTTTGTTGAATATAGTACCTGAACATCCGTTTACAAATCAGCTAAAAGGCTTGGTTCTCTATCAAAATGGCGATTATAGTAATGCTCTAATACATACAGATAAGGCTATTCAGAATGGACTTAATGTTCCATCAAATAGGATTGTTGCTGGTTTAAGTGCCTTTAGATTAGAGCAATATGAGCGAGCTCATTATTTTATAAGTACGATAGCTCAATCTTTACCAGCAGCACATCCAGTACTTAAGGTTTTAGCTGTAGTTCAATTGAAGCTTGGTTATACTTCTGAAGCTGGTGACACTTTACAAATAATGGATGGCGCAACGTCTGATGATATTAATTTACTTACAACTGCGAGTTTCGAACTATTAAAAGCAGGGAAATTTCAAGAAGCAAAAGCATTAGTAACTAAAACGAACGATATAAATATCAGTAATCCACAAGAGATAGCTAAAATTGGTATTCTAAAGCTATCATTGAACGATCTTGAAGGTATCGCTGATTTAGAAAAAGCATCAGAGATTGACCCTGAGTTACCCATTGCTAAATTAGCACTTGCGTCTGCCTACATTCGAAATAAAGATTATGATAAAGCATTAGAGTTAGCGGAAAAGTGGAAAGAAACCGATCCTGACAAAGTTGAAGGCTATAACCTTAAAGCAAAAATTTTATTAATAACAAATGATCTTGAGAAAGCTGAAAGTGAGCTTAACTTGGCCTTAGGGATTAATGAATTCAACGCATATTCTCTCCTATACTTTTCTACGAAGGCATTAACAGAAAAAAAATATAAAGAATCTATCCGCTTAATCGATATGCTTATTTCAAATTACCCTAATCATTTGGCCGGATTGCGTTTGCAATATAAGTCTTACAAAGAGATAGGAAATACAAATATTGCTTTGTCACGAATAGAAAAAAGTTATATGGATAACCAGGATAACTCGGAATACATAACATTGTACACGAAAGTACTTTTCATCGAAAAACAGTACAATAAAGTAATAGAACTCTTAAGTGATTTTGATAATAAAGAGCTGAGCTTAGCTATCCATTGGGTCCTTCTTGGTGATAGTTACATGTCAATTGGTGAAGACGAAAAAGCATTAGATATATTTACTCGTTGGTTAAGTGTGCAGCCTCAATATCGTGTTGCCTGGTTGAGAAAGGTATCATTGCAAGAAAAACTGAAGGATTACACTAATGCTTTATCAACCACTAATTCAGCATTAAAATTATCACCTGAAGATTTGGATTTTAAGCTTTTAAGAGCCCACTTTTTAATTTTAACGAGAGATTTTATACAGGCACAAGTGCAATTGAATAGCTTGACTGATATTGAGCAACAATTACCGTTAGCTAAGGGATTACAGGCTAAAATATGGTTAACTGAAGGCAAGTTTAAAAAAGCAGTATCAGGGCTTGAAAGCTTATATGAGCAAATGCCTAATTCATATAATGCAGCACTTCTTTTTGCTACGCTGAAAAAAGTGGAACAAGACGAATATGCATTTAACTTTATTAAAAGACATGTTGAAAAATTTCCTGATGATTATACTATTAGCAATTTATTAGCTGAAAGTGCCGTTAATTTAGATATAAATCTAGCAAAAAAAGTATACACAAAGCTTTTGAAGAGATCGCCTGATGACATTTCTATTCTAAATAATTTAGCTTGGGTAGAATATGAGTTAGGTAATTATCCATCGGCAAATAAACTAGCGGATAGGGCATTGGTTATCAACAATACCCACCCTCAAGTACTTGATACTGCTGCCTTGATAAAGCTTAAGTTGGGAGATAAGAAAAAGGCGATTAAGCTTTTTAAAGAAGCTATTTCATTAGCACCAGATGATAAAGAAATAGCAAAACACTACCAAGATGCTATTCAATAACCTCTTTAATATGATGAGCTTTGTTACGAATAGCCTTATTTAGAGATCTAATACAGTATTTAAATTATAAATCGGTTTGATCTACCGGTTTATAATTCTTTTGTTTCAATTAAAGTAAACATGCTTAATGCATGTTTCCGTCATTTAAATCACAACCCAGCCTTATAAAAAAGAATTAAATATTAGAGCTTCTATTTATGGGAATATATTATTTTAGTTCTTGCAAAATTTTTTTGAATCTATTGTATCCATACTTAAATTTGGTTGAGTGGGGTTAAATTCTCTTTCTAAACATAGTTTCCTGTGAAGCCATACCGTTATCCAGTCCTAAATATTTAATATATTGTTGTAACATTTTCTGAATACGCGTTTACTTAAAAAGATATTTTTTAAAGGTCTCTTATGGCTATGTTTATTTATCCATCCTGCCGACAGGCATTTTAACTTTATCTGCAGAGAGTATTATTAATTTAATAGTGTGAACTAACTATTGGCTTTAAAGGGATTTATTGCTGAGGTGGGGATTTATAAGTTATTTTGATAATAAAAGATAATAAAAAAAGCCTTCATAAAGAAGGCTTTTTTATAGGTAAGGTATTAATTAAGATTTACGACGCTTTGCTGCACCAGCAAAACCTAGAAGACCTAAACCTAATATAGCTAAAGTAACTGGCTCTGATACGTGTGCAACAGAAGATTTAGTAACATGAGCGATTGATAAAGTATATTCACCAGCAACCA
>Ga0233426_10000444_pt1 | contig 44502 bp, 37 predicted proteins | sample SI_118_April2016_6_FD_179875 | JGI IMG/M metagenome (GOLD analysis project Ga0233426, IMG submission 179875) | Seawater microbial communities from Saanich Inlet, British Columbia, Canada - SI_118_April2016_10_MG | ecosystem: Environmental > Aquatic > Marine > Inlet | place: Canada: British... | reverse complement strand
TTTATTAGGAGATGAAGAAATCCCTGAAATGGAAGTTACTTTGAAAGGTCAGGGTGGTGGAGAAACCAGAACCTCCGTTCCTATTTCCGCCTCTGATATGCGTGACGATAAACCGGGCAATAAAAGAGGACGAGCTAAAAAAGAGCTGGATAAAAAGGACGATTCCGTAACTGCTGTAAATTCTCGGGAAAAGAAAATAGCGGATGAACAGGTCAAACCAACAGAAACTCCTGCTAAAACTTTGTCAAAAAATGACGAAGCAAAGTCCGTTAAAGAGTCCCGCCTGAAAGAGGGGCTTCCGGAAACAACTGCTGAAGCGAAAAATAAAACTGGAGACTCCGCCGTAAAGGGTCAGCAAAATACAGCTGAAGTGGATAATAAACAAACAGAAATCAGCAAGCCTTCAATAGATAAAGCAGAAAAAGCAGAGGAAACGGTAGTACTGTTTAAGAGTAGCCATGAACCTGTAAAAAATCAGCCTGCTCCGAAAAACAATATTTCAACTCCGGAAAAGATTGCTGAGAACAAGGAAGAACCTACTGTTGCAACTTATACAAGTGTACACATTGAAGATCAGCACAATTTAAAAGATAAAAATAAAATTCTTCCTGTTATTAGAACAGTCAAAGAAAAAACCGTAGAAACACCTATGTTCAGCAGTGTGCATTTAGGAGATGCAGAAAAAAAAGCAGCACAGCCTACTGCACAGCAGGACACTAAATCTCTGACGACAGCGTTAAAAACAGCGCCAATTCCGGGAAAAAAGCCTGTAAAATTTGTTCCGCGTAAATCAACTGCAAAAACACCTGTTGCCAAAAAGACGGATTCCTCAAAAGTTGCCACAAAAGCGCTGCTAAATAAAACTAAAGTAGAATCTGCTGAAAAGCCCGGAGCAAAGTCTAAATCTGTTCAAATCAAAGTCTCAACTGCAAAAAAAGACTCTGTTAAATCAACAGCTCCCAAACCTGCAGAACAGGACAAGAATACTCCTGCTAAATCGGCTAAAGCTACAAAATCTAAGCCAAAAGCAAACAGTCCTCAACAGCAGCAAAAAAAACCTGCAACACGGGATGCTAAGCCTAAAGCGGAAGAGTCTGCTAGTTAATGCCACTGAATAAGCGTCCTGGGCAAAATGACTTACCAAAACCTACCGTCCATCACAGAGTGTGATACGTTTCTCAAGCAACAAAAGCTCCCTCACGGCAAAGCAGTCAGGGAGCAGGTAAACATCGTACTGGATCAGGTACGAACCGAAATCTCCAAAAATCCAGACAAATCTGTTTCAGACGCCAATGCTGATATATTGGAACGTATCGCAGCACAAGTCCGCAATCAATCTCAGACAATGCAAAGAGTAATCAATGCTACCGGAGTTGTAATTCATACAAACCTAGGGCGAGCTCCTTTGTCCGAAATTTTGTTGCGTAAAGTATTGCCCGGTATGAGTTCATACTCTACTTTGGAATTTGATCTCAGCACGGGGAAACGTGGTTCACGCGATTCAAAAGTCCGCAAACTACTGCGTTCACTTTCCGGTGCGGAAGATGCGATGGTGGTTAACAACAATGCTGCTGCTGTATTTTTAATGCTTAAGGCTTTGAACGGAAATGAGCCCGAAGGCAAAAAAGCTGAGGTAATTGTCTCAAGGGGTGAATTAGTAGAGATTGGTGGATCTTTCCGGATTCCAGATATTATGCGTGAAGCAGGAGTAAAACTGGTAGAAGTTGGTACGACTAACCGCTGTCGGCTTGCGGATTATGAACAGGCTCTCACAGAAAATACCGCTGCTCTGTTAAAAGTACATCCTTCAAATTACGAAATCCATGGATTTACGGAATCGGTCTCAGTTGAAAAAATGGCAAAGCTGGCACATTCAAAAGGTCTGCTTTGCTTTCATGACTGGGGAAGTGGCAGTTTTTACAAGTTCAGCCAGGGTGGTTTGAGTGAGTATTCAACTGCAGAACAGGAACTCTCTGCGGGACCTGACTTGCTGGCTTTCAGTGGAGACAAATTACTGGGCGGAATACAGGCAGGTGTGTTGCTTGGAAAAGCTGAAAATATTCAAAAACTACGTAAACATGCCCTCTATCGCGCATTACGCTTAGACAAAGTAACGCTTGGCTTATTTGAAGCAACTTTGGAAGCATATCTTGATTTAAAAACTCTAGCAGAAATAGTGCCTACTGTAGGTCTGCTGGAACTGACGAGTAAAGAACTTCGAGAAAAAGTAAATGGCTTTCTTCAACAGTTGAATTTACCTAATACTACAGCCTGGAAATGTGAACTTCGTGAAACTGAATCACGTACTGGAGGTGGAGCCTTGCCGGAACTGCCAATTGAATCTGCAGCGCTAGTTTTGTCTCATCCAATGAGGTCCTCAAATGAGTTACAGGATTGGTTTCGTTCTCAATCAGTCCCGGTTATTGTCAGGATCCACGAAGATCAAATTTGGCTCGATTTCCGCACAATTCTTCCACATGATAATGAAGACCTGCTGAGAGTCCTCACGAGACTGATTTCTAGCTGATCTTTAATTGTTTATCAGAACCCACACCTTTTTAAGTTCAGCAAATTCCTGACTGTTAAATCTGCTCCTGTACAAAGCACTAAAAGGTCTTTTTCTTGCTTTGTCAAAAGAGCGGTAAATGCATCATTAACAAATTATCGGGTTTTAGCTCTAGTGCCTTTTTTAACATTCAATTAAATTTTCGTGCAGTATGAATTTTCCACTGTTTTTCAGGAAAGTATTCCTGCTCTGTTTCAGCTTTCTTTTTTTTAGTTCTGCAAGTTGGTCTCAGTCGAATAATGATCAAGGAAACGGCAACAATTTGGAACTGACACAACTAAGTGGTTTCAGTGATGATGAACGGGTAAAAATATTATTACTTAACCTCTTTCCTTCAGGCATGACTGAAACTGCCGCCGCGGAAGTAGCGAAAATTCTCCAACTGAACATCTACAACACAAATCATTTTACAGTAGTTGGCCCTGCTGAGTGGAACGCAGAAATCAGAGACCAGGATCCAACACTTGCGGACTGTCATGATATTGCTTGCGGTGCAAAGATCGGCAAATTATTTCATGCAGACAAGGTATTGGTTGGTACACTTCATTCAGAAATAATGCTTAATGAAAAAAATGAAGAGGAATCGAGTTTAGTACTTTCCCTCAGAATGGTTGATACACGTACCAACATCACTAATTTCAGCGATGAAGTTCAATTCACAGATCTGCAAATGCATGATGAATTATTCAGAATGGCTGCGAGGATTTCAGATAACACCTTGTTAGTTGGTAAAGTACTGAATATAAAAGCTTCTGGAATCACTCTTAATTTTGGACGTGCACAGGGTATAAAAACCGGTCAACAGCTTGTAATTTCACGGAGAACATCTGTTAAAGCATCCGCAGTTGCTAACACTGAGGAAACGATTTTCCAAAATATTGCCTTAGCAGAAGTTGTTCAAGTGAGTGATTTGTCTGCAGAGGCAGTTATAGTCCAGAAGATTTCTTCAGTTGCCAGTGGGGATCAGCTTCAAACGTACATCGATAAAGAAAAACTAATCCGCCTGATCAGTCAAACCCGCAAGGAACTTGACACTCAAAAAAGATTAAAACCAAAAAAACGTGTTATCCGCTTAGAACAAAAAGTAGGAAAGGTGAGTACAGATTATTCAAAATGGTCGTACGGCTATAGACAAACTAAAGAAGAGCATGACCGCTGGCTCATTTCTACTGCAGGTGCCGGTGGAGCAACTATCCTGTTTCTCAGCGGAGTTATCGAACTGAACGGAGCTTTGAGTGTTTTGCCCTGGATAGCCGGTGCAGGAACAATTTACAGTGGAATCCGCTATATCCATTTTCGTGATTTGATGAATGAACTTTCCACAGAAGGCCGCTCCAACGGTTTTATTTCCAGTTCCCTCAGCCCCAAAGCTTCTGGCTGGCAGCTTAATACTGCCCCCAAAGGTTTCCTGATAAGCTGGGTAAAACGTTTCTGAAGCCGACTTCATTACTTCAAATTTTCCTCTTCTCAATGCTATTACTTCCTGTTCCGAATATCTCATCTGTTGCTTAAGTTTTACTTAACTCAAATATCTGCACTGAACTTTGTGTTACATAATCGACTTGAGTTTAAACCTGAAAACTTGGAAAATGTGTCACGTCTTGCTTGTGGGGACTAAAATTTAAAAACGCAAATATTATCACAAAATAGCACCGAATAACTACTTCAACTCCTCTTTAACTCTATTAAAATGACGAAGAGTCAGACAATCATCGTTTGTCTAAAAAAACAGATTGAGATAATTTCCTGTGAAATAAAAGGTAAAAATGTCTGCGGCTGAAACACAAGAGCAGCTTGTTTTCGCGCTTCAAACTTTCACGGAAGTTAACCGTATCATTACTTCTTCTCATAATTCTGAAGAGACACTGGCTAGGACCGCCACAATGATAGCAAAGCGGATTAATGTTGATGCGTGTTCAATCTATATATTTGATGCAGACCAATCAATTCTGATCCTCAAAGCAACTCACGGACTTGAGCCCTCGACTATTGATAAAGTACGGATGCTTCCTTCAGAGGGTTTAGTTGGCTTGGTACTTGAGCGTTCTGCGCCTGTTCAGGAGTCAAAGATGCAGGAACATCCACGTTTCAAAGCATTTCCACAAACTAAAGAAGATTCATTTTCCTCTTTCCTTGGAGTTCCGCTGATCGAGCACCGCAAATCTTTCGGGGTACTTGTAGTTCACACAATTGAACCACGTACATTCTCTCCGGATGAAGTACAATTACTGAGTTCAATTGCCACCCAAATCTCCAGCCTTGTTTCAAAAGCTCTGTTACTGAAACAACTTGATTCCGCGACTCAAGAACCTGTCACTCAGCCTAAAGGCGATGGTACCTCTATTCACATGGCAGGACAACCTGTGGCTTACGGAGTAGCGGTAGGTAAAGCAGTACTCCTCAAACAGTCTGATATTGAAGTCCCTGAAAAGATAAGTACCCGGACATTAGAACTGGAAATGTCGGACTTTCAGGCTGCAATGGATCATACAATTTCGGACACTTTGGAGTTGATCGAGAAAGTCAAGGATCGTGTTGGAACAGAGGAAGCTTCTATTTTTCATGCTCACCTGATGTTTTTGGAAGATCGACATTTTCAGGATAAAATTAAGCTTAATATTGAATCCGGAAATACCGCTGCATGGTCAATTTACCATACAGTTCACGAATATCTTGGTGCCTTTGAAGAAATTAAAGATCCTTATCTGAGTGAAAAAGGTGCGGATTTAAAAGATGTCGGTTACCGGCTTTTACATTATTTGGGACACGAGGTCCTGTCCGTAACCAAAAAAACAGGGATTCTTATTGTCAGGCAACTCCTTCCCGGAGATATCGCGAGACTGGACACAACCCGCATAAAAGGTATTATTCTGTCTAGCGGAGGTATTGTTTCACACGCAGCTATTCTGGCACGTTCCCTGATGATTCCTGTAGTTTGTCTTGAAGATCATGAATTGGATCAAATAAAGGACGGTGCCCCAATCGCCATAAATGGGGACACCGGATTTGCGGCAACATATCCGAATAAAGAGGTTCTGGCGGAATTTAAACAGTTATTGCTCAAGCAACATAATTATTATGAACATCTTGAAGAATTCCGGGATATTCCATGCAAAACCAGTGATGGCGTTCGAATAACTTTATTGGCTAACGTTGCTCTTGGCGGTGATGCAATTCAGTTGATCAGCTATGGTGCGGAAGGAGTTGGACTGTTCCGTACAGAAATTTATTTCCTCTCACTAGACCGTTATCCTGACATTGATGAGCAGACAAAAGTATATCGTGATTTACTGGAAAGTATTCCAGAAGATAAACCAGTGGTTTTCCGGACGCTCGACGTTGGTGCAGACAAAGCTGCGCCTTACATGGGTTTTCAGGATGAGGACAATCCGTTTCTCGGTTACCGTGCTGTACGACGTCAGTTAAAAGAAAAAAAAGTTCTCAAAGAACAATTATCTGCATTGCTGCAGGCTACCGGAACACGCGCTAACGTACGCTTACTTTTTCCGATGATTACTAATGTAATTGAAATCAAAAAAGCTAGAGCATTATTTGAAGAGTGTAGAAAAGAAATGGAAGCAAACGGAAAAACGTTTGCAAAAATTGAAGTAGGGATGATGTTTGAAGTTCCAAGTGCCTTTTTGATTTGTGAAAAATTTATGCCGGAAATAGATTTTTGTTCTATCGGCAGCAATGACCTCACTCAGTACGTGTTGGCGGTAGACCGTAATAATCCACAAATTTCAGATCTTTATGACCCTTTGCACCCTGCAGTTCTGAAATTAATTCATAGACTTGTACAAACTGCAGCTGAACATAATAAGCCGGTTGAATTATGCGGTGAAATGGCTTCTGACCCTGACGGTTGCGTGATTTTGGTTGGCCTTGGAATCGACTCTCTCAGCATGAACGCACCTTTAATTCCGGTAGTGAAAAAACGTCTGTCTGGAATTTCACTTGCCGATGCGCAATCTCTTGCCAAAAAAGCGCTGAATGCTTCATCACCAGTTGAGGTTCGCAACATTATTCGTGAATGTTTTCCAGATTCTCATTCAAAAGAGCAACATAAGACATGACGAATCAAAATATTCCTCATAAAATCTGTTTGATTTACGGTAACCAGCAATTATTGGTGGAAGAAACTACTAATAGTTTAATAGACCAACGTTTGGAAGGTCGTGAACATGAGTGGAGTCTGGAACGCTTCAATGCGCAGGAAATGCTTAAACCTAGCGGTGACTCGGCTAAAAACAGTGTTGATGATTTTTTGATCAGTTGTGAAACATTACCGATGCTAAGTGATCGTAAAGTAATTCAGCTGGATAATTTTGAACTGATTAAAAAAGCAGTTAAAAAAAACGACAGTTCATCAGCAAGTCGACTTTTTGAAGCAGTTGAAAACATAATAAATAACCCGCCAGATAGCTTATGGTTTATCTTCACCAGTCCGGTAATGCGGGAGCTGGACTTAAGCAAACCACTCTTTCGAAACATCAAACAAAGCGGACGCATCCAAAAGTTTGTTGCCTACGATAACAGTTCACCTTTTAACTGGGTTGTTCAACGGGGAGAAAAAAAAGGTTTGCCGCTTTCTGCTGATGCTGCTCGCTTGATGATAAATATCGTTGGTAATGATCTGACAGATTTAGACCATGAACTGGAAAAACTTAGTCTCTACTTGTCAGGAGCTCCTATTACAGAAGAACTGATCAAAGAACATATACGCGGTCACAAACATTTTTCTGTTTTCCGCATGACAGAAGCCTTATCACGTAAAGAATTATTACCTGCTCTGGAAATTCTTGATCAACAGCTTCAGGCTGCTCCACGTGAACATGTTCGGCTCTTTGCACTCATTATAATGCAGTTTAGACGACTACTCATCATTCACAGTATGCTGTCACAATTCTATAAAGAAGCAGAAATATTAGCTAAAATATCTCTACCACCTTTTCTGGGCAAACAGGTTCTGGGCCAGGCCAGAAATTTCAGCAGTCTTGAAATGCAAAATATTTATGCAGAACTTGCTAAACTTGATTTACGGGTGAAATTTAAAAGTTCACTTGCTCCGTTACTTCTTCAAGACCTCTTTCAGCGTATTTGTAACGGACAGTTTAAAACGGCTGCTTGATCAACTTCTGCGTAGATTGAAAACAATTTTCCAGCCTGCAACATGTTCACAGGTGTTTCAACCGTTTTTCCACTGTTATTAGGATGAGCAAAAACGAATATTTCCCCCAGCTTTTTTCACCAATTGAACTTCGTGGACACCCACTGCGTAACCGTATTGTTTTTGGAGCACACACGGCCAATATGTCAGAACAGGGACTTCCAGGTAAAAGGCATCTTGCTTATTACCGTGAACGGGCAAAGGGCGGTGCAGCAATGCTGGTCATCGAACCGATGCCTGTGCATCCGGCGGCGGTTTTGACACGTGGAAACTTCCGGCACAGTAGCGATGAAGTCATTCCCCACTTTAGAAAAATCACGGATGCGGTTCATGCTGAAGGTGCCTTGATCCTGCAGCAGCTTTATCACGTAGGACAGCACGGTGATTCTGACAATTCATATCACGCCAATTGGTCACCTTCCGGACTACCAAGTTATCACGATTCGGACGGTAGTCACACAATGCTCGAAACGGAAATTGAAGAAACCATCGAAGGTTTTGTTCAAGCAGCCAGAAGATGCAGGGATGCTGGTTTTGACGGAGTTGAAGTTTGGGCAGCTTATCACGGACTGGTAGATCAGTTTTGGACTCCATGGTCAAATCTGCGTACAGACCGTTGGGGAGGCTCCCTTGAAAACCGCACCCGCTTTTCAAGAGAAATTATCACCCGTATCCGGAAAATATGCGGTGAGGATTTTATTGTTGGTATTGCGGTCAACGACGAGCCGGATTTTGAAGTTGCACTTCAGCGTGAATCGCTTGCAGAAATTATTTCAGTACATGACAAAGATCATCTGCTTGATTATGTAACCTGCGGTACCGGAAGCTATTTCGATTTCTACAAACTGATGCCAACCTTCCTCTATCCTGAACGCTTGGGCGCAGATTTGGCGGAGGTTCTGAAAGGTGCCGTTTCAAATGCTTTGGTAATCGCGGAAAGCCATATCCGCACACCGGAAAATGCGGAAGCCGTACTTTCTGCTGAGCAGGCAGATCTGGTTTCCATTGTGCGTGGACAAATTGCGGATCCGCATTTGTCGAACAAAGCTCTTGAAGGACGGTCCGAAGACATCCGTCCCTGCCTTTCCTGTAACCAGATGTGTTGGGGAAGACGTGGCCGTGATTATTGGATTTCCTGTCTCGTCAATCCTTCTGCAGGACGTGAATTTGAATGGGGTGGAGATCGGTTTATAAAAACTAAATCCCCCAAAAAAATACTTGTAGTAGGTGGAGGTCCAGCCGGTCTGGAAGCCGCAAGGGTATCAGCGGAACGTGGACACAAAGTTACTCTTGCGGAGGCAGGAGACCGTCTTGGTGGACAATTCAGCTTAGCCGGAATGCAGCCCAGACGTGGACAAATTATCGATCTGCTCGACTGGTACTCCAGACAGTTGTCTCAACTTGGTGTAGAGATACGTCTAAATGCTTTCCTTGAAGCAGAAGAAATAATAGAATTTGCGGCAGACAAAACTGTACTGGCAACAGGTTCATTTCCAACTGATACAGGATTTCAGAAAGCAATTCCGCATGTTGAAAAACTGCCCGGAATTGAACTTGGAGGTGTCTTTTCCGCTGAAGATGTCATGGCCCGCAGGGCACGTCCAGGAAAACGTGTAATCCTGCTCGATGAGGGTGGAAACTGGAAAGGCTGCGGAACCGCCTGGAAACTGGCTGAAGAGGGTCATCAAGTGATTCTAGTCACTCCTGACCCACTCATTGGCAAGGAACTTCAGCGCACTGCTGCAGACTATCCACTTCGGCATCGTCTGGCAAAACTCGGTGTGCGTTTCATTTTGGAATCCGCAATTACAAAGTGGAGTAAGGAGGGTGCGGAAATCCTTTGTTTTCTTGACGGAAATACACAGTTCATTGAGGCAGATTCACTGGTGTTTGCCACACCAAACATTGCTGAAGATTCTCTCACTCTTGAACTTCAGGATTCCGGACTAGACGTGATCAATATCGGTGACAGTGCGGGACCACGACAGGCACCTTTCGTCATCTACGAAGGAAGACGTACAGGTTTGGAAATTTGAGAAAATGACAAATTATTTTCTCAAATAAATATTCGATACTAATTTTGATTTCAAAATTCAAAAAACTTTGAATGTAACTTCTATTATTTTTATAAAATATGCTTAAATTAATACACGATCGAACATAATCAATCGTAGTTTTGGGTAATATATTTCAAAGATTAACAATTATTTTCAAAAATATTCGGCTGTTTTATTAATCTTAATCGCAAGCAAGTATCATTCAATATGAGAGGAATCCGTGATCAGTTTTACATTCATTGAATGGAGTTTCCTAGCAATCTCTTTAGGAATAGGTGGATTTGTTATAAGAATATCAATCTCGTCCATTTTGCATATTTTTGCGAGACCTACCCTGCCAAATTTAGAACGATCTGCGACTACCACCACTTCCTGAGCCTGTTCAATTACAGCCCGTGAGAAATCAGACTCCAAGGGATAATAATCAGTAAGATTTAGTTGATTGTCTATTCCACCTACAGAAATTATAGCCCAATTAACATTAAAATGCTGGACGTATTCCACTGCAGATTGACCGAAAATCGCACCGTCATCCTGACGGACCTCTCCACCTGGTATATATACATGATTACCGGATGATGGTAACAATACTCCAGCTATGTCAGTAGAGTTAGTGATTACAGTCAGGTTCTTTAGTTTGGTAAGAGACCTTGCCACATAGCTTGTGGTCGTACCGGAGTCAAGCATCAAAGTTGAACCATCCTGAATAAGATTTGCGCAAAGCTCAGCAATTTGTTGCTTTTCCTCACCCTGTTCAGCCATTCTCTTCTGAAATGGAGATTCAACTTTATCATGTATAGAGGCAACCCCTCCATGAACTTTCCTTACAAGATGCATTTTTGCAAGCTGCTTTACATCTCTCCTTATTGTTTCTTCCGAAACTGAAAATGATGTTGCCAACTCATAGATATTACAAAACTGCTGATGACGTATCCGTTCCAGCATTTTGGCTTGTCTGATTGATGGGTACATAATTTAACCTTAAAAAAGAGAAAATATGGAGCCATTAGTTTCAAGTATTATCCACATAAATCAACATAATTCCACAATATTCAAAATAATTTTGCATTTTTTTGTTGAATTGTGTAGGATTGCTTTCCTCTTACCCATAAGTTTTTTTCTTGGGATAGTATACGAAAAATTAGATCTGGTGAGTTGTGGATTTTACCTTAATTAAAAATTAAGGTCTATCGTCACTCCAAAGATATATTTGTCTATAACTATAACTAAGAGGCTGGAAGTGTCTACGCTGGGTAGTCACACTTGATTAACTAATATGATTTGGAGAATATTATGAAAAGAGTATCTCTGGTATTGTCTTTGTCTTTTGCTTTGTTGGTAGGTGGTCTAACCTCGCAAGCATTGGCAGATTCAAAAGACCCTATAAAAATAACCCTCCATGACTGGACGGGACAGTACATTACAACAAAAATCATGGGAGAAGTACTGAAAAAAGGAGGTTATGCAATAAAGTATGTACAAGCGGATTACATTGCTCAATTTGCAGGACTGCAAACAGGAGACTTGCACGTCGCCATGGAAATTTGGGAAACCACTGGACGCGATGCTATGGATGCTGCAACAGCAACCGGCAAAGTTGAAAATCTAGGTGAAACCGGAATGCAGGCTATAGAGGAATGGTGGTATCCAAAATATATGGAGGAGAAATGCCCAGGTTTACCAAATTGGAAAGCTCTGAATGATTGTGCTGAAGCATTTTCAATTCCGGAAACAGCTCCACGTGGACGTTATCTTGGTGGTCCGGTAACTTGGGGTGGATATGATGATGAACGCGCTGAAGCTTTAGAACTGGATTATGAAGTCGTTCACGCTGGAACAGATGCGGCTCTATTTGCTGAATTAGAATCTGCCTACCAGAGAAAAGCTCCTATTCTCTTGTGGGTCTATGCTCCTCATTGGGCTGTCTCAAAATATGAAGGTAACTGGGTAGACTTTCCAAAATACACCTCAGAATGTTACACTAACCCTTCCTGGGGTAGCAACTCTAACTTGGCCTATGACTGTGGAAAACCAAGAGGTCCAATTTGGAAAGTCGCTTGGAGTGGAGTCAAAGACAAATGGCCTGGAGCGCACAAAGCTATCAAAAATTTCACGTTAGCTAATGATGAAATGGGCAAAATGATTGCTGATGTAGATCTCAATGGGAAGAAAGTAGAAGACGTTGTTGCACAATGGATTCGTTCCAATAAAGCACGTTGGAGTCAGTGGCTTCAATAATTGAATGCCGCAACGTTTGGAAAATATTTGGAGTTGGTGCAGAAAAATTTTTGCACCAACACGGTTTTTCTCCGTCTACTCAAACCATTGTGGAAGCGGATCTGATATGTGCTGTCCGCAATGTTTCGTTTAACATTGGAGCCGGAGAAAGTTTTGTTATCATGGGTCTCTCCGGCTCAGGAAAATCAACTCTTGTCCGCTGTATGACTCGGCTTATAGAGCCCACCGGGGGAGATATAAGATTTGAAAATTCTGATCTTCTGCGTGCAAAAGAACAGGATCTGATTGACTTCCGCCGTCATAAAATGGGCATGGTCTTTCAACACTTTGCCTTGTTGCCTCATCTCGATGTGTTGGGCAATGTGGCTTTTCCTCTGGAGGTCCAGGGTATTTCCAAAACAGAACGTGAAAATCGTGCTTACGAAGTGATCGAACTTGTGGGGCTAAAAGGAAGAGAGTCTCATTATCCTCGTGAATTGTCAGGTGGACAACAACAAAGAGTTGGCATTGCCCGTGCGCTGGCAGTCAATCCGGATGTCCTTTTCATGGATGAACCTTTCTCTGCCCTAGACCCCCTAATTCGGCGGGAAATGCAGGATGAATTCCTACGTTTGCGTAAACTCCTCAAAAAAACCATTGTTTTCATCACCCACGATTTTAATGAGGCCATTCGGATAGCTGATCGGATTGCGATTATGAAAGATGGAGAGGTAATCCAGATCGGAACTCCTGAAGAATTACTTTTGCATCCAGAAACAAACTATGTTGCGGAATTTACAAAAAATGTTGATCGAGCAAAAGTCTTGACGGTTTCCGCTGTAATGAAACCTGCTGAATCTCATCCTGAATTAACGAAAACTGTCAGCGATAAAGCAACCATTGCTCAAGTCGCCTCAGAAGTACTGAGAGCAAATAAAGCTTTTGGGGTGCAAAACGAAGCTGGTGAATTAGTCGGTACACTTACACCTGATACTGTTTTGAATGTCATGGTTGATGATTTAGATGGAGGACAGACATGAATTTGGCAGACATCAGAAAATCAATTCATTGGTGGATATTATTTGGTGTTTTGTTAATAGTCACAGTGTTTTATTTTCATGGATTGTTTCCTAAGTGGTCACTTAAATATCCAACAGAATGGCGAATACCTTTACGATTTTGGATATCAGATTTAATGCACTGGCTGGTGAGCGACTCTCCTAGTGCACTTAATTTTAGCAATGTAACTTTTAAAGATATCACAAGATTTTTTGCGGCAATCCTCACTTACCCTCTTGATTTTGCTATTGATCTTCTTTCCACGGGTTTTCGCTTTGAGCCAGGAGATGGTCCAGCTGATATCCCACGCTTACCATGGCTGACTGTGGCAGGATGCGGAATATGGTTTGCTCATCGTCTTGGTGGAACTCGATTAATGGTTATTGTGGGAGCATGTCTTGCTTATCTAGTAGTTTTTGGGCAGTGGGACAGTGCGATGATGACTTTTTCTTCTATCTTTATCGCAGTGCCGATTGGAGTGATAGGCGGGATTAGTTTGGGAATCTTAGCTTTCCGCTTTTCGCGATTGAATAGACCAACCAGTATTTTGCTGGATATGATGCAGACTGTTCCAGTTTTTGCTTATTTGGTTCCTGTATTATTCTTGTTTGGTTTTGGACCTGTTGCTGCAATGATTGCCACAATCATTTATGCCATGCCTCCGATGGTACGCACCACAATACTTGGTTTACAAAGGGTATCAGATGAAGTAGTAGAGTTCGGGCAGATGGCCGGATGCAGTTCAAGGCAATTGCTTTGGAAAGTAATGATGCCATCCGCACGTCCTACGGTTATGGTAGGGGTAAATCAGGTAATCATGCTCTCATTAAACATGGTTATTATTGCCTCTATGATTGGGGCAGGTGGACTCGGATTTGATGTTCTTTTTGCACTCAGAAGACTAGACATCGGTATCGGTTTGGAAGCCGGCGTTGCTATTGTAGTCTTGGCAATATCGCTGGACCGACTCAGCCAGGAATATGCAAAACAACAAGCAAGCAGTAAACATATTGTCCGCCCCCAAACATTTTTACATCAGTACTTATTTCTGCTATTAATAGCTGGCGTATCTTTGTTATTAGGAATTTTATGGGCACCACTTCATACTTTTCCCGAATCATTACATGTAACGACTGCCCCTTTTTGGGATGCACTAGTGAAGTGGATTAATCTCAATCTGTTCGATTACCTTGACGGTTTCAAAAATTTTCTTTTACTAAATTTACTAATTCCGTTTAAACGGTTTTTACTGGCGGTACCATGGCCTGTAACAGTAGGACTGATTGCGTATGTTGGTCATCTTCTTGGTGGTTGGAAACTCAGTATGGGAGTGTTGTTCTTATCACTTTTTTTGGTGGTGAACGGTCTTTGGGCCAAAGCGATGGTAACGGTCTATCTTTGTGGCATATCAGTTTTGTTTGCGGCAATTCTTGGCATTCCATTAGGACTTTGGGCTGCTGAAAACGAACGAGCACACCGAGTTCTGATGGTGTTAGTGGACACACTTCAAACACTTCCCTCTTTCGTTTATCTCATGCCAGTGGTAATGCTCTTCAGAGTTGGTGATTTTGCGGCAATGATCGCAGTGGTAGCCTACGCAATAGCTCCTGCAATCCGTTACACGGACTTGGGTATTCGTAAAATTCCTCAAACCCTGATTGAGGCTGCAACTACATCCGGTTGTACGAAACGTCAAATGCGCTGGAAAGTTAAATTTCCTCTAGCCTTTCCTGAAATTATGCTCGGCATAAACCAGACCGTCGTCATGGCCTTAAGTATGTTAGTTATTACTGCACTGGTAGGAACCCGCGAATTGGGCCAAGAAACCTATATTGCACTGACAAAAGCTGATACTGGACGTGGACTGGTTGCTGGAGTGGCTATTGCTTGTATTGCCATGATTGTTGACCGCCTCATAAATGCATTTAGTTTAAAACGTAAACATCAGCTTGGTCTGATTTGACAAACACAGTGTAAATATGGAAATTTGGCAACCAATATTTTCAAGAATTTCACAACTATCCGGAGCTAATCCGGAGGAAACAAAAATTGAACGACTTGGAGGATTGACCAACCGAAACTATAAAATTACTCATGAAAACTCATGCTATGTTTTGCGAATACCTGGAGAAGGAACGAACGAATACATTAACCGCATAGCGGAAGAAAAGTGCGCCCGAATCACCGCCGAAGTAAAGGTCAATGCCGATGTTTTGTTTTTTGATCCAGCAGACGGAATACAACTGACTCGCTTTGTTGATAATTCCTCAACAATGAATATCGAATTATTCCAGGACACAGGAGCTTGTGAACGGGCTGCGATTGCGTTTCGCAAGGTACATACCTGCGGAAAACTGTTTTCCACCTGCTTTGAATTATTCTCCATGATTGATGAATACCAAAATTTACTGACCCAGAAAAGAGCAACACTTCCTGACGGTTATGCTCAAGTCTTGCTGGAAGCAGAAGCGGTTCGAGAAGTACTAAATTTGCGTGAATTGCCATCGGTGGCTTGTCACTGTGATCCTCTGGCAGAAAATTTTCTCGACACCGGAGAACGGATGTACATCATTGACTGGGAGTACTCCGGTAATAATGACCCAATGTGGGATTTAGGTGATTTAGTAATCGAAGCTGAAATGGGACAAGATCAGGAACAAGCCTTAATCGAAGCATATTTTAACGGAAATGTCCCTCCTGCAGAACTTGGTCGCATGGTGATTTACAAAGCAATGTGTGATTTGCTATGGACACTTTGGGGCGTCCTCCAACATGTCAACAATAATCCGGCAGATGATTTCTGGGGATATGCGGTCAATCGTTTTGAACGTTGCCGCAAGTTAATGGGAAGCGATTCCTTTGCTGAAGCATTAGCAAATGTCCGACGCGGATAAAGTTAAACAAATATAAATTACAATGACCCAAGAATTTCTCGATAGTAAGCAATACACAGAACTTTCCATTCTGCGTTATGAGGCCATTTTCGGTCACAACTACATCAGCCCGGGAGGAGAAATAGTTGCAGATGAGTTTATCAACACTCTTGATCTTCGGGAAGGATTGAGTGTGCTGGACATCGGTTGTGGTTTAGGTGGACCGGCTTTCCGCATGGCAATTAAATCCGGAGTATCTGTTCACGGCATCGATCTTTCTGCAAATATGATTCGGATTGCCAAAACACGTTTGAAGGAAGAAGAATTGAATAATTTGGTAACCTTTTCACAAGCTAACTGTTTGGAATTACAAACAGTTGAAGAGTATAATGTAATTCACAGCCGTGACGTATTTTTACACATCAGTGACAAAAATCGTTTATTCGAAGTGATCAGAAGGATTTTGGTTTCCGGAGGACAATTGGCCTTTTCCGATTATTGTCTTGGGGCGACAAAACCAAGTCCAGAATTTAAAGGCTATTTACGGGAACGAAATTATTCATTACTCAATGTTGAAGATTATACAACTTTGCTGAAAAAAGCTGGATTTACGAATATTATTGGAAAAGACAAAAATCTTCTTTTTATTAAAATACTCGAAAATGAACTCAATAATTTGGAAACGGCACCATTGAATAAAAAGGATAAAAGTTCAATGCGTAAAAGCTGGAAGGAAAAACTTAAGCGTGCTCAAAGTAGAGAACAGGGATGGGCTTGGTTTACTGCATCCAAAGATTAGCTAACAGGAAAACATCATGACTGATGAAGGACACAAAACAGTTGAAGCACTGACGTGTTGGCAAAAAGAGAGCCTTACACCGATTCGCAGTGAAGCTGTGGAAGGCGGAATAACAAACCGCAATTTTCGGGTTGAGCATGGGAAGGATCTGTTTTTTGTACGCTTGGGCAAGGATATTCCGGAACATGGAGTCTACCGCTTTAACGAACTGGCGGCGAGTCGTGCGGCTTTTTCCTGCGGAATTTCTCCGGAAGTTGTTCATGCAGAATCAGGAGCAATGGTCCTGCGTTTCATTGAGGGTAAGACTCTGGAACCTGAAAATCTGCGTGATCACTCAACTATCCAGAAAGTAGTTTCTCTACTGAAAAAGTGTCACCTGGAGATGCCCCAAAATCTTCCTGGCAGCACTTTGATTTTTTGGGTTTTCCAAGTGATACGGGGTTACGCAAAAACTTTGCGTGAAGGAAAAAGCAGGATGATTCCGGAACTTTCCAGATTTATGGAAATTAACAGGCAACTGGAAAAAACGGTTGGGGCGGTTGAAATGCGGTTTGGACACAACGATTTGCTCTGCGGAAATTTCATTGACGATGGAAAAAGGTTGTGGTTGATTGATTGGGATTATGCCGGATTCAACAGTCCACTGTTCGATCTGGCAAATCTTGCTTCCAATAACGAATATTCGGAAGATTTAGAAAAACAGTTGTTGGAAATGTATTTTGAAAAAGCGGTTTCTGCTGATTTATGGAAACGCTATTTTGCCATGAAGTGTGCATCTTTGCTGCGCGAAGCAATGTGGAGCATGGTTTCAGAAATTCACTCTACACTAGATTTTGATTACGGCCAATATACTACAGAAAATTTGGAACGTTTTGAAAATACTTTTGTCAAATTTGAAAATTTATGAAAAATACTTTACCAAAACAAGCCCAAATCATCGTCATCGGCGGAGGAATCATCGGCTGCAGCGTTGCTTATCATTTAGCAAAGGAAGGGGCGAAAGATGTGCTTTTGCTGGAACGTGGACAACTGACTTGCGGCAGTACCTTTCATGCAGCCGGATTGGTGGGACAGTTACGCAGTTCCGCCAACATAACCAAAGTCCTGAAAAACAGCGTTGAACTTTACAGCAGCATTGAGGTTGAAACCGGACAGGCAACAGGTTGGAAAAAGAACGGTGGTTTGAGATTGGCCTGTACACACGAACGTTGGATAGAGCTAAAACGACAGGCTACAACAGCACACAGTTTTGGTTTGGAAATGGAATTGCTCAATCCGCATGAGGCACAGGAATTGTGGCCTTTGATGGAAGTGGGTGACGTGATCGGTGCGGCTTTTTTACCTACAGACGGACAGGCCAATCCTGCTGACATCACACAGGCACTTGCTAAAGGAGCAAGGATGCAAGGTGTAAAAATTTTTGAAGATACTGCTGTAACAGGCATTCGTCTGGAAGAGTCAGGAAAAACCGGTGCTAAAAAAGTCGCGGCCGTGCTAACTAAAGAAGGTGAAATTCTTTGTGAAACGGTAGTTAATTGCGCTGGACAATGGGCCAAGGAACTAGGTAAATTGGCCGGTGTTAATGTACCCTTGGTTTCCGTAGAACATCAGTATTTGATCACCGAACCGATTGAAGGAGTTACTCCGGATTTGCCTACTTTACGGGATCCGGACAAACTTACTTATTGGAAAGAAGACGTTGGCGGTTTAGTAATGGGTGGTTACGAGCCGAATCCTATTGGCTGGGCCGCTGAAGGCATTCCTGAAGATTTTATCTTTCAGTTACTACCAGAAAATTTTGATCATTTTGAACAACTGATGCTTCCTGCCGTCGAACGTGTCCCTGCACTTGAAAACGCCGGAATTCGAAAATTTATAAATGGCCCTGAATCTTTCACACCGGATGGAAATTTCATTTTAGGCGAAGCACCAGAAGTTAAAAATTACTTTGTCGGTGCGGGATTCAATGCTTTCGGAATCGCATCTGCCGGAGGTGCCGGAAAAGCACTCGCAGAGTGGATAGTTGCCGGGGAACCGCCAATGGATTTGTGGGTAGTGGACATCCGCCGTTTCAGCGGGATTCACCACGACGAAACATGGGTTCTTAACCGCACACTTGAACTTTACGGAAAACATTACACCCTAAGTTGGCCGCACGAAGAACACGAAAGTGGTCGTCCGTATCTAACGTCCCCAATCTATGAAAAACTGAAAGAACAAGGTGCCTGTTTTGGTTCCAAACTTGGTTGGGAACGTCCCAACTGGTTTGCTCCAAAAGGAAACGAACCTGATGTGGAGGCACGTGATATTTATTCTTACGAAAGGCAAAACTGGTTTCCGCATGTAGGCGAGGAACACCGTGCGGTGCGTGAAGGGGTTGCTGTATTTGATCAAAGTTCATTTGCAAAATTCCGCGTAATTGGTGTCGATGCGGAAAAAGCTCTATCGAGGATTTGCGCTAATAATGTCGCTAAACCCTCCGGTTCACTGACTTACACGCAAATGCTAAATAGCAAAGGTGGAATTGAATGTGATTTGACCGTGGCACGTCTAGCAGATGATGAGTTTTATCTGGTTAGCGGAACCGCCTTCCGGACACACGATGCAGCCTGGATCCGGAGTCAATTTCTTGACGATGAAAACGTTGAACTACTTGACATTAGTGAAGATTGGGCAACGTTCTCATTAATGGGGCCACTGGCCCGTGAAGTGCTTTCACGCGTCTCAGAAGACGATCTGGATAATGACAGCTTTCGTTTTGGAGCTTGCCGTACCATTGAAATTAAAGATAAATTCGCAGATGATATCCCGACAGTTTTAGCTTTGCGAGTAACTTATGTAGGAGAGCTGGGTTGGGAACTTCATATGCCGCTTGATTCCGCCGAAAACCTTTACGATGCTTTAATGGAATCCGGAAAAAATTTCGGTATCGTAAATGCGGGTTATCGTGCGATTGAGTCCTTACGACTCGAAAAAGGCTATCGCGCCTGGGCTGCAGACATCACACCAGACACAACACCTTTTGAAGCCGGACTTGGCTGGGCTGTAAAATTAAATTCTGGAACCGGATTTACTGGTCGTGATGCTTTGCTGACTCAAAAGAAACAAGTTCTGCAAAAACAATTAGTTTGTTTAACCATCGATGATCCAGATGTGGTTTTACTGGGTCGCGAAACTATTTTACGTAACGGAATAATCGCTGGCTGGTTGACCAGCGGAGGTTGGGGGTATACTGTAAACAAAAACATCGGTTACGGCTACGTACGCAATCCGGGAGGCGTTGACAATGACTACATAAATTCTGGAACTTATGAGTTGGAAGTTGCTGCTGTCCGTCATTCCTGTAAGCTTCAGCACGGCCCACTTTACGATCCAAAAATGGAACGGGTACGAAAATGATTCCCCGCGGTTATCTGTATGTTATCGGTTGTGCCAGTTCATTTGGAATAATCACCACATTGGCAAAAATAACCTATGATGAAGGTGCATCACCGTCGACAGTAGTGTTTTTTAGACTGCTCGCGGGAAGTTTTTTGATGGGAATCCTCTCAGCGTGGTCTCGCAGGAAAAACCTGCTTTCAAGAAAATCCAAACCAGAGTTTTCAAACACTTGGCATCTCCGGGTTTTAATTGTACTAACCGGAATTTCAATTGCGGTGATGAGCCTGGGTTATTTAGGTTCTGTTAAATATATTCCGGTCAGCCTCAGCGTTTTACTGTTTTTCACCTTCCCTTTTTGGGTTCTGCTGTTAAATTATTTCATAGATGGTGAAGTACCGGGACGCCTGAAACTCCTGGCTTTTGTCTTCGCGTTTTTTGGACTTGCACTGACATTGGGTCCGAACTGGGAAGTCCTTGATTGGCGTGGAATTTCTCTGGTCCTTGCTGGTGCTTTGGGAGCATCTGGAATGATTATAGGCGGCGCTAAATCCGTTCAGTTAATTTCTATGCGTCATCTTGTGTTTTTTTCAAACACAGTTGGTGCGGTTTTGGTTGGTATTATTCTTCTCCTTACTGATACTTTTTCGCCATCTCAAACACCACTCGGCTGGGCTGGAATTACCTCCATTTGCATCTTGTTCGTTATAGGTCAACTGTTTTTATTTGCTGCCACCAGACATATCGGTTCCGCTCAAACAAGTATTATGCTCAACCTCGAACCATTTGTTTCTATCGGTGCGGCCATGTTACTGCTTGGAGAGCGCCTGGAACTTTCTCAAAGCCTCGGTGTGCTGGTTGTAATAATAGCGCTTTTTCTGGCGAGCGACCTAACACGTAAATTTAATTTTGCTTAGAATAATAATTAATGATAGCCTCTTTCTTGTTGAGCCTGGAATAATTCTAAAAAACGTGTCATTGCTCTCAATGCAAGATCTCTATTATGATTGTCCACGCAAATCATTACGATTTCAGACTTTTGCTAAACAACCAATCATTAACAAAAGAATTTTATGATCCAAAATCCCAAAAACAAAGCCTCCGAAGCCACGGAGTTGGAAAAAAGCTACAAACTTGAAGATATTGTAAAACAACGTCAGCAGACTCTGGAAAGATTAGCTCTGCAACCGGGTGAAAAGGTTTTTGACATTGGTTGTGGAGTTGGATTTCTAGCACATGAATTGGCGCTAAAGGTTGGAGAGACTGGAAAGGTAGTCGGTATTGATCAAAATCCTGAAATGATCCGCCACTCTCAGCAACGCTGTGAAGGCTTGCCCCAGATAGAGTTTAATGAAGGTGATGCCTCTCAGTTACCTGCAGAAGATCAAGCTTTCGATGCGGTTTCCTGCACCCAGGTTTTGCTCTACGTAAAGGATGTTTCAAAGGTGCTTACTGAGATGCGGCGAATTCTCAAACCGGGAGGGCGTCTTGTGATTGTGGAAACCGACTGGCGCGGTGTTGTCTTAAACAGTCCCGATGATGCATTAACCAAAAACATCTTTTCAGCCTGGGATTCCGCTGTACCGAGTCCAAATCTGCCGGTACATTTAGGACCACTTTTGAAAAAACACGGATTTTCCAATATTCAGATAGAAGCTGTGCCTATCCTTAACACTGAATATTCACCGAGTAATTTTTCTCACGGCATGCTGGATTGGATCACAAAAAATGCCGAGAAACAAGGTGTGCTGAACAAAGATCAAAGGAAAGCATTTTTAGCAGACCTTGAAGAGCGGGAACGCTTTGGCAGTTATTTCTTCTGTGTTAACCGTTTTCTTTTTTCTGCAAAAATATAGTGTTCCCTCAATGAATGGGCTTGTCTGCCATTTCAAGATGCAATTCTGTGTCTGAGTATGGATGCGCCAGTGCAACTTCTTCATCAAGTTCCACACCCAGTCCAGGTTCTGTTGGAGGAATTACATATCCTGATTCCCAGCGGATTGGCTTCTTAAGTATTTCCGCATGAAAACCATCCCAACGTTGTATACCTTCTAACATCAGGAAGTTAGGTGAGCAGGTGCTGAGTTGAATATTAGCCGCGCCTTCGATAGGACCGCAATATAGGTGAGGTGCTATTTGAGCATAAGATGCCTCGGCCATTCCCGCGATTTTCTTGGCTTCCAGAATTCCGCCGACACGTCCGAGTGCCGGCTGTAAAATAGACGCGGCACCTGTTTCCAAAACACGTGCAAATTCGTATTTTGTGGTCAGCCGTTCTCCAGTGGCAATTGGAATGCTGGTTTTTCGCGCGACTTTCGCCATTTCTTCCGGACTCTCAGGAGGCGTCGGTTCCTCAAACCATAGTGGATCATAAGCCTCCAATCTTCGCGCCAGTCGAATCGCTCCAGATGGAGTGAACTGTCCATGAGTTCCGAAAAGCAAATCTGCTTTGGAACCGACTGCTTCGCGAATCAACTTGCAAAATATTTCGGAACGATCCAAAGCTTCCAAAGATGGTTGACGTGGATCGAAGCTGGAGTACGGTCCAGCCGGATCAAACTTGATGGCAGTAAAGCCTTGAGCTACATATTCAGCTGCTAATTCCGCGGCAAGATCCGGATCATTGTAAACATGCGGTTCATCCTCCGTAACAACTGCGCCGTCTTTTGGATAGAGATAAGTGTATGTACGTAATTTTTCGTGCACACGTCCCCCAAGTAATTCATAAACCGGTTTGCCTACCGATTTTCCACAAATGTCCCAAAGCGCGATTTCAAGTCCACTTAAAACTCCCATCAGCGAAAGATCAGGACGCAGAGTATAACCTCGTCCATAAACATTACGCCAAAGTTTTTCAATGTGAAATGGATCGCTTCCTTCAACGTGCCGCTCGAACACATCTTCGATCATTTTTACGATCACATGCGGTGCGAAAGTAGCGCTATAAACTTCGCCCACTCCTTCTATGCCTTCATCTGTGACTAGTTTTACAAAAATGAAATAACGTCCCCCAAAGTGCGGCGGTGGATTTCCTACTACAAATGTTTTTAAATCTTTAATTTTCACAGAATATTCCTAATTCAATGTACTAATCTGATACTTTGTTTTTTCCAGAAATTCAGGATTTATCTCAACACCCCAGCCCGGAGCGTCCGGAATCTGCACTTTTCCATTCACGGCAACTAACGCGGGTTCGTAAATATTGTACTGCCACGGATAGTAATCCGCGCCTTCAATGGAAAACTCTACATAAGGCCCCGCGTTTTCCAAAGCTCCCATCATGTGTAACGTAAAAACCGTTACCAGCGAGAGATTGGCCGAATGAGGTGTGCAGATTAGCCCTGATTGATGAGCCATTTCTGCAAGTTTGAGGGTGCGTGTCAGACCCCCGAGGTAGCACACATCAGGCTGCACAACATCTACCGCCCTCATTTCAATCATTCTTTTCCAGGTGGACAAATCACAATCCTGTTCACCTCCGGTCACGTCCAACTTGAGAGCATCTGTAACCTGTTTTGTCCACTCCAGTTCCCAATAAGGACACGGCTCCTCAAAGTGACAGATTCCATTTTCTTCCAAAAGTCGACCAACCGAAATCGCCTTTTCCGGAGTGTAACAACTATTTCCATCTACCAGCAGAGAAACTTCATCGCCAAGTGCTTCACGGATTTCCGGAACAATTTCTTCGGTTCGTCCGGGCCATTCATCCTCATCGTGTCCGCATTCTTTTCCTACACGGAACTTGAAGGCATCATAACCGAATTCGTCTCTCAATCGCAAAAACCGTTCTGCTTCGGCTTGAGGCGTTATATCACGTTTCATGCTTGAAGCATAAACCCTGAAAGGTTTTGGGGTTCCGCCAAGTAATTCGCAGACACTTTTTTCTTCCAGTTTTCCGCGCAAATCCCAGAGTGCTGTATCGAGTCCGGCAAGTGCACGGCGCAAATATGATCCGGGGAATTTGTGCTCAAACTCTGGAATTTCAGTCACTAGACTTTCGATGTCCAGTGCATCCTTTCCCAACGCATAAGGCGCGATTTGGCGATGAACAACAAGTGAGGTTATATCTGCATTGTAGGTCGAAACCTGGCCCCAGCCTTCCGAACCGTCTTCAGTGCGAACCCGTAAAAGTCCCACATCGTTGTTACTAAATGTCTCAATGCTGTGAATATTCAAGCTGTGTGAATTCATGATGGATGATCAATTAAGTTAAAAGTTTTCGTTGCTCATTACATTTCAATCTTTTTCAAGTAGAACTTCTAAAAGTATCTGCAATTAAACAGACCATTTCGAAAAGTATTGCATTAGCAACATGAGCTGTTATCTGGTTTGGCGCATCCTTGGTTGGCATCAGACAGACTACATCTCCTCCAATGATGTTTCTCCCACGCATTCCCTGCAACAGTTGCAGTACATCCGGCATCATGAAACCTTCAATTGCTGGCTCAAGATTAGCTACTCCAGGAGCAACGGTCGCATCCAGACAGTCAAGATCAAAGGTAATATAAAGTGGTTTATCTCCAACTCGTTTGAGAATTATATCAAGACAGCGTTCCACACCATATTCGTCGTACTGTTCTTTGGTTATAACTTCGTATCCCAATTCATAACTTGAGTCGAGCCAATCTAAAGTTCGTGGATTGCCACGTATGCCTATTTGCACACTGCTAGAGGCATCAACAAAACCATCCCTAACTAAATAGCTACCCCAGTGAGCAGCAGACTTTACTGCACCAAGAAAATGATCCAATTGGTCAAAGGTATCAGTGTGTGCATCGAAATGGAGCAACACGGCCTTCTGGCCCCCAGTCAATTTTGAATTGGACGACGCAATAGCCTGCAGAATACCTCCAGTTATTGAATGATCACCGCCCACTGAAACCGGACGGACTTTATTCTCAGCAATTCGTTTGTAAAAATCCGTAATATGTTCAATACACTTTTCATTGTTATTGGCTTCTGGCAGCGGGACATCACCAAGGTCACGAATCTCGCAAATGTTCCACGGATCAAGTTTATATTTTAGGTGAGTTCTCCTTCCGAGTGCCGAAATGTTTCTTACTGCCCTAGGACCCATATGTTGATCCCGTTCTGTGGTTCCGTTTCCTGTACTGTGCGGAACCCCAACCAAAGCGATATCACATCCTTCTGAATCAGAATTATACGGACAACGAAACAGAGTAGGTATTCCCCACCAGTTCAAACCCTGCATCATTGCTTCATGGTCCCGTTTTTTTTTATCCATATTATTTCCTATCTTCAGATACTTTCTGTTATTTTTTTAGATGTATTGATTTCAAAAAACGATTACATTACGTAGTGCATCGCCCTGACTCACGTCAGCAATTGCTTCGTTTATTTTTTCGAGGGGATAACGTCCGGAAATCAATTCATCAAGTTTGAGTCGATCCTGTTGATATAGCGAGATGTACCAAGGAATATCATTTGTCAGCCTCGTTGAACCCATTTTGCTGCCGAGCAGTCGTTGCTCGACTGAAGCAAAGGCGCAAGAGTCGAATTCAATTTTCACACCGTCCGCAGTCATTCCTACGATGACCAAGGTTCCGCCTTTACAGAGCAGTTTGAAGCCCTGTTCAAGCGCACTTTTGGCCCCTACAGTAACAAACACATAGTCGGCACCTCTACCGCCAGTCAAACTTTTGACAGTTTTTCTCGCATTTTCCTGTCCTACATTGACAGTGTGAGTCGCCCCGAATTGCCTTGCCGCTTCCAACTTTGCCTCAGAGAGATCCAGCGCAATGATTTTCTCGGCACCCGCAACGGCAGCACCCTGAACGCTGTTGAGTCCGACACCACCGGTTCCGATTACCACCACGCTGCTTCCGGACTTAATCTGAGCCGTATTGACCACAGCCCCGAAACCGGTAATCACTCCGCAACTTAAAATAGAGGCGCTGTCCAGCGGGACATCTTTTGGAATAGGCGCAAGTTGTGAAGCATCCACCACTACCGATTCCGCAAAAGCTCCGGTGCGAAGTCCTTGCGTGATCGGTTTGCCGTCTAAAGTCCGCAGCGGAGATCGCTCATCTAACGGGAAGGTGGTTTCGCAGCGGACTTTATCACCCTGCGAACAGTAGTGACATGTACCACAGGAACGGATCAGTGTTACCAAAACATGGTCACCGATCTTAACAGTAGTCACACCCTCACCCACGCTTTCCACAACTCCGGAAGCTTCGTGTCCATAAACCGCCGGAAGCTCTCCGCCCCATGCTCCTTCTGCGTAAAGGATATCACTATGGCAAATGGCGCAGGCGGCGAGTTTTACCTGTACTTCTCCGCTTCGCGGCGGTAGAAGTTCAACTTCCTCGATAACTAATGGTTTTCCAAATTCACGGCAAATTGCTGCTTTCATATCTTAGTTTCCTTTCCAGACTGGTTCACGTTTTTCAGCAAAGGCGAGTGCGCCTTCCTTCATATCTTCAGAACGGTTGACGGCTTCTACTGTGGCGCAAGCATCATGGACAACAAAGGCTTCGTGTTCTGAAACTGTTTCGGTCATACGCAAAACCTGTTTGATGGCCGGATAAAGTAAAGGTGGTCCGGCGGCCAGCATTTCCGCAATTTCGCGGGCTTTGGCCAGTCCTTGACCTTTAGGCACTATGTGATTCACCAGACCCCAGTGTTTTGCTTCTTCCGCATCCATCCAGCGTCCGGTCATCATAAACTCAACTGCAACATGGTATGGAATGCGTCTCCGCAATTTCACCACTCCTGAGTCAGGAAGTACTCCGACTTTGATTTCCGGAAGCGCGAAAGTGGCGTGTTCTTCGGCAACGATGATATCGCAGCCCAACATCACTTCAAAACCTCCGCCGCAGGCAATTCCATTGACCGCGCAGATCACAGGTTTGTCGAAATTTCGCGGATAGTTCAAGCCGCCAAAACCACCTGAACCATAATCGGAATCCGAAGCTTCTCCGGATTCCGCGACATTCTTCAAGTCCCAGCCCGCGCAAAAAAACTTTTCACCTTTACCAGTAATAATACCGAAACGCTGTTCCGGATTGTCACGAAAGTCTTCCCACATCCGGTTCAGTTCGCGACTATCCTCAGCGCTGATAACATTCGCTTTTCCTTTGGATAGAGTAATTTCCAAAATAGAACCTCTTGGGTTCAGCATAAATGGTTTTTCGGCCATCATTTCTCCTTCACATATTTACGGGTGTCCACTTCAACAGTTTCTCTTCTGAGAGACATAATCTATCGATTAGCTGTTTTTCAAATTGATGTGGCATGTTACACCTGCTTAAATGGTTCCGCAAGTTTTTGAGCAAAAACTAATTTCAAAATTATTAGTAAATAATGAAAATAATGTTTGACATAAAACATTATTTCTATTATTCTAGTATTATCGAATTAAAAATAACATCATTAAATTATCAAATATGGAAATAGAAACCGCAGCAAATATTTTAGCTGAGTTGGGAAACCCAGTTCGCCTGAAAGTCGTGCGCTTGCTGGTGATGGCCGGCAGGGAAGGCGTTCCGGTTGGTAGAATTCAGGCTGAATTAGCAATTCCGGCCTCAACACTTTCACATCATTTGAATCATCTCAAGTCAGTCGGATTGATTCGACAACAGCGTGAACAAACGACATTATTGTGCGTAATGCACTATGAACTGCTGGAAAGCGCCATCTCTTTCTTAACGAATGAATGCTGTTTCGGTTTGTCAGCTGAAACGGCAAAATCAGAAAGCACACAAGTCGAGTTTTCTCAGTAAATCTATCAAGAAAAAACTAACAATGAATATATTTGGAATTGAATTTCACAGCGGACGCTTAGACAATCAGCATGAATGGACCAGCAAATTGATGCAGTTTTTCAAAGATAGGGCGATGTTGACTTTGCTTAGCGGGCTGGCGGTACTCACTTGGTGGGATACTCAGCAGAGTTTAGAGAGTATCCGTTTTACAGTGGATAATCTGCTTGGCATCGCTCCTTTCATCCTGCTATCGATCGGCTTAACAGCTTATGCCAAGGCAAGTGGTGCTGATGGTTTAATTGCCCGTGTTTTCACCGGAAAGGAGTCGACCATGATTATTTTGGCGGCTCTGATGGGTGGACTTTCTCCTTTTTGTTCATGCGGTGTGATTCCGTTGATTGCGGCATTACTGGCAATGGGAGTACCTTTGGCTCCCGTAATGGCCTTCTGGCTGGCTTCACCGTTAATGGATCCATCAATGTTTTTTCTGACTGCCGGAACGCTGGGAATGGAGTTTGCGGTGTTCAAAACTTTTTCTGCGGTAACAGTCGGCTTGATCGGAGGATTTGGAACTTATGTGCTGATGCGCTATGGTGCCTTTTCACAGCCTTTGCGGGCAGGAGTCGGAGACGGAGGCTGCGGTGGTGCGACTGTACGCAATCCCAAAGAAGTTGTCTGGAAATTCTGGAAATCTTCGGAGCTGCGTGGGAAATTTGCTAAAAACGCTATTGAGAATTTATTGTTTTTGGCAAAATGGATGATGGTCGCTTTTTTCCTGGAAAGCCTGATGCTAGCTTATATTCCGGCCCAAACGATTACTCAAGTAATCGGCGGTGATGATTGGTTGACTTTACTCACCGCGACCGCGGTTGGTATTCCAGCTTATCTTAATGGTTATGCTGCATTGCCTTTGGTTGGTGGGCTGATTGAGCAAGGAATGGCACCTGGTGCTGGAATGGCCTTTTTACTGGCGGGCGGCGTGAGTTCTATTCCTGCTGCAGTCGCGGTCTGGGCGTTGGCAAGACCTCCCGTATTTGCAGCATATTTGATGTTTGCCTTTGTCGGAGCGTTTTCTTTGGGAACGCTTTACAGTTATTTAATCTGAAAGATATTTAAAGATACGAAATATTTTCATCTGTAATAACTTGTGATCACGCAGATGAAAACTGTCCATTTATTCAGGGTACAGAACAAAGAATATCGGTTAATTATATCGACCCAAAAGAATTTGATGGTACTGAGCAAGAAGCCGCCAAGTATGATGAGCGCTCTAGTCAAATAGCCTCAGAAATGTTTTATATTTTTTTTAAAATAAATTAATAATGTCGAATTCAAAAAGATTAAGTTTTCTAGATTCCTACCTAACTTTATGGATATTCTTAGCTATGGGGATTGGTGTGGGATTAGGATTTTTTATTCCATCAATTTCTACTCAAATTGATTTTATGAGTAGTGGTTCAACAAATATCCCGATTGCAGTAGGATTGATTTTAATGATGTACCCACCACTCGCTAAAGTGAATTATGCTCTTTTACCAAAGGTCTTTTTGGATGTCAAATTACTTTCGATTTCATTATTAATGAACTGGATCATTGGACCTGTTTTAATGTTTGCCTTGGCGCTAATTTTTTTACAAGATTACCCTGAATACATGGTCGGGGTTATTCTAATTGGTTTAGCTAGATGCATTGCAATGGTGTTGGTTTGGAATGATTTAGCCGATGGAAGTAGTGAGTATGGCGCAGCGTTAGTGGCTCTAAATAGCATATTTCAGGTGTTTACATACAGTTTTTATGCGTGGTTATTCATAACCATTTTACCTCCGTACTTTGGGTTTGAAGGTGCTATTGTTGACATCTCAATTGTTACAATTGCTGAAAGTGTAGCTATTTATTTGGGTATTCCTTTTTTATTAGGAATCGTAACCAGAGCGTTACTAGTTCCTATGAAAGGCGAAGAATGGTACAGGACACAGTTTATTCCTAAAATATCTCCAATCACCTTAATTGCGTTGCTTTTTACCATTGTATTAATGTTCTCGTTAAAAGGAGAATTGATTGTTGAAATCCCTATGGATGTGGTCAGAATAGCTATTCCGTTATTGATTTATTTCTTTATAATGTTTGTCACAAGTTTCTTTATAAGTAGGATGCTAGGAGCTGATTATGCTAAAAATGCGTCTATTTCTTTTACAGCTACTGGAAACAACTTTGAGCTCGCTATTGCGGTAGCTATTGCAGTATTCGGATTGAATTCAGGACAAGCTTTTGCTGGGGTAATTGGACCGTTAGTAGAAGTGCCAGCTTTGATTATTTTAGTAAGAGTGGCCTTTTGGTTAAAGAAAAAGTATTACCCTAATAAAACTGCATGATGAAACACTATATTCAAAATAAAAACTTCTCCTTACAGATAAACGAAATAGGAGCAAAGATATGTAGTTTTAAGTCTAAAAAAACAGATTTAGCATACGTTTGGCAAGGCAATAAAGATTTTTTGGTAAGTACGGCTCCTGTATTATTTCCAATCATTGGCGCATTGAAAAATGGGTCTGGTACAAAGCTTTCATCAGGTAATTGAAATCTTAATTCATTTATACTTGGTAATAAGACTCTTACATCTGATAATTTTATAATTCAAATTTCTTTGTATTCTTAATTTACTGCTAACATCCACATGAAGGTGCCCGAGGAGTGACCAACACTTTTTTTGGAATCGCGCCGGCTAACATTCCGGTTTTCATTGTCGTACAATTATTTGCCGTAATTGCTGCTACTTTAACTTTTCGGTGGCTGCTTTCAGAAGAACAGAACACCTCAAATTAATAAGTGCGTCCACGACAATCACACCTTTTCCACGAGGACGCACGATTAACGGATTGATGTCACAACCAGCCAGACGTTCAGAATGACGTTCGACGAATTCTGCAAGTTTGAGAACTGCTTCAACCAGGGCTTCGGTATCGCCTTCCGGATTTCCGCGCCAGCCTTTCAGCAAGGCATTTATCCGTAATTTTTCAATAGCTTGACGGATATGTAATTCCGAAATCGGAAACAGCAATGAGACGGAATCTCTAAGCAATTCAGTGAAAATCCCACCTGCTCCTAGCGTCAAGGTCGGACCAAATTGCGAATCAACTAAAACACCAAGAATTAATTCCGCGACTCCGTCACTAATCATTTCCTCAACAATAAAATATTCAGCGATTCCAGACATTCCGGCCGCGGCTTCAATAACTTCCGGAATATTTTTCAGGTTTACAGCAACTCCACCGTGCTCGGTTTTGTGAGATATTTCATCAGCTACTGCTTTGAGTACCAGCGGAAAACCAATTTCTTCCGCAGCAGCAGAAATTTCTTCCGCAGACACCAGACGACTTAGCGGAACCTCAAATCCTTGCTGCGACAGCATCTCTTTCGACTCAATTTCAGTCAATGTGCGGACGCTTAAGTCATCCGGAAGTGGTGGAATAATTTCCGGCCTTGACCATTCGTTCCAGGATTTGCTGATTTTCGCGGCATGCTGCAGAGCTTCCAGAGATTCCGCTAGTCCCTGCAATGGCGCTACTCCAGCAAGCAGGCATTTTTCACGTGTTGCCTTTGACAAACTTTCCGGAAGGGAAGAAAGCAAAGCCGCATTTCCGGAAGCTGAGTTTTCTTTTACCGTATCGAGAAAAGAGTCAATTGCAAGGTCGAAAGCTTCTGTATCCGCTTCTGTTTCATCTTGGGGATCGACCATGAAAGCCGTGACTGCATAATCAGAACGCAGTAACGCAGCAAACATTTGCCGTAACTTCAGATAATCAAACCAGGTAGCGGTCTGAATATCAAGCGGGTTATTGAGCTTCACACGTTCACCGACCGAAGCCCGCAGATTATCAGTTTCAGTTTCCGGAATTTGTGAAAAATCCAAATCGAGTTTGCTCGCCGAATCCGAAATCATGGCCATGTCACCACCAGAAGCACCGAAAACCAAAACACGCTTTGAAGGCAAGGGGCCAAAACAATGAAGGAGTTTCAGTGTTTCCACCAGAGAACTCAGCGTTTCACAACGTGCGATGCCCAGGCGTTCAAAAAGCGTATCATGCAGTGAATCGGAACCGGTCAGCGCTCCGGTATGAGTGTTTGCAGCGCTGCGCCCCTTTTCAGAACTACCGGCTTTAATCAGCGCAAGTGGCTTTCCTAAAGTACGTGCGTAATCAACTGCTTCGATGAATTTAGGCAAATCCAATATGCCTTCTAGGTATAACCCTATTGCGGAAACACGCTCATCCTCTGCACAGTAACGAATTAAATCTTCGGCTGCAAGCCGTTGTTGATTTCCGAGTGAAATCACATAACCCAGCGGAAGAGAACGGCGCTGACTCATCATTGATATCGAAATGGTTCCGCTTTGCGCGATGAAGGCCACTCCGCGTTCGAGCTGTGTCCCCGTCACTTGATCCGGCCAGAGAGCTACACGATCAAAGAAATTAGCGAAACCGTAACAGTTCGGACCGATGAAAGGTAAATCGCCGGACGCGGTCTCCAGTTTTCGGGCATATTCCGCACCGTCTTTTTCCTCGCTGAAACCGGAAGCAAAAACCACCGCACCACCCAATCCACGCTGACGTAGAGTGGAAAATTCCTTAACTGTCAATTCTCTGTTAATTCCAAAAAAAACTGCATCCGGCGCTTCTGGAAGTTCCTCAGTTGAGTTGAAACAGTCTTTACGGTTCGGATGCACCCGCCATATTTTCCCCGGAAATCCCAGTTTAATGCACTGCTCAGTCACATAGTCCGACCATTTACCTCCGTATACAGCCACTGTTTTTGGCCGAAAAAGTCTTTCCAGATTCATTTTTCCAATGGCCTCAACATTCCGCGTGAAATGATGTGACGCTGAATTTCGGAAGTTCCGTCCCAAATGCGTTCAACACGGGCATCGCGCCAAATTCGCTCCAACGGCAAGTCTTCCATTAGTCCCATTCCACCCACGGTTTGCAGTGCTTGATCTGCGACACGGGAGAGCATTTCCGTGCAGAACAATTTAGTCATGGCGCAATCTTCCGGAGTCACGATACCCTGATCTATTTTCCACGCGGTTTCCAAAAGCATCAAATTGGCCATTTTTATTTCAGTCGCCATGTCTGCCAGCGGAAATGAAATTCCCTGAAATTTTCCGATTTTCTGACCAAACTGTTCACGGGTGGAAGCATAGTTCAAAGCTATCTCAAAAGCCCGTTCAGCACGCGCCACACATGTTGCGGCAACGGTGAGTCGCGTCGGCCCGAGCCATTGATTGACCAAGCGGAATCCGTCACCTTCCGGACCCATGATGCGCCATTGTGGAATGCGGACGTTGTCAAAGCGCAGGATGTTGTTGGTGTAACCCCGATGAGAAACGTTTTTGTAACCCGGTGCGACCTCAACACCAGGATCACTGAAATCCACCAGAAAAGCGGAAATGTATTTTCTTGGTGCCTTTACTGTTTGATCTTCAAAAGCTTCGCTTCCGGTTGCCGCAAACAAAACGCAATAATCCGAAACGGAGGCTTGTGAAATGAAATGCTTTTCTCCGTTGATTACCCAATCGTCTCCAACTCGTTCGGCTTTACATTTCATCCCGCGTAAATCCGAACCTGCTCCAGGTTCAGTCATCGCGATGCAGTCCCGTTTTTCACCCCGAACAGTCGGTTCCAAAAACTGTGTCACCTGTTCACCTTCACAGGAGGCGAGGATATTTAGCGGACGATGCGCGCATTCCGCCAGGGCAAGCGAGGTGCGCCCCAGCTCTTTTTCAATCAACATCACGGACACTGCGTCCAATCCGCCACCGCCGACTTCTTCCGGAAGATTACAAGCATGTAGTCCTAGTTCGATTGCGCGTTTTTTCAAAGATTCAGCCAGTTCCGGAGGCAAAGCATCTGTGCGCTCCAGCGTTTCTTCGTGAGGCAGCATCTCTTTTTCCACGAAGTCGTGCGTCATTTCCACGAGCATCCGCTGTTCATCTGTCAGGCTAAAGTCAATCATACGCGTGCCACCACTTCTGTTCCGGAAATTTCCGGTTCATCATCCACCATCTCCGCCGGAAATCCCGAAGCAATAACTTGTGTATCACAAGCATCTTCGAGACGTCGCACAATGTTCGAAGACCATTCACGGGAACCGTAACGTTCTTCGCCATCTTTGAAAATATCGATCAACAGTGGCGATACTTCCAAAGGAACTCCGGCCCGCTCCGCAATTGCCTGAAACAGGCTGATGTCTTTTAGTACCAAATCCATCGTAAAATTAATGTCCCGGCTGCCGTTGAGGATAACCTGACTTTCTGTTTCATGAACAAAGGAGTTTCCGGAAGAAATTCGGATTGCTTCATAGGTTGTGCTGAGATCCATCCCCGCCTTTTTAGCAGTGGTCAAGGCTTCGCAGAGAGTAACCAGATTAGCAGTCGCCAGATAATTCGTCATCACTTTGAGCACAGAGGCAGAACCGAGTGCTCCTGTATGCAGAATACGCCGTCCCAGCACTTTCATGACTGGTAATATTTTTTCAAAGGAAGAACGATCACCACCGACGAAGATTGAGATATTACCGGTGGCCGCACGGTGACATCCTCCGGAAACCGGACAGTCTAGTGCTTCACCGCCTATTGCCTGAACTTTTGCACCCAGCCGTTTGACTTCTTCCTCATCGGTGGTACTCATTTCCGCCCAGACTTTCCCGGGAGAAATACCTGCTAGCACTCCATCCTCGGCTTCCATCACAGCCGCGCTTGCAGCCGGATTAGGCAGGCAGGTGATAATCAACTCTACAGTTTCTGCCAGCTGTTTTGGCGATTCCCCCCATTTTGCTCCTTTTTCCAAAAAGGGACGCGCAATTTCCTGGTTCAGGTCACGAACGGTTAAATCAAAACCGTTGCGTAATAAACTTCCGGCTAACTTTCCGCCGACGTTCCCAAGACCGATAAATCCGATTTTCATCATGTATCTCAATTTGCTGGATTAAATTTGATAAACGGCTAAAAAGTCACAATGACTCACTTGTTTGTCATTCCCGCGAAAGCGGGAATCCATAATTTATGATACTTACAAGTTCCTGAATTCCCGCTTTCGCGGGAATGACAACTATTTTCGAATTCAACAAAATTGTATTTCATTTTTTAGTATAATTTCAATGCTATTTGTAAAGAATTTCAAAACTATTTCTCAAACTATCCGACCAAAGAATGTCGTTCTGACAAGTTCCGAGAGCATGATTCCTGCTTCAGTATTGAAATTGAGGGTTACCAGAATCCGTGCGTGATCACTGATGACCGGCGCCACTCGATGTAGTGAGTTTCTACCTCGAAAGAGGACAAGTGCACCATCACCCATCGCCAGTGTTTTAGGCTGAAGACTACCCTTGATTACAGCTTCTGTATCAGCATAGCCCTGTTCACCGGCTTCTTTGTTGCGAACTTTTTCCAAATATTCAAACTCTCCACCTTCTTCAGGAGCCTGCACCATCAGGGTTATGGCAAAAGAGGCATTGTCGTAGTGCCAACCCAACTGTTGTCCACGCTCGTAATAATTTATATTAATCGAAGATAGTGTATCTGCATAAGGAAAAACCGGAACATCAAGTACGCTTTCCAGAAAAACTCTGAACTCCGACCATTCATATAAAGTCCTTAGTGGAGAGTTATCCGGAATCTGATCATGCGGTACACAACCCTTGTCACTTTGCTGTTCGAGATTACGAATGTGTTCATCTGGTAAAGAGTGGTCTGAATCAAGCAGATAAGCGTTGTGATTCTGGCTGCAAAAATAAGCCAGTGGTCTCACTTCTCTAGCTTCGTTTTGCAGTGATTCCAATGTATCAACACTTAAAAAATTTTCCATCACCAACGCGCCTATACTGTCTAGCTGTGCTTTACAGTACTGTGTGTAACGCGCATCCTGGATTGGATGCTGATGCTGATTAAATATTTTTTCCGGATTCATAGTTTATTCTCATCTACTTAAAACATTAGACGTGATGATTACATCAGACAAGTATTCTAAAAAAATTAGCGAGTAATGGCAACACTGTTTCAAACACTTTGAGAACTACATTTATAAAGAGAATAATTTTTCTTGGATGACAAATATTTTAGAGCACATAGAGTAAACGTGGCAGGTTAATTTTGAACTGATTAAAATCACTTCAGCATACTTCACTAATTACAGAACTTTTCGTGAATACGTTGTACTTAGGAGACTCGAAGCGTCTTTCTAGCACTGGTAAATTCTACTTTGCTAAGAAAATCATATTTTTTATGTACGACTTGTGCACCTGCTAGGAGTCGAACCTATGCCCTCAGTACCGTAAACTTTGATAGTAAGTATATAGGGGCAGACTACAACATATAAAAACAATAATATTAGTAAGATAGTTGATCATAATTATTGTCACATCTCCCCTAATATGGCCTGATTTTTAAAATAATGGCACAGTATTGTTACAAAAAAAATTCTTTCGTGCGTGTGTATAGTATTTATTTCTTGCGGTAAATCTCAAATCTACTATATTCTACATCTAGTTGTATATTAATTTCTGAAACCATTTACACAAAAAGTTTTTATGAAAAATAATAAAGTTTGCATTGTCACAGGAGCCTCTCGCGGGATTGGGCGTGGAATTGCCCTGGTACTTGCGCAAGAAGAAGGCTGCACGGTGTACGCGACTGCACGGAATGAAGAGGCACTGAAGGCTCTTGCAGAAGAGGCGGCTGCAGGAACCAAAGGCGGAGTTGTGAAGGTTTGCAAGCTGGATCAAAAGGATGACACTGCGGTACAAGACTTTGTGGAGCAAGTGAAGTCGGAAGACAATCAGGTTAACCTTTTGGTGAACAGTGCGTATGCCGGACTGATTGCCATCGCCCCTCACTTTGGCAAGCCTTTCTGGGAAAGGCCAATCTCTGTCTTTGATGCTTCGCTCAACATCGGCCTCCGTAGCGCCCATGTGATGAGCTCCCTTGTCGCTCCAATGATGGTCAAGAACAAAACCGGGTTGATAGTACAGGTTTCGAGCTTTGGGGGAGTTCAATATTTATTCGACGTTGGATATGGCGTCGGAAAGGCAGGACTCGACCGCCTCACTGCGGATATGGCGGCAGAGCTTAAACCTTACAATGTGCATACCGTGACGTTGTACCCCGGAGCCGGTGTAACTGAGGTTACGGCTTTCCCTGGCGGAGAGACCCCTGTTTTTACGGGTCGGTCCGTCGCTGCACTTCTCAACAAAGCCACGAACGAGGATCTGGCTCGAATGAGCGGAAAGGTCGTCCAGTCAGCGGAACTCGCTGAAAGCTATGGGTTCACTGATGTGAACGGCGGGATGCCAGAAGGTGATTTTGCAGGCGTGGAGGCTGCTAAACGAATGCGCGAGGTGATGTCAAAGCCTGTGATCCAGTACGACATGGATGCAGAACTGCCGGACCCATCCGAGACGAACAACGCCGGTATCGCTGGATTGTTTGCAGGAGCCCAAAACTACAGCGAGTAATGATTAGAGCTGGGGACAAGTTGTTTTTGGGAGGCACCCTTCCGGGCTCCCAAGCCGACTTGACCAGTCCTTCGATGATGGGCTCCACCAGGGCAGATTTTGGGACGAAGATGCGACAGTAGTCTTCACCGAGTTGGGCTTTACAGGACTGAGTGTAACGTGCATCCTGAATTCTATGCTGATGCAGATTAACTATTTTTTCCGGATTGATAGTTTATACTTATGTACTTACAACATTAGACGTGATGATTACATCAGACAGGTATTCTAAAAAAATTAGCGAGTAATGGCAACACTGTTTCAAACACTTTGATAACTATATCTTATAAAGACATAAACCTTACGGGTTGATAAGTATTTTTAAGCACATAGAGTAAACGCAGCAGGTTCATTTCGAACTGATTACAATCACTTTAGCGTACATCACTAAGTACAGAATTTTTAGTAAATACGAAGTCTCTTGAAGGCCCTTAACGTCTTTTTATCACTGAGATATTCTCAATTCCGAAGAAATTCGGACTTTATTTTTTAAAGAGTTGACAAAGCCCACTTTGCAAGTTAATATTTCCGAGCTTATGGTACAAAACACATGGTAGATTCTCTTCTAGATTGTGTGGTGTTTCTACATTTTATTATTAATAATTTTTCTAAAAAAAAGGATATATGATCAAACATCAAGGCGGCTGCCACTGTGGCAAAATTCGTTACACCACTGAGTACGATCCAATGTTAGTAATGCAGTGCAATTGTATGTCATGCCGGAAAATTTCTGGCTCTATGACTGTTTCAGCCATGTTTGCGGAACATGAAATAGAAATAACAGGACAGTGTAAAGAGTATACTTATCCAGGAGGCAGCGGCATGCCGTTTCACAGAGGATTTTGTGAAAACTGCGGACAATATGTTTATGGAAAACCTACAGCATTTGAAGGCTTTCTAGGGATGTCACTTGGTTCATTTGATGACCCTCATCAATTTGAGCCCAAAATGGAGATTTTCACAGACAAAAAATTAAAGTGGCTCAAGCATGACGGCTGCATAAAAGACTCTTTTGAAGAAGTAGCAACCGAAGAGAGAATTATGGCGATGATGGAAAACATGGATCAAAGAGGCTAGTTCAGTCTGAAGGCTACCATTGTCATGTCATCTCTGAGCGGTTGAGTTCCTCTGTGATTATCGAGTGCGACCTGAACATTATTGATGATACGAGCTGGATCTTGATCGTTCCATAATGACAAAATATTGAGGAGCTTGTCTTTTCCGAACAGGATAAGATTCGGCTCCTCGCTCATCACATCCATGATCCCGTCTGTAAGCATCACCACGATTTGATCTCCCAAGTTGAGTTCGTGCGTGTCAAAAGGAAAATCCAGTGGTGTCCTTGAACCACCAACCGATTTCCGGTTACCTTTTAACTCAAGGGGTTCCCCATTGTTCTGCAACAAAAAGCTGCTGGAACGCGCTCCGGCAAAAGACAGTTTCTTAGTATGTTTGTGTAGAAGGCAGATTGAACCGTCAAAACCATCGTTAGATTTTGCTTTTCTGTTAACATGCTGACCCAGCATGGCGGAAATCAAATTATGTGCAGATGTCAAATACTCTCCAGCCGTGTTGACATTGGGGTCATGAATCAGTCGATCAAAGATGGATCCGGTAAGAGTAGAGAGCAAAGCGCCAGGGACACCGTGTCCTGTGCAGTCAATTACAGCTACAAGAACGGTCTCACCCAAATCCTTGATGACATAAAAGTCCCCGCCAACCACATTCAACGGTTTCCAGATCGTAGCTATTGTTAAAGAATCCGGCATTGAACTTGGCAGCATAGCACCTTGAATTCGTGAAGAATATTGAATAGACTTTTTCACTTCCTCTTGCGCTTCGATGGCTAATGATTTTTGCCTTGCAAGCTCCTTGGCCAAATTTCCACCTAACTTGATCTGCATTTCCAAATTTTTAATCTTCTTATTTTGTTTGGAAATTTCTTCTTCCAGCATTGCTGTTTCACTCAATTCAGATCTTTCTTCGTGATTATTGGGGGTTTCCATGATTGAATTACCTTTAATTTTTGGTCGAATGCTGAATGATGTTTTCTAACTGAGGAATCAACTCCTGAATTATTTTCTTCGAATCCTCACTTAAAACTAAAGGATCAATTTCCAAATCAAGTCCTTTGGAGTGGAAAGACAGATTAGCTGAGAGGTCTTTGGCTTCTTTTAGTTTGGTGACGGTATAGGTTTTGATTGGACGGGCAAAGCCTTTGACATGAATTTCCTGATTTGGCACAAAATCAAAATGTTCTTGTGTCAGCAGCATAGTTTCTTCGCTGATGAGAACTTCACCGACTCCTGCCGAAGATTCAAGGCGGGAAGCCAAATTCACTTGATTTCCAATTGCGGTGTAATCCAAGCGATTTTCGGAACCAAAATTTCCAACTGTGCATATTCCGGAGTTGATACCGCAGCGAATGTTAAACGGACGCGTTACCCCCATTTTGTTCAGTTCATAATTGAGTAGTTTTACTTTTTCCTGCATCGACAAAGCCATGGTTACACACTTGACGGCATCATGCTGCGGGCCCAATGTCTCCGGGTCACCAAAAAAAGCCATGATCGCGTCCCCGATATATTTGTCAATCGTCGCACCGTGAGAAATGGCAACAATGGCCATTTCATTCAGGTACGCGTTAAGAGAGTTTGTCAGCATTTCCGGTTCAAGCTGGTCGGTGATTTCGGTAAACGAGACTATGTCTGAGAAAAATACCGTCAGAAATTTTCGGTCCGCCCCAACCCGGACTTCAGATTTTCCGCTAAATATAGATTCATAAACCTGGGGGGAGAGGTATTTTGAGAGCTTAACAGAAAGTGTTTCAAGCTTAGTGTTCTGTCCACTCAGAGTTTGGTTCAGTTCAACCTGCTCTTTGGACATAAGGTTCAGTTGCGCTTCGGTACGGTCAGACATCTTCACCAAACGTCTTGTCTGTTTCAACAGTTTTTCATAACCCTTTAATAAAAGCAGATATTGCTCCGTATCAAGACTATTGGCCTCTGCTAATTCTTTGGCATTGTCCAGTAATGCTTCTTCCTGTTTAAACAGCCCTCCACTCATGGGACAATCCAAGCTTTCAGGACAAAAAGCAACTCCGGACTTTCCACAAAGTCGAATTCAAACTTTGAGGATTTTCTTGCAATTTCAATGAAGCCTAATCCTGCACCTTTGCTGCCTTCCGGAGGTCCCTCCCTTAAACGCTGCTTGTATGCTTTCCTGAGTTCTTTTGACTCCATTTTCTGCAACTCCTCCAAATTTCCTTTTAGAGACAACATTTTATCCGCATTCATCGGATTGATGGCTTCAACCACAAAACCTTCCTTGGAATGACCGATTGCCACGGTTCCGATTCCACCTTCGGCTAGTCGTTCCTCGGAGTAACGGATGATGTTTTGTGCCTGTTCGATGAAAATACCAAAAACACGCGTAGTCAAATCTATATCGTGGTCAATATCTGACACCTGCTCTCGCACAATTCCGGAAATCGCGGACAAGACCTCTTCCGATAAAAGCCCTGAATAGCAAAAGAAAGTTCCTCTGCTGAGCAGTAATTTATGAAAATCATGTGAATCCATGTTGTTTCCTTTTATAAAATCTTCTAAGGTATCATCAAATTTCTACGAGTTGGTAATCGGCCACTTCCATGTCCTCTTCAAAATCTTCACCCGCTTCCTTCATGGAATTATCGCTGGAGCGGTAACGCCACTGGATGGAGATGCTTTTACCTTTCGCTGCAGTTTCTTCCAAAACTTCAAAAAAATCAAAAAAGAATTTCGCCGAAGAACTGTTGAAATAACGCAATTCCAAACTGACGGAAAACGAATCACAGGCTGCCAGTTTTTCTGCAAGCAATTCCAGAATTGGTTCTGCAAAAGCCGTTATGTCTTCGGGATAGCACTCCCCTTTCATTTCCAGGACTGAATCAGAAATCAAAACTTCCGGAGTTCTGTTTGTTGCTTCTAGGTGCATGTTGTTTTTATTAAAATGATTGTTAGCATTCGCCTCTTATTGACGTTGATCCATGTTTTCCATCAGTATCTGGATTCGCTCGATGGTGCCGTTGTCTTCAAAAGATTCGACAACGCAGCCTGCACCAGAAAACCAGGTCGGTTTAGTCTTATTCCAAATCTCAACTTTTGGTGTGAATGCTAGTGGATTGTCGAAACTCCCCAAGTGGAGATACATTACTCCTTCAAGTATTTCCGGATTTCCATAGATATTATTGCCACATTTGGCGCAGAAGCCCTGATGCACGAATTGCCCACTTTCTCCTCGATAGGGATAAGTTGTTAGCTCACCCTCAAAATCAACTTCACCTTCGGCATAAACGGCAAAGACAGTTGTGCCAACACCGGAAATTTTATTGCAGGTTCTGCAATGGCAAGCCATTACAAGCATGGGGTCATAAGTAGTGGAATATCTGATATTGCCACAGTGGCAGCCTCCCTGATGTTTGATCATGAGTTCCTCATATAGTTTGAGATATTAAAAAATAACACAAAATATACTCCACCAAGACGAATTGTCAATTTAAATACTCTATAATACTTTAAGAACTAACACGGATTACTAATTTGCCAAAGTTTTTGCCTTCCAAGAGTCCGATGAATGCTTCCGGAGCATTTCCAAGTCCATCAACAATATCTTCGCGGTAATGAAGTTTTCCTTCTTTAATCCAGTCAGACAGTTGTGTCAGCGCTTCTTTTTCCTGAGAGGCATAATCCCAGACGATAAAGCCCCGATACGTAAGACGCTTAACGAGGATGTCCCGCATCAATAAAGGAGTCAGGTTTGGGCCGGAAGGCAATTCGGTTGCGTTATATGCAGAGATAATTCCGCAGACTGGAATTCGGGCAAAATCGTTAAACAACGGTGAAACTGTTTCAAACACTTTTCCGCCTACATTTTCGAAATAAACATCAATTCCATCAGCACAAGCAGCTTTGAGTGCTTCTGCGAAATCCGGACTATTGTGATTAACGCAAGCATCAAAGCCAAGTTCCTCTGTAACAAATTTACATTTCTCCTCAGAACCCGCAATGCCGACTGCTCTCGCACCTTTAATGTGTGCGATTTGGCCCACCACCGAACCTACTGCTCCCGATGCCGCCGCCACGACCACCGTTTCATCTTTTTTGGGCTGACCAATGTTGAGTAGACCAGTGTATGCAGTAACGCCCGGCATTCCTAAAACACCAGTTGCGGTTGAAATTGGAGCCAGCCCAAGATCAATTTTCCTCAACGCTTTACCCTCCGATGCCCAATAATCTTGCCATCCCCCATAACCGTAAACAATGTCACCTTGTTGAAAATTTGTGCTTCGAGATTTAAGTACTTGTCCTACTGTTCCTCCAGTCATTACCTCATTGATTTTGACTGGATCTGCATAAGATTTGCTGTCATTCATTCGTCCCCGCATATATGGATCAAGCGACAAATAAATAGTTTTGCACAAAACCTGTCCCTCTTCCGGAACTGGAACAGAAGCATCAACTAAACTAAAATCATCCGGCTGCGGTTTTCCGCTTGGACGGCTGGCTAAGACAATTTGACGGTTTATTTTGTTTGACATATTGACCTGTTTTAAGAATTTAAAAAGAGTTAATGTTATTGCCTTAGCCACTGATCCGCATACCACCTAGCAAAGGAAGAGACATTCGCTTCCAGTTGCGGCTGAAATCGCCCCTGACGAGCATCTAAAGAATCGAGTCCACGCTGTTGGTTCACCAAGGCCGGAATATCTTCTTCGATTCCGGCATCAAAACGTTGATAATAACCAGCTATTTTTTTCTCAAAGTCCGGAAGTACTTCGGTTTCAGGCGGAACACAAATGCTCTGGTAAACTTGACAACAATCCGCACCGAGTGGATAGGCTTCATAAATCCAGAGTACGTCCATACCGGCCGCAAAGGCCATATTTGGAAATACCCAGGTGTATTGGACACCGGAAGCGGCACGACCTTGGAGATTCGTCATGTTTGGCAGGGGTTGTTCTTCAGAATCCTGTAAGAGTCCTCCGGTGCCTTCTGTTTTTCCAAACTGACTGGCAAAGGCTCCAGTCACTTTGTCTGGTGGAGTTGGAAAATTGTAAATTTCATCAAGTGAATCCGGATGCACAAATGGCAAATGGTAGTATTCATTGAATACATCCAGAAAGGCTTTCCAGTTGCAGTCAACAGTCAACGATTTTCGCCGTGTTGTCACCAGTGATCCAATGGGCCATGGAGCATGAATTTCTGCAAAATCACCAAGGTAATCATCAAGATCGGGCGCAGAAGGATCTAGACATATGAAGACAAAACCAAGCCGCTCCTCAGCATGATAACTGATCAGTCCATAATCTGACCTCTCAAAACCTGATACCTTATTCATGTGCGGCGCTCCGGAGAGAGAGCCATCAAGTTTGTAAGTCCAAGCGTGAAACGGACAGCGTATATGTTTACAGTTGCCCTCATCGTTCAAAAGACGGGCCCCTCGGTGGCGGCAAGTGTTGGCAAAAGCCCTCAAAACTCCATCATGATCCCGTAGTACAATTACGGGTTTTCCACCAAGATTCATCGTTTCATAATCTCCGGAAACTGCAAAACGATCTGCACGCCCTAACCCAATCCAGTTGTGTTGAAAAACTTTTTCGAGTTCCTCCTGCAAAAGTTCTTCCGAAGTGTAACATTCCGGTGGAATCGAAAAGGCTTGCTCTGCCGGCAGTTGGCAGTTGGCAAGTTGTTCACGCAGGGTTTTCATTTGAGCAACCATTGAGTGAACTCTCCAATTGGGTTGTTGGTTTTCAACTCTTGAACAGTTGAGTTCATGGGGGGATTAATTATGAAATGGAGTGTGGATTTTGTTCACTTGGTATCATAAACCTTATGTTTAAGTCGTTCCACTTCAGCTTGGAAAGTAATCATTTCCGGAGCAAAATTTTCCGTACAAAGTGGTTCCGTACGGAAATGATTGAAACGATCTTCTCCCCGTAAAAGAGTGGCCGACTCACGGTCTGTGTGTGTCTGTCTCATCCGGGGTGTGAGATATTGAAGTGAAAGACCGATCCTCCGATTACCGGATGTATTCGGATATGAGGCGTGTGGCGTCCATCCGTGGTGCAGAGAA
>Ga0233426_10000439_pt1 | contig 44807 bp, 36 predicted proteins | sample SI_118_April2016_6_FD_179875 | JGI IMG/M metagenome (GOLD analysis project Ga0233426, IMG submission 179875) | Seawater microbial communities from Saanich Inlet, British Columbia, Canada - SI_118_April2016_10_MG | ecosystem: Environmental > Aquatic > Marine > Inlet | place: Canada: British... | reverse complement strand
AATCTCACTTTAGACCTCTTCCAATCTCGAACTTAAAGAAACAGAGCTTGCTCTGTTTTTTTTCGCCTGTAAATTATGTTATCTGATTTATGAAAAGTGAACCCATGACAAACTCAAAAAAAGCATTAATTGTAGAAGGTGGGGGTAGTAGGGGCGTATTCTCGTTTGGGGTCATTGACTCTTTTATTCAAGCTTCCTATAACCCATTCGATCTGCATTTTGGTGTCTCTAACGGAGCTGTAGTTCAACTTTGGTACCTTCTGGCAGTGGCAGACTATAATCTGGACAAGATGCTTTTTTCTGCCTCTAAAAACTATGTCAGTTATAAGAATATATTTTTTAACAAAAGCATTATGAATTTCACTAAGTTATACAAAGACGCTAATAAAATTTTTCCAATAGACTTTAATCGACTAACTAAAAACCTAAAAGATAAAAATTTTTACGTAGTGGTATCTGATGCTCAGAGCGGCACTTCTGAATATCTTGAATTAGATCAAGATAATTATGTCGACCAACTATTAGCAACGGGATCCTTACCAGTTTTGATGCGTGAACCTATCCTATTGGATGGCTTGAGAAAATATGATGGAGGAATCACAGATCCACTGCCTGTTCAAAAGGCATACGAGTATGGCGCTAAAGATATTGTAATTATTAGAACCTATGAAGAAACATTTGTTCGAAAGACCAAAATGGAAAATCATATTGCTGCATTTTTTACTAAGCAGTATCCCAATCTTTCTCATGCCTTAAAAATTAATGCAGCAACATACAATGCTTCATTAGACTTTATTAAGAATCCCCCGGCAGATTGTAAAATTACACAAATATGCCCACCCAATAGATTGACAGCCAAGAGGGCAACAACCGATATAAAAATTATGAAGGCAGATTATGAAATTGGTTTAAGGTCTGGCGCTAAATACCTTAGTCAATAAATTTAGGCTAGCTTGTCTTTGCAAGCCAAGCAGACATTCTTCCCCCAACAGGCTCTTGAAGTTGTTCTGCGCAATACTTAACAATCGCCGGAAGTTTTTCTAGATCTACACCTGTTACATAGCCCATTTGACTTAGCATATTTGCAAGATCTTCTGTTGCTAAATTACCTGCAGCTCCTGGGGCAAATGGACATCCTCCCAGCCCTCCAATGCAGCTATCAAATTTTCTAATACCCTCAGAAATGGCAGCACAGACGTTAGCTAATGCCATGGCTCTAGTATCATGAAAATGAGCAGAAAGAATTTGATGGTCAAATTCACTGACACATTTATTAAACAATGAGCTGACGCTTGATGGGTTTGCTGCCCCGATTGTATCAGCAAGAATGATCTCATCCACACCTGCACCTAGCATTTGATTTGCTATGTCGAGAACTATTGATTCTTGAACTTTTCCTTCAAAAGGACACTCCCATGCAACAGCGACATACCCGCGAGTCTTAAGGTTTGCTTTTTTTGCAGTTTCAATAATTTTACAAGAGGTCTCAATGGTTTCTCTTAATCCCATATTTATATTTTTTTGGTTCATTGTTTCAGTTGCAGAGGGGACAACTGAAATAACTTTGGCTCCAGCAGCATTTGCAAGCTCATAACCTTTCATATTGGGAACTAAAACAGAAATCTCACATTCTTTATTATCAACCAGGCCTTCAATTATTTCATGAGCTCCTGCCATGGCTGGCACTGCCTTGGGACTGACAAAGCTTGCAGCCTCGATGCCTGGAAGATTTGCTTCTATAAGCCGCCTGATAAGCTCAAGACGAGCATCAGATCCTAGGATTGTTTTTTGGTTTTGCAGCCCATCTCTGGGACTAACTTCATTAATATAAACAAACTCTGAACTCATTTAAGCATCTCAATTATTTGCAATTTATCTAGTGACTCTAACTCTTCGTCCGAATATCCCAGCCACTCATTTAGCACTTGTTTAGTGTGCTCTCCCAAAAGAGGGGGCGCAAGAAATTCTTCCTCTGCACTATCTGAGAATTTAATAGGGTTACCAGGAACCTTAACTGAACCTCCATCTGGATGAGGGACATCAACTAGCATGTTTCTATGTTGAACCTGCTCGTCATTTAGCGCTTGCTCAATATTATTCACTCTTGCGCATGGAACTGCTTCTTCCTCTAACAAGCGCAACCAATGATCAGATTTTTCTTTTATTAACTCATCTTGGATAATCTTTTCAAGTTTTGCTTTATCCTTTTGTCTTTCTAATGCAGTTGCATATTTTGGATTATGTAATTCTGGGTGATTAAATAGTTTTAATAACCTTGGCCAAAACTGATCTCCTACTGCTGCTATGACTATAGGATAATCTTTGGTAAGGAATGAGTTATAAGGCATATGAACAAAATGAGAATTGCCAATCGGCTCAGGCACTACTCCTGACATAGTTTGCATGGTTGCCATGTAATTGAGCATAGAGATTTGGCAATCAAGCATTGAAATATCTACATGCTGACCAATGCCAGAGCTTGTTCTATCTATAATTGCAGCTTGAATGCCCATGACAGCAAACATGCCGCCCCCAAGATCTCCAATTGGAATTCCAGCTCGCATTGGCTCTGAAGATGAAATGCCGGTGATTGACATGCCTCCACCCAGAGCTTGCGCTATTTGATCAAATGCGGGTCGCTTAAAGTTAGGCCCTGATTCTCCAAACCCGCTAACCGTGCAGGTAATAATTTTGGGATTAATAGTCTTTAAGGTTTTAAAATCAATTTTTAGTTTTTCAGTAACACCTGCAGAGAAATTGCTAATTACGACATCTGCCTTCTCTGCTAACTCATAAAAAATTTTTAATCCTTCAGGTTTCTTTAAATCAAGAGAAAGACTTTTTTTGTTTCTGTTAAGAGTGTAGAAATATGCTCCCATTCCATTAAAAGAATAGTCAGGGTCATTTTCTAGAAGGCGTCTTGTGCCTTCACCTTTCACTGGCGGCTCTATTTTAATAACTTCACAACCTAGGTCAGCAAGAATCATCCCACCATAGGGACCAGATAGCATATGGGTTAAATCAAGGACTTTGATACCTCCTAATGGCTTATTTACTGCTGACATATTTGTATTATATACAGATTGAACTTAAGAAAAAAATGTCTTAAAAACTTACGTTTAAAGAGGCTAGGCGAGAAGTTGTGTTAATTATAGATATGGTGAATAATATTAAAATACTATTTTTTACTAGGGGGTAAACAATGTCTATTTCTAATACACTCTTTCGATTCGCATTGGCGTTTTCTTTTTTCTCTTTTTCATTTGCGTTGCTCGCTGAGCCAACTCTTGAAGAGGTTGTAGTATCAGCTCGAAAAGTTGACGAAAGCGTTCAAGATGTACCTATTGCAATGAGTGTTTTTACCTCAAGTGACATAAGTGATGCAGGCATCGAAAGACCTGAGGATTTTATTGCCTTAACTCCAAACGTAGTTATGGCAAATACTGTCAATGTTGGAGATACACTTGTAACTATTCGAGGCCTTACATCTACTCGAGATGCAGAGTCTAACTTTGCTTTTGTTGTAGATGGTGTTTTACAAACCAACCCAAATGCTTTTAATAGAGAGCTTTTAGATATTGCTCAAATTGAAGTACTAAAAGGACCACAAGGAGCGCTCTATGGAAGAAATGCTACGTCTGGAGCGATTTTAATTACCACTAAAGCTCCGTCCGAAGAGTCTGAAAGCACAGCAGTAATAGGCATGGGTGTTAATAACGCCTCTAAATTACAGTATGTTAATTCTGGCAAGATGGGCGATAACGTATATACAAGATTTTCTGTCAGCACAAGAGAAACTGATGGAGAACATACAAATGTTTATTCGAACCTTAAAAATGTTGATTTCTTTGAGGATACAACTCTTCGCGGAAGAGTATTAGTTGAAGAAGACGATAGCTCTTGGGATTTTAGATTTGGCATGAGTGAAGCCAGCGGCGGAACTATTAATTTTAATGCTGTTTTTGCGCTTCCTGCTTTTCAGGGCTTTGGAACACCAGGCGCTGACCAGTTCTTTAAAGATGTTAACGAGCATAAATTTTCATACATGTTTAACGTTCCCCCAGTTAATGAGCAAGAAACATCTGATTTATCCATTAAATACACAGAAGATCTAGCCAGCGGTAGAGAATTCTCTGCTATCTTTGCATACAATCATCTTGAAGAATTTTTGATGTCCGATGGAACCTCTGGCGCTTTTGGAGGTTACTTTGGAGTGCCTGCTTGCGCAGCTTCTAATACCGCATCTAATTTAGCTTTAATTAATTCATTACCTCCCGGCTTTTCATTTGCAGCCCCAGGTACAGCTCCTTCTGGTGCAAACTCAGTACTAGGGCCTTATCTTCCTCATACATGTGATGGCTATCAGTTCCAGTCACGCGATCAAGATGACATATCGATTGAAGTGAAGTTAACAAGCAATCAAACTGAAGCAACCAGATGGTTGATCGGTGGATACTATGCAGAAATTGACAGAGATGTTGCAGTTTCATATGGAGCTGATTTAGGGAAAGGTTTTGAGTTTTCGTCCTATGTTCCAGCAACAGGAAAAAATCCTACAGACTTAGCATTCGATGATACGTTTACCACAGATGTCTTCTCTATCTTTGGTCAGTACTCTATAGATTTATCTGATGCAACCGAACTTTCTTTAGAAGGAAGGTATGACAAGGAAAAACGCTCAGTTGATAACAATGTTCCTGCAAGATCGTCAGCTTTATACTACGGTGGCGGCGCTCCAATTAACCCTGCAATGACTGCAGGCGGCAGTAAAATTCCATCAAGAGACAAATCATACGATCAGTTTCAACCTAAAATTTCTTTAACAACAACTGCTGAAAACACTACAATTTATGCTTCTTATGGTGTTGGCTTCAGATCAGGTGGGTTTAATTCATCTGGAAGCGCAGCTTTGATTAATTCCCAGCTAAATATCCCAATATCTGCTGGATTAGGTGTTTCAGATTCTTTTAATAAAGAAGTGTCTAAATCATTTGAGGTTGGCTTTAAGGGTAGATACCTTGATGGCAGACTTGCAATCAATGGCGCGCTTTTTGAGACAGAAGTTGATGATAATCAATTTTTTGAGTTCTTTGCTGGGCCTTGGGGTTTATTGAGGGTGGTAACTTCAATTGATCAGCTTGATATAAGTGGTTCAGAACTAGACTTTAAATACGCTTTAACCGATAGCATTAAACTTGATGGCGGTATTGGTTATACAGACGGTGAAATTAAAAAGAACGCTCATAGACCTAACACTGTTGGCAATAACGCACCGTTGGCACCTGAACATACTTATAATCTTGGCATGCAATATGAAACATCATTTTCAGCTAACTATGACCTTATTGTAAGAGTTGATTATATGGAAGTTGGTGAAACTTGGTTCCATACTGTTCAAGACAACAAGCAACCCGCAGTTTGGGGTGCATTGCTTGGATTCCCGGTAGATTCTGACATGAGTAAGTCTGTCCGAGACGCTTATTCTTTAGTGGATCTTAGAGCTTCCTTAGTAGGAGAAAAGTTAAGTCTTACGCTTTGGGGAAGAAATATTAACGATGAGGAGTATCTTGCTGAAGTAATTCCAGCTCCAGAATTTGGCGGATCTTTTATTCATCAAGCGCCTTATGCAACTTATGGTTTAGACTTAAAATATAATTTTTAAAAGGGATTAATTTTTATGTCATATCGCCTAGGTGTTGATGTTGGTGGAACCTTTACAGATTTTTTATTAATAAATGAATCTGATGGCTCCACATATACTGCAAAGGTTCCATCCACCCCTGAGGATTCATCTATTGGAGTTCTCAATGGGGTTGAGCGAATCTGCGAGCAATCAGGCGTAAATCCAAAAGACATAAAGCTCGTTATGCATGGCACTACTGTTGCAACTAATGCTGTTTTAACTGGCAATGGAGCAAAGGTAGGACTCCTTACCACCAAAGGATATGAAAGTATCTTGCAAGTAGCTCGTTCATTTTGTCCGGGTGGTCTTGGCGGCTGGGTCAGTTTTGTTAAAGGGCCGTTGCTAGCCCCACTGGAATTAACCTATGGCATTAAAGAGCGAACAGATGCTTCCGGAGAGATTTCCATACCATTGGATGAAGATCATTTAAAAGAGCAATTAACTCAATTAAAGAAAAGGGGGCAAGTTGAGGCTCTAACAATTAGCTTTGTTAATTCATACATTAACAATGCGAATGAAGTTCTTGCAGCAAAAATTGCTGCAGAAATTTTTACAGATGTTCCTATTTCTATTTCAAGTGAAGTTATTCCTGAAATGCAAGAGTATGAAAGAGCCGAAACAACGGTCTTAAATTCCTATGTCAGACCACAAGTTTCTACCTATGTAAATAATCTGCAATCCAATCTAGAGAAATCATTAGGGAGCGATGTTCAGCTATCCATCTTAAGATCTGATGGTGGGCTTGCATCAAGTCGCTCTACAGGAGACTCTCCAGTTAATCATCTTATGTCAGGTCCTGCTGGTGGAGTTGCGGGCGCAATACATTTTTGTAACCAAGCAGGTTTTGAAAATATCTTAACCTTTGATATGGGAGGAACTTCAACAGACGTTGCGCTGATTCAAAATTCAAAAGCAAAAATTAGAAGAGAAACTTTAGTCGGAGATGTGAGAGTTAAAGCTCCTTCAGTTGACGTTAGAACAGTTGGTGCAGGTGGAGGTTCGATAGCCTTTGTCCCCGAGCTTACAAAAGCTCTGAGAGTAGGTCCAGAATCTGCTGGAGCTGTTCCAGGTCCTGCCGCATACATGAAAGGGGGAGAGCAACCTACCGTTTGCGATGCAAATATAGTGCTTGGCCTTCTTCCTAGCGATGTTCAGCTCGGTGGCGACATGATTATTAATAAAGAAGCTGCTGAAAAAGCTGTTCAAACTATTGCTGATGGAATTGGCATTGATTTAATGGAAGCTGCCGAAGGAATTATTAGAATCGTTAATGAGTCTATGTTTGGCGCCTTGAGATTAGTGTCTGTTGAGCAAGGATTTGACCCCAGGGATTTTGCGTTGGTTGGGTTTGGGGGAGCTGGACCACTTCATGCTAATGCTTTGGGTATTTTGTCTAATTCCTTTCCTGTAATTATTCCTCCAGGGCCTGGCGTTTTGTGCGCCTACGGCGATGCTACAACTCAGATTCAGGATGAATCTTCTAGATCTTATCTATCTATGGCTCAAGATATTACAACAGATAAATTCTTAAATGATTTGAGTGAACTAAAAGAAAAGGCTTCTTCATCTCTTTTAAAAGATGGTGTAAGCGATACTAATTTAGAAGTAACCTATCAAGCTGATGTTAGATATGCTGGTCAAGCATTTCAAATTACTGTTGAATTTGATGAGAAAGAATATCAAAGCAAAGGGATTCAATTAATTACCGATGCATTTGACGAAGAGCATTATCAATTATTTACCTTTAAATTAAGTGATGGTCATGAAATCTTGATGATCAGGGCTATTGTAAAAGTTCAACAGTCCGAAATTAAATCTTTAGCAAATGAGGACTTTGCAGGTTCACTGGATGATGCTGTAATTCAAGATTCTCGCTTTTATCATGAGGCTCAATGGCATGATGCAAAGATATATGATCGAACAAAGCTGCATGCAAAACTAGTGGTTCCTGGCCCTGCTATTATTTCTGAGATGGATTCTACTAGCGTTATCTTGCCTGGCTATGCTGCTGAGGTTGACCAGGTAGGCAATTTAATTATCAACCCTAAAAAATAATATGTCAGCAAGAATTATTGAAACAAACGAATCTCCGTTACAGACTGTTGATGTTGATGGCATTACGGTTGATCTTATAGAGAATGCCCTAAAAAATGCTCGAGAAGAAATGGATGCGTTGGTTAGTAGAACGGCATTATCTCCAGGAATTAGGGAGCAGGGCGACTGTTTTCCAATGATTGCAAATAATGATGGCAAGATGGTTGTTGGCCAATTCGGATCATTCATTCACGGTTTTACTGAAGCTTATGATGAGGAGATTGAGGAAGGAGATATTATCCTCACCAATGATCCATACATGTGTAATGCAGCAGTTTCTCATTTACCAGATTGGATGGTATTAAAACCAATTTTTAGAGAGGGCAGGCATATTGCATGGTCAGCAATGTTTGGCCACATGTCTGATAATGGCGGCATGGTTCCAGGGTCTATTCCAACTGAAGCTACCACAATCTTCCAAGAGGGAATTAGAATTCCACCTATCAAGCTATATAAAAAAGGTGAGCTACAGGCCGATGTTTTAGAGCTTATTTTACATAATGTAAGAACCTCACAATGGAATCGCTTTGATCTAAATGCTCTTGTTGCAGCTTGCAACACAGCAGGCAAAAGATGTAATGAGATAGCAGATCGTTTTGGTGATGATGTTTTTTGTTCTACTATGAATATAATGCTCCAAAGAAATTACGATGCTATGAAGCATATTATTTCGATGTTTATCCCTGAAGAGCCAAGAGAATTCTCTGATTATATTTGTGATGATGGTATGGGTATGGGTCCATATAAAATACATTGCAAGATGTGGCGTGAGGGTGATAAGGCTATTTTTGATTTTGAGGGCACTGATCCTCAGGCGCAAAGCTCAGTCAATTTTTATCTTAACGAGGACATGTTCAAAATGTTCTTTGGATCATTTACGATCAATGTTGTCGATCCTCAAATTGTCTTCAATGATGGATTTTATGATTTAGTTGATGTCAGAATTCCTCAGGGAACATTATTAAAGCCGAATTATCCAGCTGCTCTTTCCGGAAGAACTCATGCCTTAGGTAGAATTTTTGATGTATTGGGTGCTTTGCTTGGTATGGGTGCTCCAAATGAAATGCTTAATGCTGCAGGATTCTCTGATTCACCCCATTTATTTTTCTCTGGTTATGATGATAAAGGTGATTGGTTTCAGCTATTTCAGATAGGCTTTGGAGGAGTGCCCGGAAGACCTATTGGAGATGGACCAGACGGTCACTCATTATGGCCATCCTTCACCAATGTACCGAATGAATTTGTAGAGGCATATTTCCCGCTTAGAGTAGAAACGTATGAATTTATTGTCGATTCGGGCGGTGCTGGTCTCCACAGAGGAGGTAATGGACTGTCCGTTGCTTATAGATTCCTTGTAGACGGTCACATAGGTATTCATGATGATAGATGGTTGACATATCCATGGGGTGTTAATGGAGGCAAGCCAGGCAAAAGATCGACTAAATTACTAGTTAGAGCAGATGGCACTGAAGAGCATGTCCCGGCTAAATGTGAAGGTGTTAAGGTCCATAAAGGCGATCTTCTGTATTTTAATACATGGGGTGGAGGTGGTTGGGGAGATCCGCTACAAAGAGATCCTGCCATTGTTGCTTCAGATGTTGATAAAAAACTTGTCTCTGCTGAAGGGGCCAAAAGGTATGGAGTCATTCTTAATGATGACTTATCTGTCGATCAATCTAAAACTGATGAACTGCGAGCTGAGATGTCAAAAGACACGGTTCCAGATGAGATGTTTAATTTTGGTGGAACCATTGAAGAAATTAAGGCTAGGTGTCTAGAAGAAACGCATTTAGAACCTCCTGTATCTCCGACTTTTTTAAAACAATAAGATTGAGCTCCCTCGAATCTAACTCTACAGGACTGGGTAGCTCTCCTGCTTTAGTCGTAGTCGATATGTGTCGAGGTTTTATTGATCCTTCATCGCCGCTAGGCTTTCAGTGCGATGAATTAATCCAAGCCAATATTAAATTAGTTGATAAATTCAAACAAATGAATCTACCTGTAATTTTTACAACCACTATTTATAGAGACATATCTGAGGCAAGTGTTTTTAGAGCCAAGATTCCAGCATTAAATATTTTAAAGCCCGACTCCGAACATACATCTTTTCTTGCAGAGCTATCTCCTGGTTCAGAAGATATTTTAATTGAAAAGAAATTTGCGAGCTCTTTCTTTGAAACCACTTTAGCATTAGATCTTCGTCAAATGAATGTAGATTCAGTTGTGATATCTGGCGTTACAACCAGTGGCTGCGTTCGTGCCACAGCGTTAGATTCTTTGCAAAATAATTTCCTCACTGTAGTAGCTGAGGACTGTGTAGGGGATAGAGATTTAAATGCGCATCGAGCAAACTTATTTGACTTGCAATCAAAGTATGCTGATGTTGTCCATTCAGAACGGATCATTAAATCGTTGTTACAAAAATAAAAAGCAAAAAACTTAAACTTTTTAACTAAAAGGGGTTGACACTTTTAATCAGAGGCGTATATTTAATAGACCAACTCGGACCGACTTACAAACAACTGCAGACGGGAGTAAGAGAGAAAGAGAAGGTAGAGACGAAGGGCGAAAGCGATACTAAGAGTTGACGATAAAAAAGAGCTTAGTAACCCACCAAGAAGGCAAGAGAAAACCTTCAAGGAGCTAAAGAAAATCTCACTTTAGACCTCTTCCAATCTCGAACTTAAAGAAACAGAGCTTGCTCTGTTTTTTTTCGCCTACAATAACTGAAGATATTTAACAGCTTCACTCAGATCATCTTCCATAAGGAATTCTTTTGGTAAAACAAACGATCCGCCGACAGAGAATACATTCCGTAATTCAGTGTAGCTTTTATAGTTCAATAGATTGATACCACCAGTGCACATGAAATTGATCTCTGGAAATACTGCATTAAATGATTTTAACTTCTCCACTCCACCAGATTGTTCAGCCGGAAAGAATTTCAATCGATCAAGCCCAAAGCTCATCATTTTCATTACTTCTGATGCTGTTTCAACACCCGGAATATAAGCGATCTCCTCTTTCTTGCAGTAATCATGCACATCTTCGTTAAAGCCTGGAGACACTGCATAGCAAATATTTAGACTTTTAAACTTAAGAAGCTGCGTGACGTTAAGAACTGTGCCTAAACCTAAATTAATTTCTGGTTGATTAGCAAGGAACTCTATAGCTTCATCAGATACTGAGGGTCTTAGAGTTACTTCAATTGAATTAATATTTGCTGCCTGCAATACTGCATACACTTTTTTTGCCTCTTCTATCGAAGAGAGGGTAAGGGTAGGAAGAATTCTAGGAATTATTTTATTCTTATTAGTCATGAAAAATTGTTGCCCCTAATTTTACCGAGCTAACATTATCTCTAAACATCTTAAATAATTCTCTGCCGAGCCCAATATTGCTAGGTGCAATTTCAATGGCTGCTCTTTTTTTATACTCATCAGAGTTAATGGTTAGCATTCGCTCTTTCAGGTCTAAAGTAAGTATATCGCCTGTTCTAATTTTATATAGATTATTGTTTTCACTAACAGCATGAATTAAAGCTGGAAATGAACCGGATGCACCGGACATACGACCATCTGTTACTAACGCAATTTTATAACCTCTTTTTTGCAAAACATTAATTGGAGACGTGAGCTTGTGCAATTCAGGCATTCCGTTGATTGACGGGCTCTGTCCTAGCAGCACTAGGATCATATCTTGATTTAGTTCGTCATGCGCATAGGCATTTAGTACCTCGTCCTGAGTTAAAAATACCCTTACAGGAGCGGATATAATCTCATTTTCATTTTTTAATGCAGAGACTTTTATTAAACCTTCTGCGATATCACCACCAATAAATTTGATTCCACCATTCGGCTTGTATGGTTTATGAGCAGTCGTAATACTTTTAAGGGGCTGGGAATGCATTGCCAATTCCTCCCATTGCAGTTCACTACTCTGAGAAGCTCCGATGGTTGGAACCTTTGTATAGTGCGAAAGACCTAATCCAGCCACTGTATGAATATCTTCATAGATTAGCTCACCATCTATTAAATTTTTTAATAATCTAGCGATTCCTCCCTCGGAATGAAATTCATTTACATCTGCGTTTCCATTTGGATAGATTTGACAAAGAAGAGGGATCATTGAAGATAAATCATTAAAATCTTCGATTGTGATGATGTAGCCGGCTGAGCGGGCCATGGCAATTAAATGGATTACAAGATTTGTAGAGCCTCCACTAGCTAACAAAACAATGATGGCATTAACCCAATTTTTTACATCTAACATTTCCCCTAATCCCATCTCAGCATCCATCATACGTATTAGTGATCTAAGGCTCTCATTATTAAGACAATTCCTGATAGGTGAATCAGTAGGGGTGAATGCTGCTCCAGGGAGCTGGAAGCCCATGGCCTCTGCAATCAATTGATTTGTGTTAGCTGTTCCATAAAACGTACATGTACCCTCAGAATGATAAGCTTGCTGCTCTATAGTCAGCAGCTCTATTTTTTCAATCTCACCGGCAGCATAGGATTGCCTAGTTTTATTTTTTTTTGAATTGGAGATTCCTGTTGCCATAGGTCCGCCTGGAATAAAAATAACTGGCAGGTGACCAAACTTTAGAGCTCCAATCAATAATCCAGGAACTATTTTGTCGCATGTACCCATGCAAATTGCAGAATCAAATACATTGTGAGATAAGCCAATGGCGGTGGATAGAGCAATTGAATCCCTGCTAAATAATGAAAGCTCCATTCCTGGTTCGCCTTGAGTAATGCCATCACACATCGCAGGAACACCTCCAGCTACTTGAATATGTAGATTTAATTTAGCCGCTTCTTTTTTCAACTCTCTAGGGTATGCCTCTAAAGGTGCGTGTGCAGAAAGCATGTCATTGTAAGCAGTTATGATGCCTACAAATTTTTTTATGTTAAGGCTCTCTGTCGGCGCTTTGCTATTGCATGAGGCATAAGTATGAGCAAGGTTTGAGCATCCCAGGTTATTTCTATTGGGCGAATTTTCTTTCCAGAAATCAATATTCCGAAGATAGTCTGATCTTGTGTTTTCACTTCTTTTTTGAATTCTATCTTTTATAGCATTGATCGTTTTCATCTTTTAGTCTTCCTCATTGATCCATTTAGAATTATGTTTTGCGATAAGCAGATCTGAGCTTGAAGGACCCCAACTGCCCGCATTATATTTTGATAGCCCCAAGCCTCCCTCAGAAATAGACGCAATGAGCTGATCAATATAATTCCAGGCTTCTTCAACCTCATCTCTCCGCATAAATAATGATGGCTTATCATCTATAACATCCATCAATAGTCTTTCATATGCATCCAAATGATCATCTTCATAGTAATCGGTGAATAGTAAATCTAATGGAAGTTCTTGTAAGTGAAAGCCAGAGGCCGAAGGTTTTTTAATCATAATCTTGAGCTTGATACTTTCTTCAGGCTGCAGTCTTATGATTAGCTGGTTATCTTTCTGAGTATTCGTTGAATCAAAAATATTATGCGGGACAGATTTAAATTGTATGACTATTTCAGAGCGTTTTTCTCCTAGTCTCTTACCGGTTCTTAAGAAGAACGGAACACCTGACCATCGCCAATTATCTATCCATACCTTTAAAGCAACAAACGTTTCAGTGGCACTTTCTTCTTTAACACCTTCCTCAGCTCTGTAGCCAATTTTTGGTTTTGAATCAATTGCACCATCTTTGTATTGACCGATAACACAGTGCTCTGCAATAGACTGTGCATCCAAGTCTCGAAGGGATCGCAGCACTTTCAGCTTTTCATCTCTAATAGATTCTGAGTTAACACTGGTTGGGGGCTCCATGGCCACAAGACATAGGATTTGTAATAGGTGATTTTGTAGCATATCTTTAATTGCACCAGTATGATCGTAGTAAGAACCTCTCTTTTCTAGCCCCAGAGTCTCAGCAACAGTAATTTGAATATGGTCCACAGCAACATTAGACCAAATTTTTTCGAACAATATATTTCCGAATCGAAGAGCTAGTAAATTTTGAACAGCTTCTTTTCCAAGATAGTGATCAATTCTAAAAATTTGATTTTCTGCAAAATGGCAAGCCAACGCTTCATTGATTTCAATTGATGAAAGCAAATCACTTCCGATAGGTTTTTCAACAATAATAGAGGAGGAGGGGCCAATCAAAGATTGCTCACTTAGATTATCTGCGATTGTCTTATAGAATGAGGGAGGCACTGCCAAGTAAAACAGGTTTCTATTGTTTGAATTTGTATCTTTCTGCAACAAATGAAAATCATGCGCAACATTAAAATCAATTCTCTTATAAGTAACCATTAGCACGAACAGCTCAAGGCTTTGTTCAGTGTGTTCACTTGCCTCTAGGTAGTTTCGAAGATGCTTCTTGGTATCAGTCCTATACTGCTCTGTGTCTATTTGCCTTGACCCAATCCCATATATTTGAGTCTCGTTGCTGATTCTTCCCGCTTTGTGATGGCGATACAACGCAGGCAGTAGTTTTCTAGCGGCTAGATCTCCAGTCCCACCAAATATAAATATTTTCATTTGAATGATTGGTTAATTCTTTTCAAGAATACTCCCTCAATGACAACGGTGTCAAATAGTTCGTAAGAATAGTATTTGAGGTATAGTGCGGAATATGAACAACATAAAAACAAAGATCATTGCTACTATCGGCCCATGTTCTAACAGCTATGAAGTAATGAGGAAACTTCATAGGGCAGGGATGAACGTTGCAAGAATAAATATGTCTCATGCCACCCATCGAGATGCACAACATATTATCGACACTGCCAATAAAATTAATACAGAGCAGTCTGCTGAGTTTGGCCCCATCGGATTATTGCTTGATACTCAGGGACCTGAGATAAGAACTGGAATTAATCAAAGCGATATAGATTTAAAGGTTGGCGACATTGTGAAGCTAACTATAAGAGATGATATAGATGTTGAAACTTCTTCAATAAGAATCAATTACAAGGGACTAATTAATAGTGTCTCCAAGGGTTCCAGAATAAGTATTGATAATGGCTTAATTAACTTTAAAGTTTTATCAAAAGATAAAGAGAACTTAACTTGCAAGGTTCTTGATGGCGGCAAGCTTGGGAGCAAACGCCACGTCAATCTTCCGGGTGTAAGGGTTGATCTTCCTTCAATAACTAAAAAAGACCGTAAAGATATCAACCTAGCCATAAAAAATAATCTTAGCTTTATTGCGCTCTCCTTTGTCAGAAGTGCTCAGGATATTCATGACTTAAGAACAATGCTTCAAAAAAAGAAATCGTCAGCTAAAATAATAGCGAAGATTGAAAATCAAGAAGGACTGGACAATATTCATGAAATTACTCAGGCGGCTGATATTGTCATGGTCGCTAGAGGTGACCTCGGAATTGAGACTGATCTTGCTGACTTGCCAAATATTCAAAGAAGAATCATGTATGCAACTGCAAAGTGGGGAAAACGCTCAATTGTTGCAACACATCTCTTGGAGTCTATGATTATTAATCCAACACCTACCAGAGCTGAAGTTACTGATGTTGCTAATGCCATTTATGAAGGTGCAGATGCAATTATGCTCTCAGGTGAGACGAGTGTTGGGAAGTATCCAGTAGACTGCATCAAAATGCTAAAAAAGATTGCCACTAAAACGGAAGACTTTAGAACGCTGGGCTATGAGAAATTTCTTAACGATCAATCTGATTGGCAAAATATGGCAATTAGCGCTCGAGATCTTGCCTCTAGAATTCACGCTAACGGGATAGTTGTTGTTACGAGATCTGGTCAAACTGCTGATGTTATTGCAAGCACCAAACCATTTAGAATGCCTATTTACGCATTCACCAATAACAAGGAAACTTTTAAGCACCTCTCATTGGTTGGTGGCATGCAACCTCATTTTTTAAAATCTATCTCTAATCAATCTTTGACAATTACCAAGATTAAGGCCATTCTTGCTTCGAAGGTGAGACCTAAAAAATCACTAAAGTTTGTGTTGATTGGAGGAGTGTACTCTGCCTCTCATACTGACTCCATTCAAATTATTTCCACGTAATATGTTTGAGCAAGTTATAGAAAGTGTTATTTTGTTATTTGTTGCGGTTGATCCCATCGCACTGATTCCAATTTTTGCCAGTCTTACCCAGGGGCTTAACAAGCAAGAGATTAAAAAAGTCTATATTCATGCGAGCCTAGTTTCGCTGGGAATTCTTTCTGCTTTTTGGCTGTTTGGAGCGTCTGTATTGAGCGTTATGGGTATATCAATGAGCTCTTTTAAAATCATAGGTGGTTTATTCCTCATAGCAATAGCTTTTCAGATGGTTCTAGAGCAACGGCAAGAACGCAGGCAAAATACAGCTGATGTTGCCTTGGATGATGAATCACTTCAAACGCTTGCAATTTTTCCTATTGCGACTCCACTGATTGCTGGGCCTGGAGCAATGACAGCTGCTTTGCTCCTTGCGGAAGAACGCTCTTCTGATCCTATTGAAGTGCTGATAAATTTCAGCCCAATTCTAATCATCGTTGCTCTGGCAGCAATCGCGATGTGGCTTTCAGCGAATCTTGCCAAGAGAGTTAGCCCGACTATTATTATTGTGGTTCAAAAGATATTTGGTATTTTACTTGGCGCCCTAGCAATTGAATTTGTTGTGAGTGGAATTCGTGAGTCTTTTAATTTATTAAATTAATTAAGGATTCTCTAACAATTAACTCAGATTTAAACTCTTTTGATGCAATTGTCTCACTCAGACCATCGATATTACCCAACAATAATCTTGCAGCATGGTAAGCCATTTCTTCAACCGGTTGGCGAACGGTAGTTAATGAGGGCCAGAGTTGCTCTGCTATTGGAGAGTCATCAAAGCCAATAAGAGATAATTCCAGCGGTATGTTAATGCCATTCATTTGCGCTGCTTTCATAACCCCAGCAGCCATATAATCATTACTGGCAAAAATAACAGAAGGTTTGTTTTGTGATTTCAGTAACTCCAACCCAGCGCTAAAACCAGAATCAAAGCCAAAGTTTCCTTCTTTTACCCATTCGATGTTTAATTTCACATCATTATCTTGGAGCGCAGCTAAAAAACCATCAAATCGCAAGGCAGACGCTGAGTGCTTCTGATGACCTTTAATAAAAGCAATATCCCTATGTCCTTTCTCTATAATCTTACTTGTCATCGCGTAGCTCGCTTCATAATCATTTGAAGAGACATACAAGCTATCTTTGAGAGTAGTGCTTGGAGCAATGATGGAATATTCAGCTTCAGTGCCGGCCAGTGAATTCAAGAATTCCTGCATATCACTTAAGGGCGGAGTAATGACTAAGCCATCAATGCTAAAATCATCAATAAATTTTGAAATTTCTAATGCTAGTTGAGGGTCTGTATAATCACATTCTTGTATGACTAGATTATAACCAGTTTCTTTGCAAAGCCTTAGAATTCCTCTTTGAATATCGGCCAAGTAATGCTTATTGGGGTTGTCATACAGCAATGCAATCATATGAGATTTTCTTGATCTAAGGCTTTGAGCGCTTCTGTTTGGCTTAAAACCTAATTTCTGAATAGATTTAACAACAAGCTCTCTAGTTTTCTCCGCAACATTTTTTTCTTTGTTGATAACTCGCGATACAGTCTTGATGGAAACCTTTGCATCATTAGACACATCTTTTATTGTTACAGGCATTTGACGAGACATATTTGCTTTATCTTACTATTTTAATGATAATTTAGCTTATTTGACAACGATATCAATAATTACTAGGGGCGGTATTATGTATTTTAATAATTTAGATTTTTTAATTCTGGGTATATATTGCATTGGTATTATTGGTCTTGCTCAATATGTTTCTAGAGATAAGTCTGGCATAGAGAAAACATCAGAAGATTATTTCTTGGCAGGCAGATCATTGCCTTGGTGGGCAATAGGAGCGTCATTGATCGCTGCTAATATTTCTGCTGAACAGATTATCGGAATGTCAGGGCAAGGTTTTGTTGTAGGCATGGCAATTGCAGTTTGGGAGTTAACAGCAGCAGTTGCATTGATAGTGATGGCAAAATATTTCCTACCTTTATTTCTTGAGAAAAAAATTTACACCATGCCTCAATTTCTGGAGCAACGCTTCGATAAAAGAGTGAGCTTAGTCCTATCTGTTTTTTGGTTAATTATTTATGTATTTATTAATCTAACAACTGTTTTGTGGCTTGGAGCCCTCGCTATCAATTCATTGACTGGTCTTGAGGCAATGTATGGGTGCATTCTGTTGGCAGTTTTTGCTCTTGCATACTCGCTGTCGGGAGGGTTGAAAGCGGTAGCTATGACCGACATAGTGCAGGTAGTATTATTGATCTTTGGTGGGTTTGCAGTGTTATACATTGCACTAAATCAGATTTCTGGCTCCGGTGGAGTGATTCAGGGCCTCGGGATTGTTTTTAACGCTATGCCCGAAAAATTTGACATGATTCTTTCCCCAGACAATCCCTCCTACAATAATTTGCCGGGAGTATGGATTTTAATTGGAGCGGGGGTCTGGATAGGTCATTTTTCTTACTGGGGCTTTAATCAATATATTACCCAGAGAGCTCTGGGCGCCAAATCACTGAAAGAAGCGCAAAAAGGAGTGATGTTTGCAGCGTATCTTAAATTGCTCATGCCAGTTGTTATCGTTTTGCCTGGCATATGTGCTGCCATGGCAATGGAAATGGAATTAATTCCTGCCATAGTTAAATCTGATCAGGCTTACCCCAGCATGATGACATTATTGCCTCATGGACTACTTGGCCTCACCTTCGCCGCTTTAATCGCTGCAATAGTATCTTCACTTGCTTCTATGACTAACAGCATCGGCACAATATTTACAATGGATATATATAGAACATTTTCTCCCGTTGAAGTGAGTCAATCTAACTTAATAAAAACTGGGAGAATAGCAGTGGTTGTTGGTTTGCTTGTGGCAGTATGCATTGCGCCATTGCTTGATAGCTTTGATTCATTATTTCAGTATATTCAGGAGTTTACTGGTCTTTTCACACCAGGCATTCTAGTCATTTTCTTGGTTGCACTCTTTTGGAAAAAGGCTACCACCATGTCTGTTCTTGTTGCAGCAATCTCTTCTTTGGTTCTGTCCATCTCTATTAGTAATATTTTTCCTGATTTTGCTTATATCCATAGAATGGGTGTCGTATTCTTTTTGTCAGGACTTGGGTGTTACATAACTGCATTGGCTCAAGGTTACGCTGATCAACCAAAAGCTATTAATTTAGCAGGCATAGATTTTAGTACCTCTAGAGCCTTTAACGTAAATACCTTTGTGGTGATAACGATTCTTTGTGTCATATATTTCTTATTATGGTAATTAATCCCGAGACAGCATTGGATCAAGCTCGCGTGCTCTTAGTGGACATTGGGGGGACCAATGTTAGAACCTGCTCTGCCAACATCGGTTCGAGTGAGTTAATTAATCCCCAGAAAAATAACACAAGCTGCTTAAAATCATTTGATGCGCTCATAGCTAATTTTTTGACCGAAGATCCAAGCATTCAACATATTGTTTTTTCTGTCGCAGGCCCTAGACTCAACGACTCTATTTCTATGACCAATAGAGACTTTACATTGGATGCTAATGAGGTTTTAAAAAAATTTGATATTTCCTCCTGTCATGTTCTTAATGACTGGGAATCTATTGGTCATAGCCTAAGCTTATTTGATCAAAGTGATATGGACACAATTATTCAGGGGCAGAGCTTTAACAAGACTGCATTGATACTTGGTCCTGGAACAGGTCTGGGAGCCTCATTGGTAGTAGATAACCAGATTGTATTGCCTACAGAGATAGGCAACAGCACTTTTTCTATTAACTCCATGTTAATAGGATCCGAGTTAAATTATTCGGAGGATTTTCATGTTTTGGAAGATTTAATTTCAGGACGAGGGATCTCAAATATCTATAAAGAATATTCTGGATTAGAGAAAAGCTCTGAAGAGATTCTAATGTCATACAACAGCGATCACCTTGCCAAAAAATCAATCGACCAATTTCTTGTGTGCTTGCCACAGGTTCTTTCTGAGCTCGCTCTTGCTTACATGCCAGGCAATGGTATTTTCTTAGCTGGCGGCCTCATGCGCTCTTTAATGCAGCATATTAATCCACTCAAATTCAAAGAATGTTTCCTAATGAATCGCAAGATTATGCATGCTGATATTTTGTCGAATATCCCTGTTTTTTTAATTCAAAAAGAAATGACCTGTTTGCATGGCAATCTTAATTACATTAATAAATTCTTTTTAAGAAACGCGCGTTAGAGTGGAAAGCCTAAATTTCAGAATTGCACAATCAATTGCATCCTCATTAGCTAATGGTGTAAGAGAAAAGGGCCAAGCATCTCTTGTTGTATCTGGTGGCACCAGCCCATTAGAGATTTTTGAACATCTGAGTTTAGCAAATATTCCTTGGAGTAATGTCACAATCATCTTAGGTGATGATCGTCTTGTGGACATAAATCATAAAGACTCTAATGAACTTCTAATAATGCAGCACCTCCTGATTAATCATGCTAAGACTGCCAAGTACCTCTCTTTGACTGAATCTTTATTAGATGTTCCTCAACTAAAATTGCCCTTCGATGTTGTGCTTCTAGGCATGGGTTTAGATGGTCATTTTGCCTCCTTATTTCCAGATTTATTGGACCAAGAACACAGGCTATTTGATGCTGAGGCGCCCCATGAAATATATAGTTCCGAGATACCTCTGGGAGATCCGCCGCATCGCAGAAGGACTATGGGCACTTCTCTGTTGCTTAGCACCCAAAGATGCATTCTTTTAGTGCCGAATCTTGCTAAACGAGAGCTATTAGACCATGCGCATACAGATGAAGACTTTCCCCTTTACTATTTACTAAACCAATCAAGGCGGCTAATAGAGTGCTCCGACACTCATTTTTAATTATTACAGGAGATCCAATGAACAAACTAACAATTAAATTATCTATCCTTTCATTGATATTATCTTTGAGTCTGTCAGCTGAAGAGGATTGGTCTAGAGTCAATACTTGTAAGTACTCTTATGGTGCAAATGATAATCTTATTACTGAATTGCTTTCTAAAATGTCCATAGAGCAAAAGGTCGGCCAAGTTATTCAGGGAGATTTAGATTTCATATCACCAGCAGATGTAAAAAAATATCATATCGGATCAGTGCTTAATGGAGGCAATACAGCGCCTAATCGGGATAAATACAGCACAGCAGATGATTGGAAAAAATTGAGTCAAGAGTTTTATGATGCTTCGATAGAGGTTGACGGAGTAAAGATACCTGTACTTTGGGGAACAGATGCTGTGCACGGACATAATAATCTAATTGGTGCTACTTTATTTCCTCATAACATTGGACTTGGAGCGACGGCTAATGCTGCTTTGCTAAAAGATATAGGGGAGGCAATTGCTTTGGAGGTTCTTTCTACCGGGGTTGCCTGGACCTTTGCTCCAACTGTTGCTGTTCCTCAAGATGATCGATGGGGAAGGACTTACGAAGGATTCTCTGAAAATCCTGAGTTAGTTTCAAAACTTGGCAAGGCCATGATCGTTGGATTACAAGGCGAGGGTACAAAATTTCTTGATAACAACCATGTCATTGCCACCGCCAAGCATTTTATGGGTGATGGTGGAACCATTAATGGGGTCGACCAGGGTGATGCAATTGTTTCTGAAGCAGAGCTCAGAGAGATTCATGGATATCCTTATTTTCAAGCTTTGGATGCATGCGCCCAAACAGTTATGGCTAGTTTCAATTCAATCAATGGCAGTAAGATGCATGGAGATAAGAGGCTGCTGACCGGAATACTGAAAGACCAGATGCAGTTTGATGGTTTTGTTGTGGGTGACTGGAATGGTCACGGGCAAGTAAAAAATTGTTCTAATGTTAATTGTGCTCAGGCTTTTAACGCAGGCGTTGATATGTTCATGGTGCCAGAGGAGTGGAAATTACTTCTAAAAAATACTATCAGACAGGTTAAGTCTGGAGAAATTTCACTCGAAAGATTGGATGATGCTGTCAGAAGGATACTCACTGTAAAATCTAGGATGGGTTTGCTGAATGGGCGAGCGCCCCATGAATTTACAAGTAATTATTTAGGTCACCCGGATCACTTGGCGCTTGCAAGGCAAGCGGTTAGAGAATCTTTGGTGCTCCTAAAAAATAACAATCAAATGCTTCCTTTAAACCCCAGTGATCATGTTGGTGTGATAGGGGAGGCAGCAAATAAAATTTCCTCTCAAACTGGGGGTTGGACTATTACCTGGCAAGGTAGAGAGAATAAAAACTCTGATTTTGTAAACACAAAGACTATCTATCAATCCATTGTTGATGTTGTTACCTCTGCTGGAGGAACCATAGAATTTTCTAAAGATGGAAATTTCATAAATAGCCCTGACTATGTCATCGGGATCTTTGGGGAAGAGCCCTATGCAGAAATGCTTGGAGACCTCAAGGATGTTTCTTTTTCAGCAACTGACCCATCTTATCTTCCTTCGCTTCAAGCATTAAAGGCTCAAGAGATACCAGTGGTTAGTTTATTTTTATCAGGACGACCGTTAGAGGTTAATCAGTATATTAATGCTTCAGAAGCCTTTGTAGCAACTTGGCTTCCAGGAACAGCCGTTGAGGGTATTTCAGATGTAATTTTCCTTCAAGATGACGAGATTGGATTTGATTTTAAAGGCAAGCTTTCATATTCTTGGCCAAAATCTAAAGCTCAGAGCCTGCTAAATGTCCATCATGATCTCTATGAACCCTTATTTCCATTTGGATATGGTTTAGATTACAGATCACAAGTTAACTTGCCAGATATTGCCATTGTTAAGGTGAATCAAAAAATTGACCTAGTAAACATATTTTTGGGCGCAGCTGCCATACCTGGCCAAGAATTTATCCTATCTAAAACAGGCCCTGAGTTTGTTTCGTCTGATGAGTTCATCAGTCAAGATGGCAAAATTTCCATTTCTAGATTTGATTATCTTAGACAGGACGATGCAAAAAACTTTCTTTTTAACAAAAGCGAATCAATGCAAGGTTTTGGAGTTTCAACTAAGTCTCCGCTTGATATTACGTCCATGCGATCCCCTCATTATGAACTTATTATGAGGATCAATGATTCTGAGAAGGAACCATTATATTTTAATGTGACCTGTGGCCAAAATTGCCAAGGGACAGTCAAGCTCCCGCCTATGGATCTTGATACTTGGAATACAGTATCTGTGCCTGTATCTTGTCTTGAAAAAGATGGTTTAGATACTTCAACCATCCAAATTAGAGCCCTCTTTCTCACGAAGGGCCTTATTAATTTTGATCTCCACTCTGTTGCTATTAAAAGTGGAGCTACATCAGATCTGAAGGTCAGCTGTTAGGATTATAGAAGTATTGAAATTTTAAATAGACCTGAGAAGTCTCTAGTCTTAAATTATCACTAAAAGGGTTAGGCTCTTCATAGTACTGCGTTCCGCCTGCATAAAAGATAGTGTATGGATTTGGTTTCCACTGGATCAAGGCCTCAAGATAGTAATTATCACTGAAGTCATTTTTTTCAATGATGGTTCTAGATGATAAAGAGCTATCGATTTGATAGTCAATTTCAAATCTATTAATTTCTCCTGCATAGAACTCCTCATTTCTTAACTTACTTTTAAGCTCAGAATACCTGTGGCCAAGGGCAATTTTAAAATTATCAGAGAACCTAAAGACGGTGTATAAATTGTATTCTATGGAGTCTCCAATTTCAGGTGTATCTATTCTGTATGCTATAGCGTCACCTTTTTCTACCTCAAAGCTAGTAAAAAAACTTTCGCTTGGATGATATTGAAACCTTACTTCAACTTCTGTTTGCTCACCATACTGTATACCCTTAAATTTTTCACTCGGCTTAACTTTCCATTCAAAGGTACCTGTGAAATTAAAGTCTGTTTCAAGATCTATTTTATATTCATAAAATTCAAAAGTTTTTTGACCTTTGTAGTTCAATCGATTTCGATTGTTCCAATGGAACGTTATTTTTCTTACTGTGCCCTGAGATCTAAAAGTTCTTCCATACCAATAGTTTCTACTCTTATAATCATTTCGCCCAACAAAACCAACGTGCGCTCTATACGTAGGGGATACATCCTTAAATCTTATCCCAGCATAAGATTTGTCAACCGCTCTTCTAAGTCGAAAGTTTTTTGCAGTTCCTGAGAACGATTCGCCGTCCATGGCATATGTTCTTCCAGCAAAAGTATCTTCTGTATCAAGATAATTTACATTGCCTTCTTGGGTATTGCTTCTTGCATAATTTAAATCTAAAACATAATCATCTAAAAAATTTATTAAGCTATCAAATTCTACAAGTGAGCCTGATCCGCCTGATTGATAGTCTCGATTAGTTGCAATTAAACCGAAGTGTGATTTATTGCCTAGATTTCTTTTGAACCTTCCAACTGTTACCTGGCTCTTACCAGCATTACCTTTATAGGATTGATACTCTCCTGCAGCTAAGTAGGGTGAATCTGAATCAGTGGCTTGTAAAATATATGTCGAATTTTTCTTGCCTTGCTTGATGTATTTAACTGCCCCTAGAGGATTCGTTATTGATCTTGTGTAAACAGATTGCATATCTGATTTTAGGAGCTCAGATCCCTTAATAAAAAAAGTTCTTTTTTCTGGGTATGAGATAGCAAAAGTCTGATTAGCCAAAATCATTGGAACATCAGATTCAACTTGAGAGAAATCAGGGTTAACAGTGTATTCAATAGAGGATGTTTTGCTTAGATCATATAAGCCTGTAACACCAATTTCATAATCAGGGTTTTGCAATTTAAAATCTTTTACAGGCCTATCACCATTTTGATTAAGAAAAATATATGGATAAACATAGTTTCTGTAGATTTTTTCGGGTGAGCCCAAAAGAACCTCTTGGTCCGCTTGGCACGCATAGCAAGTCTCTGCTGGAAGATTTTTGAATGATGCAAAAACAGTTTGCAACCCAGCTTGGTAGGATTTTCTAATAAATCCTAACTGCCATTTTTGCATTTCTGTTTCGGGGAATTGCAGTTCTGAAAATGGAATAATTAATTCTGCAGAGTAACCATCATCCTGAATAGCCGTGGATGACCGAAAAAGAATATCCCATGAGTCATCTGGTTCAGAGCCTGAGGTATGCTTTTCATCTAATTGCACCCCAAGAGCATTTACTCCAATTAAAATTCCATATCTATCGTCTCCAAATGGATCAGCCATCAGTGCAACATAATCCTCATTCCATGTCTGATCTCTATTTTTTAGAGTGGCTCTGATTTTTTCAGGATCTCCATAGGCTTTGATTCCTAAGTAAAGATACTTCTCATCGTATTTCACATAGGCAGTTGTTTTTAAATTAGAGGGAGTATTCCTTGAGGGCATTACCTCGTATTCCAAGTCAAAAACTACAGCTTCATCCCATTCGCCAGACGATAGAGTGCCATCAAGCTGAATACTTTCAGCTGAAGTATAGGTAATACTCAAGCTAAGAAATAAAAAAAGTAATTGCTTCATGTGTTTCTAAAATATAGTGAATGTCATTGAGAGTTTTTTAAACGTCTAGTTTTTTTGTTCGACGGTATTTTAGGCTAATTTTCATATTAGGAATATAGATATTTAATATGATTTTTTTCCTAATATTATGGGAAATTAAAATGATTTGGGTATAATCATCTTCATTATGGCAGACAGCAAGAAAAAACAAACAAAAGTGTATTTAATTCCTGAGAGTGAATCTCGAGATAGTCATACCTATCATTACCTAGCTGTTAAAACTAAAAAGTTAGTTATTGAGAATCAGAAATTAAGGCTAAAAAAGTTTAATCCTGCTAAGCAAATCCATGAATGGTTTATAGAAGCCAAACTTCCACCTCACTCAAAATAATTCTTCGTTACTTTTTCTGATCTTCGGTTTCATCCCGGTGTTTTTTCAGGTATGCCATAAAAGGTGTTCCTCCCGTTCCCGTTATCGTAGACCCACCTCGACCAAAAGGGTTTTTAATTTGAGCCTGCTTATAAATATAAGTTCCTGCGTACTCTAAGTGCATAGCTCTAAATGCCCTAATTTCTTCTAAACAATCGTTATAAAGACTAGTTAATTTTTTAGACCCTTTGATAATTTTTTTAACTTGAGAGTTTTTTTCTAATACTTCCATGAACTCTCTATGTTTTGGAGGCATGTAATCTCTCATTTCATTCAAGTAATGACGCAAATGATCTTTGGTATGCGTTATTTGCAATGCTCCATCCAGGGATGGAATGATGCTGCTCTGAGCTCCTGTCTCACCTCTAAAAAATTGTGGCTGATTTTTAAATTCACCTTTGTAAATTAGACCATTCTTAAGATCAGGATTGTCCTTTGTTCCAAAAATAAATGGTCTAACCCTATGGTAGTAGATGTATGGATCACATTTTTCTGGCATCCTTGCAAAAATCTCATTTACTTTTTTCATAGCTATTACTATTCTGTTTAATAATTCAATAGATTTATTTTCAGGTGAATCAGTCTCCAGCATAGCAATTTCAGCACATGCAGCCATTGCATCAGCAGCTGCATTCTCAATACAGACATGAATAGTTACAAACCAATCTTCATCCACTCCACCAAGAAAATTATTAATTAAACCAACATTTTCTAATGAAATGGCTTCATCCGGATCAATTAAGAACCAATTATCTAGGCAATAACTGGCATAGCTTAAGATGGGAGGGCGACCTTGATTGTTAGCTACCTTGACCCAAGGATTCGCAAGGACTGAAGGTATTGATTCATTTGGCTTGTTATCACCCCAGATATAAGCATGAGCAATAAAACTTAAATGTGACATAGCAAGCTTTAGATCTTGGCTGGCTTGATTAATTAACAGATCATCAATTGATAGATCTTTTGGAGATAGCTTATTAATGGCTGACTGAACTTTTCCTGTTAAAAGCAACTTAGGCAAGTTAGATGCAATTTCTTGAATTCGATCGCATGACTCTGATTGAACCGAGTAAGACTTCGATGGAACCTTTTGTGGAAGGAAACCTTGCATATAAACCCCCTAATTTTTACATACTATGTATCAAGTATACCTATAATTCGGATTAGTTTAGATCTCTTCTTATGTCTGTAGATGAGATGTCATCTCGAAAAATTTCTTCATCGAAACCAATGAAGCGGTCGGAGACATGTGGCGGGATATCAACTGATCCTAGGTCAATAAAGTTAGATTTAATTTTTCTGCCAAAGACTAAAAAATTAATGTTGTGACTGTTAAATAAATCTAGTTGTGTAAGCATATCCTCTCGGCTGAGATAGAATTTCTCATCTAATATCCTAGTTAAGGTATCAGCGCCGATCACAAAAACAGAATTGGGAAAGAGGGCAGCTTTATCTGTGAATTTACCTGCTTTTGTAAGAACCCAGTCATGCTTGCCTTCAAACTGCGCAAGGGTTCTTTGAATTTCATGATAGCTAAGAGGTGGCTTGTCAGCATTTTGCACACAGATTTCATATGCTAGCCCAAGACCTGTTTTGTTTTGAGCCAATTTACTCATTGCAGCATGCCCTGAGTGGAAAGGATTGAATGATCCAGGAAAAATAAGCTCAGGAAATCTTGATGAAGATGAGTCGAAATCAATTTTATTATCAACAAGCTTAATCCAGTTTTTCTTTGCCGCTATTGTTGTAACTGTTAGATACTCTGTTTCCTCTAAATTAGAATCTATCCCGCATGATGAGGCTATCGCTCTAATAATATAATTAGTTACCACTTCCTCTTCTTGCGATCTTGAGAGCTCGCCTTTTTTAAACGCATAAGAGAAGCTCTTTGAGTATGCATGAGTCTGAATAGCAATAAAAAATTTATGCTCACCTTTTTTAAGATAGTCTGTTGCTAAAGAGGCTGTTATACCAATGCCAAGAATCTTGCTTGGATGCTCATTGGGATCAATTTTTTTTGCAGCACTAAATGCTTTGGCAGCAATACTTAAAGTGGTATCTTCGCTGCAATATTTATCAGGTTTTTTGAGCAGATAATAGTCGAGAGACTCCTTTGCGTAAGGAACATAAGCCTCTAAAACTGATTTGCTTGCACCAGGAACTCTAAGTAAAGCTGAAATTGCATCTGTCCCCCCACCGCTAGAAACCGTAACAAATCTATAGCCACTCGAGTGAATCTTTTTTATTAGCTCGGTTTGCTCTTTCATGTCCTTTAATTGTAGCTAGATAGGATGTATTTTATGTGCATAATCAAAAGATTGTGGAAATAAATAAAAACAATATATCTCTTGCTATAAAGAGTGCAAGTTTTCCAGTCTTGGCGGCAACCCTAGTTCATGTAGTTGGAGACATTAAGATTTTGGACGACCTTCCAAAACCAAGGATGGCAATGCTGGGAGAGATTCAGGGATATTTTACAGAGCAAGATAAGCAACTCATAAAATCAATCGCACTTCCATTACTTGAAAAATACTTTCTTGATACAGAGTTAAAAGATTTCTATATTCCCAGCGACGATGAGATGCATAAAATAATGAATTATGTTGTTGGCGCTGAAGTATCTGAGGACTATGTGCCAATGATGCTTGATGAGCTCAACCTTCGTCCATCTAAACGTATCAAAAATACAGTAGCTCCCAACAAGAGGGATATGAAAGATTTCTCAGCTTTGATTATCGGTGCTGGTATGTCAGGAATTTTAATGGGCATAAAACTAGCTGAAAAAGGTATTCCTTTTAAAATTTATGAAAAAAATAGTTCTGTAGGTGGTACCTGGGCTGATAATACATATCCTGGATGTAGGGTAGATATCGCCAATCACTTCTACTCTTACTCGTTTGAAGAAAACCATCAATGGTCTCAGTACTTCTCTCAACAACCAGAGCTTGAGCAGTATTTTCAGACATGCTTTGATAAATATGATCTTGCTGAAATAACACAATTTAATACAAAAGTATCAGCAATGACCTTTGATGACTCAAGTAATCTTTGGAACATTCAATCCATAAATAATGGAAGCGAAGAAAGTGAGGAATTTAATTTGGTCATCTCCTGTGTTGGTCAACTGAATCAACCAAAAATACCTGAAATCAATGGTTTAGAATTATTCGGGGGCAATATTTTTCATTCCGCACGATGGCCAAAAGATGATCAGATTACCGGCAAAAAAGTTGCAGTGATTGGCAGTGGGGCAAGTGCATTTCAAATTGTTCCGTCTATTGCAGATCAGTGTGACGAACTCACGGTATTTCAAAGGTCGGCACCCTGGATGTTTCCGAATCCAGATTATCATCGGGACGTTGAGGATGGTAAGAAATGGTTATTAGAAAACCTGCCAGGATATTCACGATGGTATCGTTTTTTATTATTTTGGCCTGGATCAGATCAATTACTAGATTCACTTTTTATAGATCCGGAATGGCAGGGCGGAGAAACCTCTATAAATGAGACTAATGACCAAATGCGACAGATTTTTACTGACGCAATGGTTGGACAACTTCGAGATAAATCTCTTATACCTAAGGTAATTCCTAACTACCCTCCATTTGGTAAAAGGATGTTGCAGGATAACGGAGCTTGGCTCCAATCATTGCAAAAAGACAATGTAAGAATTTGTACTCATGCGATTAAGGCACTAACGCATGGAGGGATATTAAGCAATGATGAATTGCACGAGTTTGACACGATCATTCTGGCAACTGGCTTTAAAGCACAGGAATTTTTTACACCTATTTGCATTAATGGAGGCGATGGATTCTTTCATGATCAATACGGTGATTCTCCTCAGTCCTATCTTGGCATAGCCTTTGACACGCTCCCAAATTTTTTTTCAACCTACGGTCCTGGCACTAATTTAGCTCATGCTGGCAGTATTATTTTTAACTCAGAATGCCAGGTAAAGTACATTTGTTCAGCAATAGATTACATATTAGAAAATAATATTAAACACTTAAAAGTGAAACAAGATGTTGTGGCAAGTTATCAGGAGAAATTAGAAGCAAGATTAAATCAAATGGTTTGGCAGCATCCAAATGTTTCCAGTTGGTATCAGAACTCGAAAGGAAAAGTTGTCACCACTTCTCCATGGAGATTGATAGAATATTGGAAATGGACAAAAAAATTCGAGGCTTCAGATTATGAATTATAAATACTTATTTTTAGCAATTCTCTCACTCGGAATTCATGCTGAGGATAAAAAGCCTAACGTTATTATTTTCTTAGTCGATGATTTGGGGTGGTCAGATATATCATTGCGAGGAGCTGATATTGATACTCCTGCCATAGATTCACTTTTTTCAGAGGGTATGACTCTAGATCGGTTTTATGCTACTCCAATTTGCAGTCCTACAAGAGCTGCACTTATGACTGGCAGAGACCCTATGCGTTTGGGTATGGCTTATGGGGTTGTAATGCCATGGATGAACAATGGCATTCATCCAGATGAGCACTTTATGCCAGAATCTTTTCAAGCTGCTGGCTACCAAACTGCAATGGTTGGGAAATGGCATTTAGGCCACTCACAAGAGACTTTCCACCCTAACTCTCGAGGATTTGATGATTTTTATGGCCACATGCACACTGAAGTTGGTTATTTTCCTCCCTTTGCAAATCTAGGTGGCGTAGATTTTCAGCGTAATGGAATCACAATCTCTGATGAGGGCTATGAGACATTTTTGCTTGCAGATGAAGCTTCCCGTTGGATTAAAGATCGTGATACTGATAAACCTTTTTTTCTTTATATGCCTTTCATAGCACCTCATAGCCCCTTAGAAGCACCAGATGAATTAGTAGAAAAATATAGTAATCTTGAAGATACACGAGAGCTTACAAGAAGTGAGTCTATTGATCGAACAAGGAAACTCAATGGTTTTTCTCCAAGTGCACGACCAATGTATGCTGCGGTTGTGGATGCTTTGGATCAAGCCATAGGCCAAGTTCTTGAAACCTTAGAATCCGAGGGAATTGAAGAGGAAACAATCATTCTTTTTAGCAGTGATAATGGTGGCGCTGCTTATGCTGGAGGCGGTGCTGATAATTATCCACTTAGAGGTGGTAAGGGAGATACCTATGAGGGCGGCATTAGGGTAATAGCAGCTATGCGATGGGCAGGTCGTATATCTCCAAAAACTAGTTTTCCATCAATCATGACAGTGATGGATGTTTTTCCAACTCTTGCAGGAGCTACTAATATTGAGATGATGAATACCAAAGAGCTTTGGGGAAGAAACATGTGGCCAGCTATCAAGAGCTCTAAAAAAATGGAACTAAACAAAGAAGTCTTCTTTGCTTCTGAGACACCTAATTACGGAGAGTTTCATACCACTGTTTTTAATGAGAAATGGAAACTAGTTCAGGTAATATCCAGTTCACTAATGGAGATTAATGTAAAAAATCAATTATTTGATATAAGCAAAGATCCGAATGAATATAACGATCTAGCATCGGAATATCCTAAGTTAGTAAGGCTAATGGCAGAGAAAATTCGTAAATGGAGAGCCTTGCATCCAATCTCAGGTACCAGAGTGCAACTTGTTCCGCCTCCAGGCTGGCGAGCTCCAAAAGATTGGACTAGATATACTATTCCTCATGAAGAGCTTCAAAATGATGCGTCTCTTGGATTCGGCGTCCATGCTCATCAAATTTTAGACTACTTGATTAAGGATCATGGTCGAATTATCTACGACTGCAAGCCAGGAGATTGGGAGCGAGGAAGATGCAAAGCTCCTGAACAATCACAAACTCATCAACATTAATGCGAAATATATCCTTCATTTTCTTTTTAATATTTTTTCCATCTCTCTTTGCAAGAGATGTTCAGGAAATAACTTATTCATATTGGAATCAGCCTGATATTCAAATTTATTACTCTGCGCCAGAAACTATCTCTAACAATACTCAGATCATATTCATAATTCACGGTGCGAGCAGAAAAGCAAAACAAGGTTTAACTAATTGGTTGCCTTTGGTGGAAGGCAGGGATGTGGTTCTCATAGCGCCTGAATTCTCCAAAGAGTTCTATAATGAGTACGCATACCTAATGAAGACCACTAAAACAGGAAGAACGCTGAAGGATACGTCGCGTGATCTAGAGTCGTCGCTAGGAGATATCTTCAATTTTTTCTCATCTAAATTTAAGATAAGCACTAAAAAATTTAGACTCTATGGCCACTCTGGTGGCTCGCAATTTGTGCATCGTTACTTATTGCTTAGCGATGAAACCAGAGTCGATAAAGTTGCTATGGCAAATGCTGGATTTTATACTTTCATCAATCCAGCCATTAAATATCCCTTTGGTATCAAAAATATGGATGTTTCAGATGAACGTTTGCAATGGTTTTTAAGCTTAAAAGGGGGAGTTTTCTTGGGGGGAGAAGATAATAATCCTAAACATAGTTCCTTGCCTTCTATGCGAAAAGCTAAAAAACAAGGAGACCATCGCCTAGAAAGAGGAGCAAACTTTTTTAATCATTTAGTTGAATTAGGCGTAAAAAAAAATATGCCCTTTAGATGGAGATATCAAGTTGTTCCAGGCGTTTCCCATGATAATGCTGGTATGAGCCTGGCAGCAGCTGATTTTTTACTGGAAGATCTTTAGCAGGTATTCTGCTCAATGAATTCTTCAGCTTTTGCAAAGATCTTCTTTTTTCGAGCAGGATCCATGTTATCCAAGGATCTTATCATCAGCCCTAGCCTAGGATTATTTGCAAAAAAATCTCGATTATTTTCTATAAATCTCCAATACAAACCATCAACAACTTCACACCAAGCACCTTTTTTATAATTTGACATTCTCAGCATATAGCTCGAACCACAAATATACGGTTTAGTTGAAAATATACCTCCATCGGCAAAAGTACCCATGCCATAGACATTTGGAACCATGACCCAATCTGATGAATCTACATACATTTCCATAAACCATTTATAAGTATCGTTTGGTGTAATTCCAGTGAGATTCATCATATTGGAAATAATCATTAATCGATTTATGTGATGAGTGTAGCCGTGCTCCAAAGAATCTTTAATAGCATCATCAAGAGGAGGGATGCCAGTTGTACCGTCATACCAGCTATTGGTAAGATTTTTCTCATGAGACCAGAAATTACTTTCTTTGTATTGAGGCATGTTGTCCCAATAAACCCCTCGAATAAATTCTCTCCAACCAAGTATTTGCCTAACAAAACCTTCTAGGGAGTTAAGTGGGATACGTTCTCCAGGTTTTTTATACTCTGAAATAGCATCTACAATACATTCCATTGGGTCCAAGAGACCTGAGTTAAGATACGGTGCCAACAGAGAGTGAAACAATATTGAATCATTTTGGTCAATTGCATCCTGAAATGTTCCAAATAAGCATAGGCACTCATCTAAAAAGAACCTCAATCTTTCTCTGGCAGACTCATGCGTAACCGCCCAATTAAATTGCTCTAATGATCCTAGTGAATTAGGAAAAAAATTCTCTACATCGACCATGGTTTCTATGGTTATGGAGTCTTGGCTGTATTGTTTTCTTTTTGGGGGAGCTTGCTTTAATTTAGATATACTTTGTTGATTCTCTTTATCGAAGTTCCACTTGCCGCCAAGTGGCTTTCCATCTTCCATAAGCAGATCATATTTTTTTCTTAGCCACCTATAGTAATATTCTTGCACCAAGGATTTTCGATCTTTTGACCATTCTGCAAAGTCCTCAATCGAATCAATAAATTTCGTATCGTGATGAATTTGCAAGGTAACATTTTTTTTTGATACAAAAAACATGAGTTGAGTCAGAGTATTGTGATCACTTGGTTGGGTGATATGAATGACATCAAATCTATTGGCTTCATAAATCTTATCTAGCTCACTCATAAAATCTGTTTGATGATCTTTAGAAATCTTGATGTGAATAATGTTTGAGTATTTCTTATGCAACTCCTCTTTCCAATGCCGTAGAGCAGAAATTAAAAAGGCAATTTTTTGCTTATGATGGTTTATCTGATAAAAAGTATCACAGGGCTCATAAATTAATAGGGTATCTTCGTCATTTAATTGCTGAAGTGTTTTATTATTTACTGCAAGATCATCCGGAAAAATAATTCCTATTCTTTTCATTTTTTATTGCTCACTAAAAATTTTGCCAATGCCCTTCCTGAGAGGAACGCAGATTCAACTCTAGGTGAAATATTCCAATCTCCAATCGCAAAAATATCATTTTCCAAAGCAATAAATTTTTGCTCACTGTTCAGCCGATTGCATTGAGCATATTTCCATTTAAATACATGAGAATCTTCAACAATGATATCTGAATCAAATAATTCATTAAGCTGATCGGAAGCAAAGTTTGCTAGTTGATACTCAGAGAGATCAAACATTGCTCTGCTAGTCTCTGGGGAAAATTGTAGCACCCATGTTTCATCAATTGTTGCATTATAAAATTTACTTGATGCTGCCCATGAAATATCCTGATTAACTGACTGATAAGCGCTGTATTTTGTTTTTATAGCACTGTTCATCATAAGGCCTACAGCTATGCATGGATCAAAACTTATATTAAGTGACTCATCGAATTCAAGAAGCTCTTGGGCTTGAGGGAAGGGGAGTGATGAGATCAAAATATCATACGAAACCTCTAGCCCACTTTCGAAATAAGCAATTTTATTTTGAGCATCTACTCTGATGCATTTCTCTCTAGCCCTGATATCTAATGACCCTGAAGACTCTCGAACTAACGCTTGCATTCCATCTGGGTGAATAAAATATTGATGGGTTCCAATCTCTTCTTTTTGAAAAAAATTATATATAGAGCCATTAAATTTTTTTGCATTATTTTTATTTAGAAGTTTTTTAAAATCGGGATCAGTGCATGTGCAAAATTGAGCACCTAAGTGAAATCTTGTTTCATGATGTTTTTTGGAACATAGCCTGCCTCCAAAGCCCTTAGATTTCTCATACAGCTCCACTTGAAAAAAATCTAAAAGACTTTCAGCACAAGCGACCGCACTCATGCCTGCGCCCAAGATCACAATCTTTGGAGATTCTTTCATTGCTACAAGTTATTCTTGAACACAACTCCATCTTTCATCACAAATTCGACATTAGATACGGCCGCTATGTTATCCAGAGGGTTTTCGGCTAACGCAATAATATCTGCAAGCATGCCGGTCTTGATTTGCCCTAAGCGATCTTCCATTCTTAAAAGCTTTGCAGTTTCAACTGTGGCACTTTTTAGTGCTATAGCAGGCGGCATACCTCCTTCAGTCATTAAAATAAATTCTTGCCAATTATCACCATGAGCTGAGACCCCTGAGTCAGTTCCAAATGCAATCTTCACTCCTGCCTTATATGCAGCGCTAAATGTAGCTTCAATCTGAGGCCCAATTTTTTCTGCCTTTGGTTTAACCAATGCAGGAAAGAAATTTGGAATCTTGGCTTTTTCTGCAACCCAATTGCCTGCCATTATTGTTGGAACATAATAAGTGCCTTTAGATTTCATCAAAGCCATGATTTCTTCATCCATGTAGGTCCCATGCTCGATTGAATTAATACCAGCATTCACAGCTCTTCGCATTCCTTCTTTTCCATGGGCATGTGCTGCTGTCCAAAGACCATAATCATTAGCAGTTTGAACAATTGCTTGAAGTTCGCTATCAGTAAACTGAGGATTCTCACCAGATTTTGCTACGCTTAATACGCCGCCGGTTGCAGTTATTTTAATTCCGTCAGTACCATCTTTGTATCTTTGTCGTACAGCTTTGATGGCTTCTTCAGGGCTATCAATAACTCCATCTTCTGGAGTTGGAGGAGAATAATCAGCCTTGGATTTTCCATTAGAAGGATCGCCATGGCCCCCGGTTGTGGCAATTGTTTTGCCTGACGTAAATATTCTTGGGCCCACGATCAACCCCTGGGATATTGCTTCTCTAAGGGCGATTGTCTCCATTCCTCCGTCCCCAAGATTTCTTACAGAGGTAAATCCAGCCATTAACGTTTTAGTGGCAGCGTTAGCTGCAAATAGAGCTCTATATTCTGGCTCACTTTTAGCAGGTCGCTCTGCCTTAGGCACATATTCCTGCGCAAGGTGAACATGCATATCCATGAAACCCGGTAAAACAAATGAGTTTTTTAAATCAATAACTGTGTCATTCTTTGCAGCTCTTGCATAACCCTTCGTTATCGATTTAATTTCATTGCTTGAAACAGTAATGGTTATTGCTTTTGATAGCTCACCACTCTCAACATCAATTAGATTTCCAACATGGAGCAAGGTATCTGAAAATACAGATGCTGACAGAAGCATAAGCACGAATAAATTAATTTTTTTCATAATTCCTCTTTAATTTTTTTATTAACAAACAATACTATTTTTAGAGAGCCCTGAACAGAATTTTTTTATTTGAAGAAGCTAGTTTTATTGGAGATTAATAACCTTTGATTCTAGCTCTATCCCATCTTTATCATTGATTGATAGGGTAATTATATTTTTACTAGGCTGAATATCTAAGATGCCAAAATTTATTTTGGGATAGGTTTTGCCTACAAGAAGAGGGTCTGTTTCAGTGGGTCTTGATGAGCCTTTGTTAAGTGCAGAGGCAGTTATCTCAACAAGACCGCCTTTTTGATAAAGCCCTGCTCTGTGCCGGTCGCCAGAGATTAAAACCACAGTCTTTGTTTTTAAAACATCATTTAGTCTCTTTAATAATTTCTTTCTATCCGCTGTGAAGTTCGACCATTTTTCATAAGGGTGATTGGTTGCCAGTACTTGGATGGAAGATAATATTATTATTATATCGGCTTTAGAATTTTCTAGAGTTTCATCCAGCCATTTCCATTGCTCAGTTCCAAGTACGGATGCACGTGGATCGTTGTTTGGAAGATATCCATTTTTTCTTCCCTCTAGCTTTGACCTGAAGTATCTTGTATCTAAGCCGATTATCTGAACACTTTTATCTTCTATTAGCTGAGTTTCCTCAAAATAGATGCCTTGTCTAGCTCTCCTTGAATCTTGCTTAGGGATTTTCCAGAAATCCAGAAATAGCATCTGAGCCTCTTTTTTATTTTTATAATTTCCACCACCATCATTTTCACCATAATCATGATCATCCCAGATCGCTAAAATTTTTTTATCTTCAGTGAGCCATGAAGGAATGTTTGTTTTTTGTTTTTTGTATGCTTTTTTGAGCTTGTCTAGTTCTCCAGATTTATGATCTCCGTAAACGTTGTCACCTAAAAAAATAAATCCATCAATATTTTGCTTTTCAATTGCAGCCCAGATAGGTTGCTCTAAATCTTGATCCAAGCAAGACCCAAGACCATATTTATATGCATAAGCGTTATTAGAAAAAACAATACAAGAAATAGCAAGCAAGGATAATGTTTTATTCATGGTGTTATTATATGGTTTAAAGAATCATATCCAAGCATGAAAGTTACATTCCTATTTATTATATTTTCTCTGTTAGTAGGATGTAGCTCTGAAAATGATAATACTCCTAGCGTCTTAAGTGATTTTATAAAAGCTGACTACTCTCATAATCAATCAATTATTAGTTGTGAACTCCTGCCCGATAAAAACCTGAGCTCCGTCGAGAGATTGATACCAGTGTTTGTAGATAAACTTAACCAGGTTCGAGAGAAGGACGACGAAGTGATGTTTTTTTTCCCAATTAAGTTTGAGAATAGCAGTATTTCTAAATTTAAAATCCTTCTTAATCATCAAAACAAAGTCTTATTAGAAGCGATGCATCAAATCCTTGCAGAGCTTTCATTCAAGGAAACTGCTCTATGCAATACAGAGGAATCTTCATATGGGCGTTTAAGCTTATTTGAATCTAAATTTGAAACAACTCTAGCAGTTGTTGAACTAATGGAATGCAAGTATGTAAATGATTTTAATTACGCCACCATGAAACTTGTATTTGAAGAATTTATTGACGCCCTTGGAAAGCTTGATCAAACAATCTCAATTGTTTATTCAGAGAATCTTGAAATTACATCAAGCTTTAGATGGTTTAATATTTTTGACTCCATAGAGAGCAGAAAAATTTTTATTGAAAGCTGGCAAGATTTATCGGTTAGCAATCAAATTCAAACCTTGTTTACAGAGCAATCAATTTGTGGAGCTTCTAACCTATATAAAAGTTATAAAGTTATCTAGCTTATAGCCTAGTAAATTTTTCCATTTTCTCAGAGATCCTTTTAACTCCGTCACTGACTGTATCTGAAAGAATAAAAGGAAAAATAGCATGAATAATTCCAGCAACGCTTAACCAGAGTAGGTTTATAGAAACAACGATGACGCGAAACGCATGAGGAAGATACTTTTTATCAGCTTTTTTTAGATGTTTGAAGTCAATCCACATTTTTAAATTTTATATCATTTTGTTAAAAATTTCTGTCCATTATTTTAATTTTGATGCCACATAAAATAGTTTCTGCGCATGAACATGGTGTAAAATGTTTTTTCTAAAATTGCGGCATTAGTATAATGGCTAGTATATCTGCCTTCCAAGCAGATGGTCCGAGTTCGAATCTCGGATGCCGCACCATTCTTTTAGGCCTCTTTTTCTAAATTCAATTTTTTTCTAACGTAAATGCTAAAATATTAACCATGAATACTAAAAGCGTTTCATCTCCAATAGGCTCTTTTGATGCTTTTTATAATCAAATAGGGCTGTATAAATTATCTTTTATCGGGCAGAGTCAATCGAAGCATCCAAAAGATAAGAAATTACAGAAGAGTATTGATAATTTTTTTTCTAATAAAGGTTTGCAACTTATTCCAACCATGGATCTGCAAGGTACGGAATTTCAATTACGAGTTTGGAATGCTTTATGCTCCATACCAAAAGGAAGTACCGCTTCATATCGATCCATTGCTGAGAAAATTGGCTCTCCAAATGCTTCTAGAGCAGTTGGCACGGCATGTAAGCTAAATCCAATACCTTTATTCATTCCATGTCACAGAGTAGTTAAGCAGGACCATTCAATTGGGCAATTTGCACTTGGAACAAAAAATAAAAAATTTCTCTTAAAGATGGAATCATTATGAGCGTCTATGAAACGATAGTTTCTCAGCTTAATCTATCCTTTGATGTTGAAAATCTTTTTTTAGAGAATGAGAGCTTCATGCATAATGTTCCGCCTAATTCGGAAACGCATTTTAAACTTGTAATTGTATCTAACGACTTTACTGAGCTAACAAATGTTAAGCGCCATCAATGCATTTATAAAGCCCTGAATGATACTATGACGAGAATACATGCATTGTCTATCCAAGCCTTCACACTTGATGAATACCTTAAAAATCCTATTATCCTAAAGTCACCTGACTGCTCTAACAAATAAACTGCATTATGAGAAATATTTTTAATTTTATCGTTTCTAAACCATGGATTGTGATAATTGCTATTTTTACCATATTCCTAGGCACTGCGAACGGCCTTCAGAATTTTAAACTTGATGCTTCGTCTGATGCACTTGTGATAGAGGGAGATGAAGCTTTTAAAGTTTATCGGGAAACGGGAGAGGTATTTGGAAACTCAGATTTTTTAATTATTACTTATACGCCTAACTCAGATTTATTTTCTGATGAGTCGCTTGCTACCATCAAATCTCTCGAAACCTCTTTAGAGAAATTTGAGACTGTAGAATCCGTGCTATCTATCTTAGATGCACCAATTTTTTTCCAACCTAAGGTTCCTTTAGCTGATCTGATGGATAATCTCAAGACGGTTGAAACAGAAGGCATTGATTTAGTTGCAGCTAAAGAAGAGATTCTTAATAACCCTGTCTATCAAGAGCTGATTATTAGCCCATCCGGAAGTACAACAGCGATGCAGGTTACCCTCACAGAGAATCCTTTATACAGAGACCTCATCAATAAAAGGTATGAGCTAAATAATTCATCCGCGCTAACTCTAAAAGAAAAGTTAGAGCTAAAAGAAATCAACCAACAAATTTCAAATATAAATGATCAAGAATCTCAGCAAAGAGCAATTTTAATTGCTCAAATTAGAAGCTTGCTCTCAGAGCACTCCTCATCGGGAGTTCTTTTTCTTGGTGGTGCCTCCATGATAGCAACCGATATGATGACTTTTATCAAATCAGATCTTGCTGTTTTCGGAGTGGGTGTAGCATTGGTTTTTTGCATCATGCTTTTTTTGTTCTTTCAAAATGTATGGTTTGTTCTTTTGCCACTGGCTAATGCATTTCTTACTACCGCTTTTACTGCAAGTATTTTGGGTTTGATGGATTGGAAAATCAGCGTTATTTCCTCCAATTTTATTGCACTACTTTTAATCTTAACGATTTCTTTAACAGTTCATGTCTTGGTGAGATTTATCGAGGTTTCTAAAAATGAATCTTCTGTTGCTGATGCTATGAATAAAACCTTGAATCAGATGGTTGTCCCATGTTTTTTTGCAGCTTTGACTACGGGAATAGCTTTTTTATCGTTAATTATGGGCGATATTAAACCTGTTATTGAATTTGGTAAAATGATGTCAGTTGGAATATTTTTTGCTTTTATTTTCACTTTCACATTTCTTCCAGCAGCTATGAAAATATTAATTAAATCTAATGTGCATAATTCCTCTGAGTGGATTAATAAAATTCCATTGCAATTGGCAGGCTTTACCTTGGCAAGAGGCGCTCTCATTGCTGTATTTTTTCTTATGACTGGTTTTACAATGCTTTATGGCATCTCAAAGCTGGAGGTTGAGAATAGATTTATAGACTATTTCTCCCCTGAAACTGAAATTTATCAAGGAATGTTGTTGCTAGATCAAGAGCTTGGAGGCACGGCAACGCTCGAAATCTTAATTGATCAACCTGCTCAAGAGGCAATGGAAGAGGTTGATTTATTTGAAGACGATCTCTTTGAAGACGATCTCTTTGAAGATGATTCCAGTAATGCATCTGGTTATTGGTGGAATGCATCTTCTTTGGCTAAGCTTGAAGACATACATGATTACTTGGATGAAATTCCAGAAATGGGCAAGGTGCTGAGTGCTGCAAGCGGAATTAAGCTTGCCAGAATGATCAATGATAATAAAAATTTAAATGATCTAGAGTTAGCATTGCTGCGTTCCGTTCTCCCTGATGATATTAAAGAAACATTACTTTATTCATACATTAATGCAGATGATTCTAGGGTAAGAATTTCTGCCAGAGTTCTTGAATCTGCGGAAACATTGAATAGAAAAGAGCTGCTTGAAAAAATTCATTTCGATTTAGAAAATAAATTTAATCTAGACCCAGACCAATTTAAGGTTACAGGTCTCGCAGTCTTGTACAACAACATGCTCCAATCATTATTTTCTTCTCAAATCAAATCTTTGGGACTTGTCTTTGGGGCGATTGGTCTCATGTTACTTATTTTATTTCGATCGATCAAAATCACTCTTATAGCACTGGCGCCCAATATTATTACAGCTGGCTCAGTTCTTGGAATGCTCGGTATTCTAGGTATACCTCTGGATATGATGACAATAACAGTTGCAGCCATAAGTGTTGGGATGGCTGTAGATAATACGATTCACTATCTTTTTAGGTATAAAACTGAAACTCATCAAGATGAAGTTAGCATGGACAATAGAATTATCAATTCGCATGCTTCGGTTGGAAGAGCAATATTTTATACTGCCACGACGATTGCTGCTGGCTTCTCTATTTTTGCATTTTCTAACTTTGCGCCAACAGTTTTATTTGGTGCTTTTACTGCATTTGCTTTGATGGTATCTTTTTTTGCATCATTAACATTGCTACCATTTCTTTTAAATTTATTTAACCCATTCAAACAACAGGAGACTTGAGATGACCGGACCATTAGCTGGAATAAAATTAGTTGAATTTGCAGGAATTGGGCCCGGACCATTTTGTGGAATGGTTTTGGCTGATCTTGGTGCAGAAATTATTAGAATTGATAGAGCATCGCAGCATGGTCATGGCAACACAATTGATTTTCAACACAGATCTAAAATATCTTTATCAGCTGATCTAAAAGACCCAATGGCAGTTACAGAAATTAAAAAATTACTTTCACAGGTTGATGGTTTGATTGAGGGTTTCCGCCCCGGAGTTATGGAGCGTTTAGGACTCAGTCCCGAGGAATGCTTTGAGATCAACCCCAATTTAGTTTACGGAAGAATGACAGGATGGGGTCAAGAAGGACCGCTGGCAAAAACAGCAGGCCATGATATTAACTATATTGCTCTTACAGGAGCTCTTGAGGCCATGGGTCGAAAGGGTGAAACGCCTCCGCCTCCTCTAAATCTAATTGGTGATTTTGGTGGCGGTGGAATGTTCCTTGCTTTGGGAATAGTTTCAGCACTCTTAAATATTAAAAATGGCGGCAAAGGTCAGGTAGTTGATGCGGCCATGGTTGATGGCGCTTCTGTCTTAATGTCTATGTTCTACTCATTTAGGGCATCGGGTTTTTGGAAGGACGAAAGAGAATCTAATATGCTTGATGGTGGAGCGCATTTTTATGATTCCTATGAGTGCTTGGATAAAAAATTTCTATCGGTTGGCGCCATAGAGCCACAATTTTATGCCATTCTTTTGGAGAAACTAGAAATTGATGATGAGCGCTTTAGCCAGCAACTAAATCAAGATCAATGGCCTGAATTGAAAGTAATTATGCAAGATAAGATCAAACTTAAGACTCGGGATGAATGGGCCGAAATTTTTGATGGAACGGATGCTTGTGTTGCGCCTATTCTCTCATTGGCCGAGGCACCAGAGCATCATCACATGAAAGCTAGAAAATCTTTTGTCGAGTTTGATGGGGTTATACAGCCCAATCCAGCCCCACGCTTTTCTTCATCTAAAAACGAGATTAGACATGCCCCTGTAAAAGCGGGTCAAAATAACGATGAAATTTGCGAACAGTTTAACTTAGATCGCTCTTGCTTTAAGTAAAAAAATTTTCAGCATTTTTAGAGGTTGCATCGCGCAATGATTCAATCGAAATCCCGATTAATTCACTTACCTCATTAGCAATGTGAGGAAGATATTTTGGCTCATTAATATTTTTTTTAGCTTTTATGGGTAAATTTTTTGGAACAAGATAAGGGCAGTCTGTTTCTAGCATCAATTTATCCAAAGGAATATTTTTAATTGATTCTCTTAAGTCCCTGTTTCTTTTTTCATCACAAATCCATCCAGTCAAACCAATGAAAGCGCCTAAATCCAGGTAATCATCGAGTTGTTTTCGGGTTCCCGTAAAACAATGCACAATAAATGGGGGCAGGGCGCTGTTATTTTTTTTAAGAATACTTATAAAGTCATCGTGAGCATCTCTTTGGTGCAGGTACAGGGGTTTCTGTAATTCTTTCGCTATTTCAATGTGCAGAGCAAATGAATCTCTTTGAATTTCAGGGGGCGATATATTTCTAAAATAATCTAATCCAGTCTCACCTATTGCATTTGGTTGAATTGATAACAGCTTATCAATCAAAGGTGTCTCATTAAGATCTAGTATTTCATTCGCATGATGGGGGTGAATGCCTGCGGTGATAAAAAATTGTGATGGGTTCTGCGATTGAATGCTTTGAATTGGTTCTAAATCCTCCAAGCTTGCACACAAAAGAACAAATTTATTGACATCAACATTCTTTGCCTCCTTTATCACCTGGTCAAGATTCTCTCCAAAAGAAGGGTGCGTAAAATTACACGCAATATCTATAAATCCAGCCATTTTTGAGCTCTATCAATTACAATATTGCAATTATCTATCAATATGAACCAGTTTGACCAATTTCAATCCGCGATAAGTCTTAATAAGATTTCAGATCAAGTGTTTTCATTTACACCTGATGCTAGATATTTTGTTGGCAATACTCCCCATGGAGGCTATCTATTAGCTGTAATGAACAAAGCCCTTTCAAATGTTTTGCCGCACCCTAGTGCGATTAACTCTAATGTGTATTATCTAGATAGAACAGAACCCACAGAAGCTGAATTGCATGTAGAAGTTATTAGAACATCTAGAGGCTCTTCAATGGGGCAAGTAAGGTTAATCCAAAATGGAATAACTACCTGTTTATTTTCTGCCCTATGTTCAGATTTTCGATACATGAAAGGTTATAGCGGCCTTGAAACTCCATTGCCAGAAATTATCAATACATTGCCTGCAGAAGATTTTCAAGTGATGAGCTACGACATATTAAAACCAGGGTCTACCCCATCTTTTATTCAGCAGCTTGAATTATCAGTTCACCCAGATCATGCCTGGTGGGATAGAATAATATCACCCGATGTTGCAGACGCAAGATGCTCTGCTTATCTTGAGCTTATAGGCGGTCCTGCCGATGAATTTGTACTTTCTTACCTTTCAGATATCTTGCCTCCAGTGGTGCAGAATAAATATGGTTCATTGGGATGGGTTCCTACCCTCACCCTGACAACAAATATTAGGCAATTACCCACAACTAACAAATTATTTATTGACGGTATCGCAAAAGATATTAGCAATGGATATTTTGAGCAAGACTGCAATATCTGGGATCTAAATGGAAATCTAGTTGCTACTAGCCGACAGCTCGCAAAAATTCTAAAATCAGAAGAAAAAATTTCTTCATAACAACAACAAAAGGAAGTCATATGAAATTTACAGGCACTAAAAACTATGTTTCAACAGAAGATCTCAGCATGGCTGTTAATGCAACTATTGCGTTAGAAAGACCGCTCATCATTAAAGGAGAGCCAGGTACGGGCAAAACTCTACTGGCAATTGAGGTAGCACAATCACTAGACATGGAATTAATCGAATGGCATGTCAAATCCACAACAAAAGCCTCTCAAGGACTCTATGAGTATGATGCTGTTACAAGGCTTAGAGACTCACAGCTTGGAGATGAGAGGGTGAAAGATATCAAGAACTACATTAAAAAAGGAAAGCTCTGGGAAGCGTTTGATTCTGAGAAACAAGTTGTATTATTGATTGATGAGATCGATAAGGCTGACATTGAGTTTCCAAATGATTTGTTGCAGGAACTAGATCGAATGGAATTTTATTGTTATGAGACAGG